>OLIJ01000131.1_pt1 | contig 43852 bp, 36 predicted proteins | sample 1609731 | NCBI WGS metagenome assembly OLIJ01 (sample SAMEA4350159, study PRJEB24818) | metagenome | biome: human; feature: gut; material: faeces | place: Denmark | collected 2013-09
CCTTATAAGAGAAACTTTGCGATGATGACGCTGAATCTGGCAAACCTGGCGACCTTCCGGCTGGTGGTGCAGAGAGGGAGCTTTTCCGCCGCCGCCGTCGCCTTCACGCCTCGCCCGGTGCGCTCAAGCAGCCGGGTCTGGAGGAACTGCTCCAGCTGACGCACCTGCAGACTGACGGCGGGTTGCGACAGCCCCAGCACGTCGGCGGCGGCGGAAAAGCTCCCTCTCTGCACCACCAGCCGGAAGGTCGCCAGGTTTGCCAGATTCAGCGTCATCATCGCAAAGTTTCTCTTATAAGGGCCATAAACGGACGGGTCTGCCTGCACAATAGCCTGCGGGTTATGCTGCCGACAACCTTATAACTGAACAGAAGACCATGAAAGTTACCGAAAAATCGCACTCCGCTCCCGCCCTGCTCACCTTTGCTGCCGGATGCAACCAGCTTATCAACTGGGGCATTTCATTTTATATGCCCGGCACCTTTGCCCGGGCCATCGCGCAGGATACCGGCTGGTCTGCGGCGCAAATCTATCTCGGCCTGACCCTTGCGATGCTGATGATGGCGATGGTCTCGCCCTTTGTTGCCCGCCTGCTGACCCGCATCGGCGGCCAGCGCGTGGTGGTCTCCGGCACGCTGATAATCGCCGGCGGATGTTTAACTATGGCGAATGCGCATACTCTGCCAGTCTGGTTTAGCGCCTGGCTGCTGACCGGCGTCGGTATGCGCCTGGCGCTGTATGACGCGCTGTTCGCCGCGCTGGTAAACCTTTACGGACAAGGTGCAAGAGTGGCTATCTCGCGGGTGACGCTGGCGGGTGGCCTGGCCTCCGCCGTTTTCTGGCCGCTTGGCGCCTGGCTGCTGACGACGATCGGCTGGCGTCACGCGCTGCTGGTCTACGCGCTGTTCGGCGTGCTCAGCGCGCTGCTGCTGTGCAAAATGCCGAATATCCGGCTGCCGAGGCCGCTGCAGCGCAAAGCGCACCCGCCGGCCTCGCGCCACGACCGACGCGTTGGCCTGCTGTATGCGGCGCTGATCGCGCTGGTGACCTTTGTCTCTAACGGAACCTCAACTCACCTGCCGGAATTTATCGCCAGCTACGGCCTGCCCGTGGCGACAGGGATGCTGTGGGGAGTCGGGCAAACCGGCGCTCGTTTTCTGGAGGTGGCTTCCGGTTCCGCATTAACGCCGCTCAGGCTGACGCTGCTCACGACATTTCTGATGCCGCTGTGCTTTGCGCTCGGCCTGAGCGGCCCCAATTTCGCATGGGCCGCCGCCGGGTTTGTGCTGGGATATGGCGCGATTAATGGCTTAACCACGGTCTTCAAGGCCACGCTGCCGCTGCAGCTGTTTGCCGCGCAGGATTACGCCCGGCGCACCGGAGTTTTGCTGATCCCCGCCCAGCTGCTGGCGGCCGCCTCGCCGTTTGCCTACGCCTGGCTTAACCAGCGCCTGGGCATCGAGGGAGGTTTAGCGGTGTCTGCGCTGCTCGCGCTGGTCGTCGCCGCGCTGACGCTGGCGATTGCCCGGCACCAGCGTCAGTTCCCGCCGGAGACGGTGAGCGACCGCGTCTGAATCAGGCCGTGAAGCCACCGTTGACGTCAATAACCGAGCCGGTGATGAAACCGGCATCCGGCCCGGCCAGGAAAGCAATCGTCGCGGCGACCTCCTCAACGGTCGCGTAGCGCTGAATAGCGTGAGATGCCATCACCACCGGCGGCAGGTTATCCCGCGCGCCGGCCGCCATGTCGGTGTCCATGATGCCCGCCTGCACCACGTTGACGGTGATATTACGCGCCCCCAGATCGCGCGCCGCGCCCTTGCTGTAGCCCACGATCGCCGCTTTACTGGCGGCATAATCGGTGGTGCCGGGGAAACCTATGCGCGTGCCAAGGCCGGAGCCGACCGAAATAATCCGCCCGCCGTCCGGCAGAACCCGCACCGCCGCACGGATGTTCGCGATGACGCCCATCGTATTAATAACCCACTGTCGATCCATCGCCGCGTTGTCAATATCGGGGGCATCGATCGTTTTCCCCTGCCACGCGACGGCCGCGTTATTGACGAGAATATCGAGTTGACCAAGCTTCTCCACGACTTCGCGCACCAACGGTTCCGCGGCGGACGGCTCCCCCTGATCGGCCCTGATAGCAACGGCGCGTACGCCTTTCGCGATGAGTTTTTCCACGACGGCATGCGCCTTGTCGGCGGAAGCAACGTAGGTGATGGCGATATCCGCCCCCTGATCGGCCAGAACGTCAGCGATCGCCGCGCCGAGACCGCGCGAACCGCCGGTGATGAGCGCGACTTTTCCTGCGAGTTTTTTATTCATTGCAAATTCCTCAGTAGGTTGGGTTGAAAGGGAAATTCCGCCTCACCACGGCAGCCGCTGGTCCTGGAAGAAAAAGCCGCCCGTTGGCCCCTCTTCCCCGATGCAGGCATAGCGGATGACGGTACGAGCGCCGCTTGCGACGCTCATGTTCGCGCGTTCGCCGCCCATGCTGGTTTGCAGCCAGCCGGGATGAACGGCGTTAATTTTGATTGGTGTCCCGCGCAGCTCTTCCGCAATCAGGATGGTGAAGGCGTTGAGCGCGGCTTTGGACGTGTCGTACCCCAGCGCGCGAATCGGATAGACCGGCGAATGCGGATCGGATAAATGGGCAAGCGACCCACGGATGCTCGATACGTTGACGACGCGTCCCGCCGTCGAGCGTCTCAGCAGCGGCAGCAGAGCCTGCGTCAGGAAAACGGGAGCGAAGAAGTTCGCCTCAAATGTGTCACGCACCGCGTCCGCTGGCGCCTCGCTCGGCGGGCGGGTCGCCGGCGTGCCGCCGTCGGGACTGTCCAGCAGAATACCGGCGTTGTTAATCAGAATATCGAGCCTGCCATAAGCCCTGTCGATCTCCGCGCAGGCCGCCTGTCGATCCGCTTCGCGGGTAACGTCGAGCCTGAGCGCCGATACTTTGCCGCCCTGGCCACGCAGCTCGTTCGCCACCTGTCGGGCTTTGCGCTCATCGCGGGTGCCAATAATAACGTGGGCGCCAAGCGCAGCAAGCTGCCGGGAGATCTCCAGGCCGAGTCCGCGCGCCCCGCCGGTCACCAGCGCGACCTTATCGTGGAGCGGAGCATTGGAATTCATCATAATGGCACTCCTTAAATACAATACTGATCGATATGATATCGAACGGTATTGTATTTGCCGATAAGGTGTCAAGCGATTTATACTGACCGGTATTGAAATTGGGGGAATGAAAATGGGACGTCACAGACAGTTCAACGAAAATGAGGCGCTGGAGGCGGCGCTCTCTGTTTTCTGGCAGAAAGGATACGAAGGGGCCTCCCTTGAAGATCTCACGCAAGCCACCGGCGTAGCCCGCCCCGGCCTCTATTCGGCATTCGGCAACAAGGAAAAAATCTTCCTCAGGGCTCTCGATCTTTACGACGCCACGTACATGGGCTTTATGCGCGAGGCGCTAAACGAACCGACGTCCCGCGAGGTCGTTGCGCGGATCCTGCGAGAGTCTGCCAGCGTCCAGACGGCAAGCGCCGCCCATCCGGGCTGCCTGGGCATCAACGGCGCGCTGGCCTGCTCCGATGATGCGGAGCCCATTCGCCGCGAGCTTATTCGCCGCCGCAGCGCAACCCAGCAGGCGCTGAACGAACGCCTGGAGCGGGCGCGCCGGGAAGGCGATTTACCGCCATCGGCGGACTGCGCCACCCTGGCTTCCTTCGTCATGACGCTATCTCAAGGGATGGCCGTGCAGGCCAAAGCCGGGGCCAGCAGGCAGATGCTTGACGCGTTGGTCGAGCACGCGCTGGCGACGTGGCCCTCCGCATCCCGGTAACCTCCTCGCCGCCGGAATAGTCAGCATGCGGGCTTATCGATATTTCGCCGAAATTATCCGTCGTAGCCGGAGCGGAATGCTTTTCGCCTGAGGGTCAGCGCGGCAGGAAAGCGGCACCGCCCTCATGGTTGAAAAGCGCGCGATTCCGCCTGGCAGCCGGCCTCGGCCATCCACAGCTCGGCATCGGCGCCTGCGGGAATACGTAACGGCGCAGAGGGGTCGGTCGCCGCCCGCCAGACCGCTTCTGCCACATCGGAGGGATGGGTCACCGGTCCCGGGTCTTCCTGTACGCTTTTTATAAATTGCTGCAGCATCGGGGCATAGTCCGGCTCCTCCATGCCGCGCACGTGCGGGCGGGCGTTATCACCGAAGCGGGTTTCCGGCGAACGGCCGGGCAAAACGATATGCACGCGGACGCCGAAGGGCGCCATTTCCACCGCCAGCGATTCGGTGAAGGCGTTTACGGCCGCCTTGCTTGCCCGATAAATCCCGACGATCGGCAATGGTTTGAGCGTGACCGTAGAGGTGACGTTGATGATCACGCCGGCCCGGCGCTGGCGCATTTGCGGCACGACCGCCTGCACCATCGCCAGGGTTCCGAGCGTATTGGTCTGAAACAGGGCGTGGACGGTTTCCGGCGCCGTAAGCTCAACCGGCGCTGGCGCCCCGAAACCGGCGTTGTTAACCAGAACGTCGATTGGGCCCGCAGCTGCCAGCGCCTGCGCGATACTTGTCGGATCGGTAACATCGAGCGCAAGCAGGCGCAGCCGATCGGAAACCGGCAACACCCCCTCGCGAGGCGTCCTCATTGTGGCAATCACATCCCAACCTTTTTCAACAAACAGCTTCGCGGTTTCCAGACCGAAGCCGGACGAACAACCGGTAATCAATATCGTAGGCATAAGCATCTCCACTAAAGGTTAACGCTCTTATAGTAGTGGCCAAAAGTTGGACGTAATATAGCTTACAGTCGCCATTACTTTAGAGATAGTCTCGATCATGACTCCAGATCCTCTTGCTCAGATCGTTACGCTGCTACAGCCTGCCGCCCGTTTTTCCAAACTGGTGGAGTGTGCCGGCTCGTGGCGAATTCATCGTGAGGCGACAGGCGAGCCCTTATATTGCGTGATCCTTGAGGGCAGCTGCCGCGTAACCTTCGACGGGCATCAACGATTCGTCCTCCATACGGGCGACTTTATCCTCGCCCCGGCCATGCAGGATCTGGTCAACGACAGCCTCAATGCGCCGGACGATATGCCCTTCACCTTGCCCGTACGGATCAACGAGGGGCATTTTCGCGTTGGACGCCAGGAGGGGCCTGCCGATCTGCGCATGCTCATCGGCCATTGCAGCTTCGCCGCGTCGGATGCGGCGCTGCTGGTCTCGCTGCTACCGGAAGTGGTTGTGGTACGCGATCGCCCCCGACTCACCACGCTGATACAGCTGATCGATGAGGAAACCCGTGAACGGCGGGCGGCAAAAGAGCTCGTGCTGGAGCGGCTTCTCGAGGTACTGTTGATCGAGGTATTGCGATCCGGGACGGAGACCACGTCCGCCCCCGGTCTGGGACGCGGCCTGGGCGACGAGCGTCTCGCGGCCGCGCTTCGTTGTATGCATACCCAACCCGATCACCCCTGGACAGTTGCTGAACTGGCCACCAAAGCCGCCCTGTCCCGCTCGGCCTTCTTTGCCAGATTCAGCCGCATCGTCGGCCTGCCGCCGATGGAATATCTGCTGGCATGGCGCATGGCGCTGGCAAAGCAGCTCCTGCGGGATCGGGAGACCGGAATCGAGCAGGTAGCGGTGCGAGTAGGTTACGGGTCGGCAAGCAGCTTCAGCGCGGCCTTTGCCAGATATGTCGGCATCCCCCCGGCCCGCTACGCGCGCGCAAACCGCGGGCTAAGCCAAAAATGAAAAAAGCCCGCAGTTACGCGGGCTTAAAAGGGATGGCATAGGCTTCGGCGCCGGTGCGCCGGAGGCTAAATCATTCCCACTCGATCGTTGCCGGCGGCTTACCGCTGATGTCATACACCACGCGGGAGATACCGTTCACTTCGTTGATGATGCGGTTGGACACGCGGCCGAGGAAGTCGTACGGCAGGTGCGCCCAGTGAGCGGTCATAAAGTCGATGGTTTCTACCGCACGCAGGGAAACAACCCAGTCGTATTTGCGGCCATCGCCCATCACGCCGACGGAACGAACCGGCAGGAACACGGTAAACGCCTGGCTGACCTTGTTATACAGGTCGGCTTTATGCAGCTCTTCGATGAAGATAGCGTCCGCGCGACGCAGCAGGTCGCAGTACTCTTTCTTCACTTCGCCCAGCACGCGTACGCCGAGGCCCGGACCCGGGAAGGGGTGACGGTACAGCATGTCGTACGGCAGGCCCAGCTCGAGGCCGATTTTACGCACTTCGTCTTTGAACAGCTCTTTCAGCGGTTCAACGAGGCCCATCTTCATCTCTTTCGGCAGGCCGCCGACGTTGTGGTGAGATTTGATAACGTGCGCTTTACCGGTAGCAGAAGCCGCCGATTCGATCACGTCAGGGTAGATAGTCCCCTGCGCCAGCCACTTAACGTCTTCCAGCTTCAGCGCTTCTTCGTCGAATAACTCAACGAATACGCGGCCGATAATTTTACGTTTCGCTTCCGGGTCGTTCTCACCGGCCAGCGCGCCGAGGAAACGATCTTCCGCGGCAACGTGAACAATGTTCAGGCCAAAGCGGTCGCCAAACATATCCATCACCTGCTCGGCTTCGTTCAGGCGCAGCAGGCCGTTATCAACGAACACGCAGGTCAGGTTTTTGCCGATCGCCCGATGCAGCAGCATGGCGGTAACGGAAGAGTCGACGCCACCGGACAGGCCGAGGATCACTTTGTCGTCGCCAACCTGCTGACGAATACGCTCAATGGCATCATCAATAATCTTAGCCGGCGTCCACAGCGCTTCACACTGGCAGATATCGCGCACGAAGCGCTCCAGCATACGCAGGCCCTGGCGGGTGTGGGTCACTTCCGGGTGGAACTGCACGCCGTAGAAGCGTTTTTCTTCGTTAGCCATAATGGCGAACGGGCAGGTCTCGGTGCTGGCAACGGTCACGAAGTCAGACGGGATGGCGGTAACTTTATCGCCGTGGCTCATCCAGACGTCGAGCAGCGCTTTGCCGTCGGCGCTCAGGGAATCTTCAATGCCGCGGATCAGCGCGCTGTCGGTTTGTACTTCAACCTGCGCGTAGCCGAACTCACGCTCGCTGGAAGCCTCAACGTGGCCACCGAGCTGCATTGCCATGGTCTGCATGCCGTAGCACACGCCAAAGACCGGCACGCCGGCTTCGAAAACGTATTCCGGCGCGCGCGGGCTGTTATTTTCAGTGGTGCTTTCCGGGCCGCCGGAAAGAATGATGCCGCTTGGGTTGAATTCACGGATCTGAGCTTCAGTCACGTCCCAGGCCCACAGTTCGCAGTAAACGCCTAATTCACGTACGCGACGCGCAACCAACTGAGTGTACTGAGAACCGAAGTCGAGGATAAGAATGCGATGTTTATGAATGTTGTCCGTCATTGACGTTTATTCCAGAGCAGTAGCAATTAAATAAAATCGCCCGGCGCATGGCCGGGCGATGAAAATCAGGAGCCCATGCGGTAGTTCGGGGATTCCTTGGTGATCGTCACGTCGTGAACGTGGCTTTCCTGGATGCCTGCACCGCTGATACGCACGAATTCCGCTTTGGTACGCAGGGTATCGATGGTACCACAGCCGGTCAGACCCATACAGGAACGCAGGCCGCCCATCTGCTGGTGAATGATCTCTTTCAGGCGGCCTTTATAGGCTACGCGGCCTTCGATACCTTCCGGTACCAGTTTGTCAGCCGCGTTATCGCTCTGGAAGTAGCGGTCGGAGGAACCTTTGGACATCGCGCCCAGGGAGCCCATACCGCGATAGGATTTGTATGAACGGCCCTGGTAAAGCTCAATCTCGCCCGGGGACTCTTCGGTACCCGCCAGCATCGAGCCCACCATTACCGCAGCAGCGCCCGCGGCAATCGCCTTCGCGATATCGCCGGAGAAGCGGATGCCTCCATCGGCGATAACCGGGATACCGGTGCCTTCCAGCGCTTCGACCGCGTCGGAAACGGCGGTAATCTGCGGAACACCTACGCCGGTGACAATACGCGTGGTACAGATAGAGCCAGGACCGATCCCGACCTTCACCGCGCTCACGCCAGCTTCAGCCAGCGCACGCGCGCCGGCGCCGGTCGCCACGTTGCCGCCGATGATTTGCAGGTTCGGATATTTTGCCCGCGTTTCGCGAATACGCTGCAGAACGCCTTCAGAATGGCCGTGGGAGGAGTCGATCAGCAGAACGTCAACGCCTGCGGCAACCAGCGCATCAACGCGCTCTTCGTTACCGGCACCGGCGCCAACCGCCGCGCCTACGCGCAGACGACCGTGCTCATCTTTACAGGCGTTCGGTTTACGTTCCGCCTTCTGGAAATCTTTAACGGTAATCATACCGATCAGGTGGAAGCTCTCATCCACAACCAGCGCTTTCTCAACGCGCTTCTCGTGCATTTTAGCAAACACGACTTCGCGGCTTTCGCCTTCACGCACGGTAACCAGGCGCTCTTTCGGCGTCATATAAACGCTAACGGCCTGGTTCATGTCGGTGACGAAACGCACGTCACGACCGGTGATAATCCCGACCAGTTCGTTATCTTCGGTGACAACCGGATAACCGGCAAAACCGTTGCGCGCGGTCAGCTCTTTCACTTCGCGAAGAGTGGTGGTTGGCAGTACGGTCTGCGGGTCAGAAACCACGCCGGATTCATGCTTCTTCACGCGACGAACTTCTTCCGCCTGGCGCTCAATGGACATGTTTTTATGAATAAAGCCGATGCCGCCTTCCTGTGCGAGGGCAATTGCCAGACGCGCTTCCGTCACGGTATCCATGGCCGCAGAGAGCATTGGAATATTCAGACGAATTGTTTTCGTCAGCTGAGTGCTGAGATCGGCGGTATTCGGCAGAACGGTAGAATGAGCGGGAACGAGGAGAACGTCGTCAAACGTCAGAGCTTCTTTAGCGATACGTAGCATGGGCAATATCTCGACCAGGGTGGATAAATATTGCCGTGGCATTATACAGAGCGTAACCGATTGCATCTACCCTTTTTTGCAAATAATACTTGCGATCGCCTCCCAGCAGGTTACTATCGACTGATTAACCTGCTGATTTAAAGTTTGATCTTGCTCACATGTTGCCATCTCAATCCCCCGCAATTTTTACGGTCAGCCGCCTAAACCAGACGGTTCGCCTGCTGCTGGAACAGGAAATGGGCCAGGTCTGGATCAGCGGCGAGATCTCTAATTTCAGCCAGCCCTCTTCCGGCCACTGGTACTTCACTTTAAAAGACGATAACGCCCAGGTGCGCTGTGCGATGTTCCGCAACAGCAACCGCCGCGTCACCTTCCGCCCGCAGCACGGGCAGCAGGTGCTGGTGCGCGCCAATATCACGCTGTATGAGCCGCGCGGCGACTATCAGATCATCGTCGAAAGCATGCAGCCCGCCGGTGAAGGGCTGCTGCAGCAGAAGTACGAACAGCTGAAAGCGCAGCTTGCGGCAGAAGGTCTGTTCGACCAGCAGCACAAGCAGGCGCTCCCCTCCCCGGCCCACTGCGTGGGGGTGATTACCTCTAAAACCGGCGCCGCGCTGCACGATATTTTGCAGGTCCTCAAACGCCGCGATCCCTCTCTGCCGGTGATCATTTATCCGACGGCGGTTCAGGGTGACGACGCGCCGGGGCAAATCGTACGCGCCATATCGTTAGCCAACCTCCGCCAGGAGTGCGACGTGCTGATCGTCGGCCGCGGCGGCGGTTCGCTGGAAGATCTGTGGAGCTTTAACGATGAGCGGGTGGTGCGGGCGATTTTTGCCAGCCGCATTCCGGTCGTTAGCGCCGTCGGCCATGAAACCGACGTGACGATTGCCGATTTTGTCGCCGACCTGCGGGCACCTACGCCCTCTGCGGCGGCCGAGATCGTCAGCCGCAACCAGCAGGAGCTGCTGCGCCAGCTGCAGTCCGGGCAGCAGCGTCTGGAAATGGCGATGGACTATTTCCTCGCTAACCGCCATCGCCGGTTTACCCAGCTTTTCCACCGCCTGCAGCAGCAGCATCCGCAGCTGCGCTTAGTGCGTCAGCAGACGGCGCTTGAGCGGCTGCGCCAGCGGATGCGTCTGGCCCTTGATACGCAAATGAAGCGCGCCGATCAGCGCCAGCTGCGCGCCCTGCAGCGCCTGAACGCGCACAATCCGCAGCCGCGTATTCATCGCAGCCAGTCGCATATCCAGCAGCTGGAGTATCGTCTCGCCGAGAGCATCCGCGCGCGCTTAAGCGAACAGCGCGAGCGTTTCGGCAATACGGTGACCCATCTGGAAGCCGTCAGCCCGCTGGCGACCCTCGCCCGCGGCTATAGCGTCACCTCCGCCAGCGACGGAAGCGTCCTGAAGCAAACAAAACAGGTGAAGGCGGGCGATCTGCTGACTACCCGCTTAAATGACGGCTGGGTCGAAAGCGAAGTGAAAACTATCACTCCCGTCAAAAAAGCGCGCGCGAGGAAAAAATAGCTACGCCTGGTCAGGCAGCGCGAACTCTACGCGCTTCTTCGAAATCAACCCGTGCCCGTGCTGGCAAAAATAGTCGATCGCCCCGCAGGCTTTTAATACCTCCAGCGGCCGGTGGCAATCCGGGCAGCGGGCCTGCAGAATAAACTCTTTTTCGCAGTGCGCGCAGCGCGCGCTGCCGGCCTGCACCTCCAGCGGTGCGTGGCAGAGAGGGCAATCAGGTTGCATAGTCATTCCTTACGATATTTGGGTCAGCTCAGCTTACCACGATACTCTTTCAGTGCGGCCCGCGTATCTGCTGTTGAAGCTGCAGCAGCAGAGCCACTTCGTCGATGCGCCGCCGGGTCAGTCTGGCGACTTCATCGGGGGCGCGCGCGAACAGGCTGCCCTTCCCGAGAATGTGTTCCCCCAGGCAGTGCTCGTAGATCGCCCCGGTCCGTCGCCAGCGCAGCACCTGCTCGCCGGCAACGAGCTCAACCACTTCGCTATTCTCGCGGCGATCGAGGTTGATAATCCGTCCGTCGCGCAGCGCTATCCGCATGCCCTTCTGCCCTCCCGCCGGGCCGGCATACTTATTGAGCCAGATATTGAGCGGGACTCCGCTCAGCTCCCCCTGCAGATGCGCCTCCCCTTCCGCGGTTTGCGTATCGCCGGGCGCAATCGCCTGGCCCAGGCGATCTTTCACCTGCCGTACCGCAAGGTGAATTCGGTCGTCGCCGCCGCAGTAGCGGATCGTTTCCCGCAGCATCGCCAGCACATGGGTTCCAATATCAAGGATCACGCCGTCGGGATGGCGCAGCTGGCGCGTATCCGGCCTGCCGGTCGCAAAATTCAGCGCCACCGGGTCGCCCCGTTCGTCAAACCCGCTGGGCTCCTGGAGAAAACCGTCAATACGTGCAATATCCTGCGGCGAGAAGAGCAGCGGACGGTCGCCCTGCGCCCCACTCTCCGACTGCCAGCGGGCATCCAGCTGGCCCAGCGCCAGCTTCAGCGCTCCGTCACGCGCCATCCAGTGGTCCAGCGCCAGCACCCGACGGGCATTTTCTGGCGCACGCAGCAGCGAGCGCAGGCGCGTAATCTGTTGCAGAGTGGCGACGATCGGTTTTTCCACCACAATTCGCGGGCAGGATGAGGCGAGCGCAGCTTCCAGAACCGGAAGATGCTGCAATGAGGCGGTGGTAATAAACAGGATGTCCAGCGGCTTTGCCAGCAGCGCGGCCAGCGAGTCGCAGCGGCTGACGCCCTCAGGCATCCGTTGAGGATTGCTATCAAAACCCCAGCACGCCGCTAGCGGTATCGCCAGATTTTTCAACGCCGGCAGCCAGGCCGTCTCCACCACCGCGCCCAGCCCAATAAACCCTGCCTGCATCGTTACCCCGCCACCGTTAGCACACAATAATCAGCTGAAATGATAAGAGTATTATGGGGGAACGCTTTGTAGATTGCGCGACGGATGTTGCGCTCAGCGGGAATAAAAAAACCCGCCAGCGGCGGGTTTATGTCTTATTTGCTTTTCTTGATGTGCTTGATCAAGCGCTTACGCTTACGCATCTGGTTCGGCGTCAGGGTATTGCGTTTGTTGGCAAACGGGTTCTCACCCTCTTTGAACTGGATACGGATCGGCGTCCCCATGACTTCCAGCGATTTGCGGAAGTAGTTCATCAGATAGCGTTTGTAGGAATCCGGCAGGTCTTTGACCTGGTTGCCGTGGATCACCACGATCGGCGGGTTATAACCACCGGCGTGGGCATATTTCAGCTTCACGCGACGGCCGCGTACCAGCGGCGGCTGATGGTCTTCCGCCGCCATGGTCATAATGCGGGTCAGCATCGCCGTGCTCACGCGACGGGTCGCGCTGTCATACGCTTCGCGTACCGACTCAAACAGGTTGCCGACGCCGCTACCGTGCAGCGCAGAGATAAAGTGCACGCGGGCGAAATCGATAAAGCCCAGACGGAAGTCCAGGGTCTCTTTCACCTGCTCTCTGACTTCCTGGCTCAGGCCGTCCCACTTGTTGACGACAATCACCAGCGAGCGGCCGCTGTTGAGAATAAAGCCCAGCAGGGAGAGATCCTGATCGGAAATACCTTCCCGCGCATCGATAACCAGCAGCACCACGTTGGCGTCTTCGATCGCCTGCAGGGTTTTGATAACCGAGAACTTTTCCACCACATCGGTAATTTTACCGCGCTTACGTACGCCCGCGGTATCAATCAGCACGTATTCGCGCTCATCGCGCTGCATCGGAATGTAGATGCTGTCACGGGTGGTGCCCGGCATGTCGTAAACCACGACGCGATCTTCGCCGAGAATACGGTTAGTCAGCGTTGACTTACCGACGTTCGGACGACCAACGATGGCCAGCTTAATCGGCAGATCCTGCGGATTAAAGTCATCCTCCGGCTCTTCCGGCGCTTCGCCGTTCTGCTCAGCTTCAAACTGCGCCCAGTATGCCGCGTCTTCATCGACTTCTTCCGACGGATCGATCTCTTCCGCCCACGGCAGCAGCACGTGCTCCAGCAGGCTGGTCACGCCGCGGCCGTGCGAAGCGGCGATCGGGTGAATATCACCGAGGCCAAGCGTCCAGAAGTCGGCAATGGCCTGATCGGCATCGATGCCGTCGGTTTTGTTCGCCACCAGGAAAGTCGGCTTCTCACGAGAACGGAGGTGTTTGGCGATTGCGGTATCCGCAGGCATCAGGCCCGCGCGCGCGTCGACCATAAACAGCACCACGTCCGCTTCTTCAATCGCCAGCAGCGATTGTTCAGCCATGCGTGTTTCAACGCCGTCTTCCGTGCCATCGATACCGCCGGTATCGATACAGATAAATTCACGTCCTTCTACTTCAGCACGACCGTACTTACGGTCACGAGTCAGCCCCGGAAAATCCGCGACCAGCGCATCACGAGTGCGGGTCAAGCGGTTGAAGAGCGTGGATTTTCCAACGTTAGGGCGCCCGACAAGCGCGACCACAGGTATCATGTTAAATGCCTCATACAAATCACTATGCAGCGTCGTTTTTCAAGACGCTTTTAAAAACAGGAAAACGGCCCCTGTATACCAGGGGCCGTTTCTCAATCCTGACTACTGCGCAACTTAACGCGTAATCGAGTACAGCGTACCGTCCGTTGCCTGGATAAGCAGGCGACCGTCAGCCACGATCGGGTCAGTACGGAAGCCGGAGCTGTCGACCTTCTGCTGGGCGACAAAGTGCCCATCTTCCGGGTTCACCCAGTGCATATAGCCTTCGCTATCGCCGACGACCAGATTACCATTATACAACACCGGAGCGGTCAGCAGACGATGCTGTAAATCGCTTTGCGTCCACAGCGTTACGCCACCTTCGGTGGTCAGCGCCAGCAGGCGATCGTTCTGATCGACCAGATAGATACGGTTGCCGTCGACGATAAAGTCGTTCACCGAGCCAAGCTCGCGTTTCCACATGATCTGGCCGCTGCGCAGATCCAGCGCGGTCAGGTTGCCGTTGTAAGCCAGCGTATACACCACGCCGTTGACGATAACCGGAGTGGTATCAACGTCGTTCAGGCGGTCGATTTCAGTCGGGCCGGTAGCCTGAGAGATGCGCTGCTGCCAGATGATCTGGCCCTGCTGCATCAGTACCGCGCTAACGCGACCGTTATCGCCGCCAACGATGGCTGCGCCGTAAGCGGTCGCCGGTGCGGATTCACCGCGCAGAGAAAGCGCCGGCATATCCAGGTTGACGGTCCACTTCACCGCGCCATCGGCTTCGTTCAGCGCCTGCAGCTGGCCATTGCTGGTGTGAACCAGCACCATGCCGTCGCTGACGACCGGACGAGAAATCGCTTCACCCGCCACGCGGGTCTGCCATGCCACGGTACCGTCGCTGGTATTCAGGGCAAACAGCTGCGCTTTTTCACTGCCGATATAGACGTGACCGCCGGAGACGGTGACGCCGCCGGAGAGCAGCGCAGGCGTGCGGGAGAACCAGCCGTCTTTCTCGGCCAGGTTCACCGACCAAACCTCTTTCCCGTCGTCAGCGCCCAGCGCTTTAACGGTGCCTTTACGGTCGGCCGCGTACACGACGCCATCGGCAAAGGCAGGATGGAGGTTAGAGTAAAATTCGCCGATACCATCGCCAACAGAGGTGCTCCAGGACGTGGACGGCGTAAACTGATTTTCCACCGTCGGCAGTGGCGACATTTTCACCACATCTTCTTCGCTGTTAAACAACGAACAACCGCTTAATAAGGTAACGGAAAGCAGCCCTGGCAAAAGTAATTTACGCAATTGCATCGAGTCCCTCTCAGATGGACAAATTATTTATTTTCATACGCATCATTTCGCTGAGCGCCGGTGAAGCATCGCTTTTCACGCCCGCTTCCCACGCCGCGCGAGCGCCCTGCTTGTCGCCTTTATCCAGCAGAATCTCACCGCGGAGATCGGCAACAATCGCGGTCCAGCCTTCGCCTTTAATCCCCTCAAGGGTTTTCAGCGCCGCATCAGGATTTTTCAGCTGCAGCTGCACGCGAGCAAGACGCATATTGATAACCGACTTCAGATTATCATCCGGCGCGGCGGCTAATCCCTGCTGGAGCTGCTTTTCAGCGTTCTGCAGATCGTTTTTATCAACAAAGCGCTGCGCCAGCTCCAGGGAGGCAAACGCACCGTAGGCATTTTTGCTATCAGCGGCAAACTTTTGCGCCGAAGTCAGCGCTTCGGGCTTATCCGATTTAAGCGCGGAAATAGCATTCTCATAGGCTAAAGAGGAGTCTCTGGCCGTATCCTGCTGATGAGAATTCCAGTAGCGCCAGCCAACCAGCGCCCCAATCCCTAAAATCACCCCAACGGCCAGCGCTTTGCCATTTTCGGCAAAGAAGCGCTTCAGCGCATCGACCTGATCGTTTTCGTTGTTATACGTTTCCACGCAGTCCTTCTCCTGACTAATTATTCCCGGGAGATTAACCCAGAAGTGTGCGCAAATGCGCGGCAACGCTATCCTGCGTTACGGTAGTTTGCTCACCTGAGCGTAAATCCTTCACTACCACGTTTCCGTCAGCAATTTCTGATTCACCGACCACAAGAGCTATGCGAGCGCCCCATTTATCAGCACGGCCAAACTGTTTCTTAAAGTTGCCGCCGCCGTGGTTGGTCATCAGCTTAACGCCGGGCAGCTCATCGCGAACCCGCTCAGCCAGACGCATTGCTGCGGACTGGGTATCGGTTCCGGAGGCTACCAGGTATATATCGACAACAGGATCGGCTTTAAATTCCGGATTAACGGCCTGGACCAGTAAAACAAGACGTTCCAGCCCCATCGCAAAGCCGACTCCCGGCGTTGCGCGCCCGCCCAGCTGTTCGACCAGACCGTCATAGCGGCCGCCGGCACAGACGGTACCCTGCGAGCCGAGGCTGGTGGTTACCCACTCAAACACGGTGCGGTTATAGTAATCAAGCCCGCGCACCAGACGCTGGTTAACGGTATAGGCGATGCCCGCGGCGTCTAACAGCGCGCACAGGCCGGCAAAGTGCTGTTTGGACTCTTCATCCAGGTAGTCGCCCAGCGCCGGCGCATCGTTCAGCAACGCCTGCACTTCCGGGTTCTTAGAGTCCAGAACGCGCAGCGGGTTAGTGTACATGCGGCGTTTGCAGTCTTCGTCGAGCTTATCTTTAAACTGCTCAAGATAGGCGACCAGCGCATCGCGATAGCTCGCACGCGCTTCCAGCGAACCGATGGAGTTCAGCTCCAGCGCAACGTGCTCAGAGATCCCCAGCTCGCGCCACCAGCGGGCGGTCAGCATAATCAGCTCGGCGTCGATATCCGGCCCCTGCAGACCAAAGACCTCAACCCCCATCTGATGGAACTGGCGATAGCGGCCCTTCTGCGGACGCTCATGACGGAACATCGGCCCGACGTACCACAGACGCTGTTCTTGATTGTACAGAAGACCATGCTCGATGCCGGCACGTACGCAGCCCGCAGTCCCTTCCGGACGCAGCGTCAGGCTATCGCCATTGCGGTCCTCAAAGGTATACATCTCTTTTTCAACCACGTCGGTCACTTCGCCGATCGCGCGTTTGAATAACGGGGTCTGCTCTACAATCGGCAACCGAATTTCGCTGTAACCGTAGCTACCGAGCACCTGTTTCAGTGAGCCTTCAATGCGCTGCCAGAGAGCGGTCTCGCCCGGCAGATAATCGTTCATGCCACGGATGGCTTGAATGTTCTTTGCCACGTTTATTCTCTTTATATATATACAAAAATGAACCCCGGCGCGTTGCGCCCGCGGGTCCAATCATACACGGGAAGTCTTACGCTGCCCCGGATTATTTCTCTTCAACCTGCTGGACGTCAATACGGCGCGCTTCATCAAGCATCGAGGCTTTCGCACGGATACGCGCTTCCAGCTGATCGATCATATCGTCGTTATCCAGCCGGTCTCTACGCACGCCGTCTTCATACAGGCCGCTCTTCTTATTGCCGCCGGTGACGCCGAGCGTCGAAACCAGCGCTTCGCCTGGGCCATTAACCACGCAGCCGATGATCGAAATATCCATCGGGGTAATGATATCTTCCAGCCGCTGCTCCAGCGCGTTGACGGTCCCGATCACGTCAAACTCCTGACGCGAACAGGTCGGGCAGGCGATGAAGTTGATCCCGCGGGCGCGAATGCGCAGAGACTTCAGGATATCGAAGCCAACCTTGATCTCTTCAAGCGGATCCGCCGCCAGCGAAATGCGCAGCGTATCGCCGATCCCTTCGTTAAGCAGCAGGCCGAGGCCGATCGCCGATTTTACCGCGCCGCTACGGGCGCCGCCGGCTTCGGTGATCCCAAGATGCAGGGGCTGATCGATCTGCTTCGCCAGCAGACGATAGGATTCCACCGCCAGGAAAACATCCGACGCCTTTACGCTGACCTTGAACTGATCGAAGTTCAGACGATCGAGATGATCGACGTGGCGCATGGCTGATTCCAGCAGCGCCTGCGGCGTAGGCTCGCCGTACTTTTCCTGCAGATCTTTTTCCAGCGAACCGGCGTTAACGCCGATACGGATAGGAATATTTTTATCACGGGCGCAGTCAACAACCATGCGAATACGCTCTTCGTTGCCGATGTTTCCCGGGTTAATACGCAGACAATCCACCCCGTACTCCGCCACTTTCAGGGCGATACGGTAGTCAAAGTGAATATCGGCGACCAGCGGTACGTTGACCTGCTGTTTGATAAGCCTGAACGCTTCCGCCGCATCCATCGTCGGAACGGAGACGCGGACGATGTCCGCGCCAACGCGCTCTAGTGCTTTGATTTGATTTACGGTCGCGGCCACATCGGTGGTGCGCGTATTGGTCATCGACTGGACGGCGATGGGGGCGCCATCGCCAATCGGCACATTCCCAACGTAAATTCGTTTCGATTTTCTACGTTGAATCGGAGCCTGGTTATGCATGAAAAATCTCCCGCGTTACCCGTCTGTTACTGCGCCGGTGATGTTTCGGCATTAAGGGTCAGACGCGCAACCTGGTTAGTTCTGATAAAACGACTCAAATCGACTGGTTTACCCAGATACTGAATCTGTACCGCAGCTGGCGCACCGATTTTCAGCTTATAAGGTGCCTGGCCGCTTAAATTCAGGTTACCGCCTTTGCGTTGCAAACCGCTGAACAGCTTCTTACCGGTTGCATCGCTGACTTCCAGCCAGCAGTCGGCAGAGAAGTTCAGGACCAGATCCTGAGCCGCAGCGGCTGCGGTCACGTTCGCCTGATCGGTTGGCAGCGGAGAGGCCGGGGCCGCAGCGCCTGCCGCGGTATCGACCTGCGCCTGAGACGGAGCAACGACGGCGTTATTATTCGCCGCAGTCGGTACGGACGCCGCTGGGGCCGGAGCCGGCGCGGTAGAGGTATCTACAGGCGCGCTATTCGCCACGCTGTTGGCGCCGTCCGGCGCCGTGTTATCGGCACCGTTATCTAAGGGAATGTTCTGGCTGCCGCTGTCGCCCGCATTCAGCTCAGCGGTTGACTGGTCAGCCATCGTGGTAATCTCTTCCTGCTGCGCCTTATGGTCTTGCCACCACCAGGCGCCGCTCAGGCCAATCACCACAAACAGCACCAGCCAGGTGAAGCTCATCAGCCAGCCGTCGCGCTTTTTACGGCGTTTGCCCAGAGAGAAGCTCTGCATCGGCGCAACTTTCGCCGCGCGGATAGGTGCCTGTTTTGCCATCATCGGCAGCAGTTCTTCTTCCGGAATATGCACGAGACGCGCATAGGAGCGGATGTAGCCGCGCAGGAAGGTTGAAGCGAGGTCGGCTGGCGCCTTGTCGTCTTCGATATCACGAACCGTGGAAACCTTCAGGCATAAGCGCTCAGCCACCGCTTGCTGGCTGAGCCCGAGTTGTTCGCGGGCATTGCGCAGACGCGTGCCCGTAGTGTTTGCTTCTTGATGATCTTGAGTGGCTTCAGTATTCATTCGACAACTACTGGTACGTGAAATTTAAAGTTCAGCGCCGGTAAAACCCGCGCCGCGAAACATCTGCTAAACGTCAGACAAATAGTATAAGTCCGTATGGCGAACTATCACAGATACTTATCAATATTGAATTCTAAGCGGTTGTTGTGCCGCTACATACTGCCTCAAAGTCGACAAAAACGCACCGTAATTATTGGCCGAATCAGCCTATTTCGCCCACCGGTTCAACATAATTATGCAGCGCGCGTGAAATATTGCGCGCCGCACATTTATCAGATCGCTTTCACATCAATCGTTTCGCCCTGCATACGCTTGCGCAGCGTACGTTTGGTACGGTCGATAACGTCACCGGCAAGCTGTCCGCAGGCGGCATCGATATCGTCGCCGCGCGTTTTACGCACGATGGTGGTGAAGCCATAATCCATCAGCACCTTGGAGAAACGGTCGATGCGGCTGTTGGAGCTACGGCCATACGGCGCGCCCGGGAACGGGTTCCAGGGGATCAGGTTGATCTTGCACGGCGTATCCTTCAGCAGCTCCGCCAGCTCGTGCGCATGCTCGGTGCCGTCGTTGACGTGATCGAGCATCACGTATTCGATCGTCACCCGGCCCTGGTTGGCGTTGGACTTGGAAATATAGCCGCGCACCGAGTTCAGGAAGGTCTCGATGTTGTACTTTTTGTTGATCGGCACGATCTCATCGCGGATCGTATCGTTCGGCGCATGCAGAGAGATGGCAAGCGCGACGTCTATCATATCGCCGAGCTTATCCAGCGCCGGGACAACGCCGGAAGTGGAGAGCGTTACGCGACGCTTGGAGAGACCAAAACCAAAGTCGTCGAGCATAATTTCCATCGCCGGCACGACGTTGGTCAGGTTCAGCAGCGGCTCGCCCATCCCCATCATGACCACGTTGGTGATCGGACGCTGGCCGGTAATTTTTGCCGCGCCGACGATTTTCGCCGCGCGCCAAACCTGGCCGATAATTTCTGATACCCGCAGGTTGCGGTTAAAGCCCTGCTGCGCCGTCGAACAGAATTTACACTCTAACGCACAGCCAACCTGAGAGGAGACGCACAGAGTCGCGCGATCGTCCTCCGGGATATATACCGTTTCAACACGCTGATCGCCGACGGCAATCGCCCATTTGATCGTGCCATCGCTGGAGCGCTGCTCCTCGACGACTTCCGGCGCGCGAATTTCCGCGACTTCCTTCAGCTTGCCGCGCAGAACTTTGTTGATATCGGTCATATCATCAAAGTCATCGCTGCAGTAGTGATACATCCATTTCATCACCTGATCGGCGCGGAAGGGCTTTTCGCCCATGTTTTTGAAAAACTCGCGCAGCTGCTGACGGTTCAGATCCAGCAGGTTAATTTTGGCATCTTTGTTCGGCACCGTCAGAGCGGCGTTATCAGGCGTGACAATATGTTCAGACATAATCTATTCCGGCCTCGTTGTTACACGTTATGGCCCCAGGAGGGTTGAAAAAAAGAAGCGCCCCAATGAACGAGTGCTCGTCCAGGGGCGCTGCATTGTACAAAGTCTGGTGTATCAATACCACGTTTGCACGCGGCAATGATGAAAAAATCTGTTGCTGCGTACTTAATCCTCTATGGCTTTTCGATTGTCGAAAAGCTGAGGATCTGAATTTCCAAAGTATTTCACGTCACGGCGAGGCGGCAAGTTCGCAAATCCCCGGGAGCATAGATAGCTATGTGACCGGGGTGCGCGAATGAAGCCAACAAATCGGTGGCGTGAAAGACGCAGGAGATTAACGGGTGCGCGGGCAAACTTCGCCTTCGGCGAAGAAGAACGCGATTTCGCGGGCAGCAGATTCAACGGAGTCGGAACCGTGGGTGCCGTTCTCGGTGAAGCTGTCAGCGTAGTCAGCACGCAGGGTGCCGGCCAGCGCGTTGTCCGGGTTAGTTGCGCCCAGCAGGTCACGGTGACGCTGCACGGCATTTTCGCTTTCCAGAACGGATACGACGATCGGGCCGGAAGTCATAAACTCAACCAGACCGTCAAAGAACGGGCGACCTTCGTGCTCAGCGTAAAAACCGCGAGCCTGCTCAACGGTCAGGTGCAGCATTTTGGTGCCAACGATTTTGAACCCTGCAGCTTCGAAGCGAGAAAAGATGCCGCCAATAACGTTTTTTGCCACCGCGTTTGGTTTAATGATGGAAAAAGTACGTTCAATAGCCATGATTACCTCTAATAAAATTTTATGTTGTTGGGCATACGATCGTATGGCCTGGCGCGCATTATAATGAGCAACTCAGGCGCTGCCTATGGATGAAGGTAACATTTTGTTAAAATAAGACGAGCTTTAGCAACACAAAAAGCAGGGCCTTGCCGCCCCGACTTTATTGCAGAGTGAAATTCGCCGCCGCAACCTGCCCCGCCTCATCCATAACCACCAGCTGATAGCTATCCAGCCGCTCCAGGGTCAGGCTCGCGCCGGCCCCCGCCGCCTCCAGCGGTTCGCCGTTGAGAAACCACCAGCGTCGCCCTTCGCCGCCGGTGGTCTGCAGCGGCACCACCACCCGCGCCGCGCCGGGCAAACGCTTAATGACCGCGCCATCGCGGATGCCGGAAAGCACCAGTGGCGCGGCATCTGTGCCTGACGGCGGCGGACACTCCGCCGATGCCGGCCCCAGCCTCGCCCGCCGGCGCTCGTTCGCCGGCAGCCACGGCTCCAGCGGCAGCGGCCAGACGTCGACGTTTTTTTCCACCGCGCCCGGACAGTCGGCCGCGACCCGCAGCCCGTGCTTATCTACCCATACCGGAAAACGAATGCCGCGCACGCCTTCCTGACCCGGCAACAGCAGCGTCGGCGGCTGGCTATCGTCGAGCAGCCAGGTAGCCAGCCGACGGCGGCAGTTGGCGTCTCCCGGCGGCAGGTTCTGCCCGCCGGGCCAGCAGATGGTTGCCGCCCTCACCGACGGCGGGCGCGGATCGGCAGGCAGCCCGTCGCGCCCCGCCGTCGGCCGCGCCAGCAGCATATTGTTGACCTGATTGAGCAGCGGTACCGCGCTGGCGAAGCCAAACTGCCCGACCACCGGCGTACCGTCAGGCCGCCCGGTCCAGATACCGATAAGATAGCGGGCGTTAACGCCAACCGCCCAGGCGTCGCGATAGCCGTAGCTGGTGCCGGTTTTCCACGCCAGCGGAACCACCTGAACCAGCGAGTCATCGGGGAGCGGCTGGGATCCACCGGCCATAATTCGCCGCACTATCCACGCCGCCCCTGGCGACAGCAGCAGCCGCTCCACCAGCGGCGCGTCCGGCGTCATCCGCAGCCGACCCGCCTTGCCGTGACGGGCAAACGCGCTATACGCCGCCACGATATCCGCAAGCCGGGCGCCTGCGCCGCCAAGGATCAGCGACAGATTGGGCTCGGCGCCCGGCGGCAGCATCAGCGGCAGGCCGGCATTGCGCAGCGTGGCGGCAAACCGTTTTGGCCCGTAGGCTTCAAGCACCTGCACTGCCGGAAGGTTCAGAGAGCGCACCAGCGCGTCGCTGGCGCTGACCGGGCCATGAAAGCCGCTGTCAAAGTTACCGGGCCGATAATCGCTGAACCGCCGCGGGACGTCCTGCAGTAGAGAGGCCGGATGAATCAGCCCCTCGTCCAGCGCCATGCCGTAGACAAACGGCTTCAACACGGAGCCCGGAGAACGGATCGCCGACACCATATCGATGTGCCCAAAGCGGCTGTCGTCGCTAATATCCGCCGAGCCGACCCAGCCCCGCACGCGCATATCGGTATGATCGACGACGACAATCGCCAGCGAGCTGCGCGGCGGCAGGCGCGATTTCCAGTTGAGGGCTAAATCCTCCAGCTGGCGCTGCAGCCCGGCATCGAGGGTCGTCACCACCTTGTCTTCGCCGCTGCTTGCCAGCATCCGCCGGGAAAAAAGCGGCGCCAGCTGCGGCATCTGGCGGGGGAACAGCCATACCGGCTCTTCCACGGCCTCGCGCACCGTCTTCTCCGACCACACGCCTTGGGTTTGCATACGCGCCAGCACTTTATCGCGCGCCGCCTGAGCCCGCTGCGGCCAGCGATCCGGACGCAGACGGCTCGGCGCCTGCGGCAGCACCGCCAGCAGGGCCGCTTCGCCGTAGCTGAGCCGGGCCGGCGGTTTCCCTAGGTAAGCCCAGCTGGCGGCGCCGATCCCCTGCAGCGTGCCGCCAAACGGCGCGCGGTTGAGATACAGGGTCAGGATCTCGCTTTTCGATAAATGCCACTCCAGCTGCAGCGCGCGCCACAGCTGGCGCAGCTTGCCGCCGAAGGTTCGGGGATGAGGGTCGAGCAGGCGCGCAACCTGCATAGTCAGCGTGCTGCCGCCCGAAATGACGCGCCCGGAGGTTGCGTCCTGCCAGGCTGCGCGGGCAATGGCCAGCGGGTTTACGCCGGGGTGATCCCAGAACCAGCGGTCTTCGTACTGGATCAGGGCCTGCAGATAGCGCGGCGACACGTCATCAAGAGTCACCGGATAGCGCCAGACGCCCTGCTTGTCCGCAAAGCGCCACAGCGGCGTACCGTCCTGGGCCACCACCACCCGGGCCGGAGCCACCTCGTGCAGCGGCAGCGGCCACAGGCGATCCGCCGCCAGCAGCGCCAGCCACAGCAGGAACGGCGTCGCCGCCAGCCATCGCCAGCGGCGCCTTATCTTCACCAACCGCCGCATTTACGGAGTGACGATCAGCGGGCCGCTGGCCGTACCGGTTGCCCGCCACTGCGGAACGTACATCGATTCCACCTGCGGCTGAGGAACCTGATAGGTCCCAGGCGTCACCGCCCGCGCCAGGTAGACCAGCGTAACCGGCTGCCCTTCGTTTACCGCTACCGCGGCAACAAAGCGATCGTCGCGGAATTCGATATGCTGAATATCCGCCTGCTGCATTTGGTTGAGCAGGTTCTGCACCGCCTCTCCGTTCTCCTGCAGGCTGGCGCTGCTGTTTGCCAGGTTCTGGTTTTCCAGCTCAAGCCCCGCCGGCAGCAGATCGACGACCAGCGCATCCGGCACATTACGTTTAGCGGTAATTTCCAGCTTCACCAGCACCAGCTCGCCGCTGCGCAGCGAGCTCAGCGATTTTTGCTGCCCGCGAGTGTCGAAGATCTGCCGTTCAATACCCAGCACGTTGCCCGAAGGCTGCGGGGCGCTAAGCGGATAGCCGCTGCTGTCAAGACGCAGCCAGAGCGGCTGGCTGCCGGTATTGCTGACCTGCAGCGCCGCCAGCTGGTCGCCGGTCAGGTTGCGGGTCTGCGCTTTATCCGCCGCGAGCGGCTGCGCCTGCAATGAGGTTTGCGCCTGCCAGCTGCCGGGTAAATCCTGCAGCGCGCGGCCGGCAAGGAACAGCGCGTTGCTCTCCTGAGTGGAGAGCCAGCGCTGGCCGTAGGCCTCGTCAGCCAGATTGCTCAGCAGCGAGTTTTGCGCCTCCGGCAGCAGCTTATTCTCCTCCAGCAGCGCCAGCTTCAGCGCATCATCGCGCAGCGCGCTGCCGTAATCGCCCAGCCAGCGGTCCCGATCCTGACGCGGCGTGCTCATCGCCAGCTTCAGCGCCTGCTCGCCGCGCGGCGCGTCGCCCATCGCTTTCAGCGCAATGCCGAGCTGCAGCAGCGGCAGGCCGGATCGCGCCTGGTCATGGCGGGTCCAGATTTCACGCAGCGCGCCAAGGGGCGCCTTTTGCTGACGAGCCAGCACCAGAGCGGCGTAGGCCTGAGCGGCAAAGCGGCTGGCCGGCGCGTCGTCGCTGTAGCGGACGGTCATCAGCCCCGGCTCCTGCAGATAGCGCAGCAGACGCTGGTTACCGTTATTGATAGCGTTGGCCGGCACGCTGTAGCCCTGCTCGCCCGCCCGCACAAGGAAGTCCATAGCGTAGGCGGTCAGCCAGTACTCCTCCGGCCCGTTTTTATCCCATAGCGCAAAGCCGCCGTCGTCGCGCTGCATCTGCAGCAGGCGCGCGATGCCGAGATCCACCGCCGCGCGGCGTTTTTCATCGCTGTCGCCCTCAATGCCCAGCGTTTTCAGCTGCGCCGCGCTGGTGTAAAGCGACGGGAACAATCCGCTGGCGGTCTGTTCCAGGCAGCCGTAAGGATAGGCTTTCAGCTCGCGAATATAGCGGGCCAGATTGAGCGGCGGCTTGCCGCTGAACACCAGCTGCCCCTGCAGGGTCGCCGGCGAGAAGCCGAGCGTTTGCTCCGGCGGCGCCTGCCAGCTTTCGCCAGGCTGCAGCACCGCGCCAACGTTGACCGTCTGCGCCGGGAAGGCCGGACGGACGCCAATTTTCCACTGCTTTTGCAGCGGGGCGAAGGTCTCGCCCGGCAGGTTCAGGCCGCTAATGGTCGCGCTGAGCTGGCCGTCGCCAAACCCCTCTTTGGCGCTAACCGGCACAAACAGGGTGCGACGCGCGCCCGGCGCCAGCTGAACCGGCGCGATTGCCGGCTGCGCAAGCTGCAGCAGGCCGCCGGCGCTAAGCGCAACGTTCAGCGTTTGCGGCCTGTCGGTCAGGTTGCTGAGATCCAGCGCCAGGCGCGTGGTATCGCCGCTGGCGAGGAAGCGCGGCGTATTCAGCTCGGCAATTACCGGCGCGGCGACCACCACTTTGTCTTCGCTGCTGCCAAAATCATCGGCGGTCCACGCCTGGGCCATCACCCGCAGCTCGCCGTTAAAATCACCGATCGGCAGCGTCACGGTTCCTTCGCCATTGTCATCAAGCGTTACCGGCCGGGCCTGCTGCGCAATAATCGTCACGTGATTGACCGGCGGCTTACCGCCGCGCTTGAGCTCGTCACCGTCGCCGCCGAAGCGCAGGCTCGCCAGTCGTCCCTGGCCCTCAATCACCTGGCCGTAGATATCGTAAATATCCGCCCCGTAGCGCTTCTGGCCAAAAAAGGCGTTCCACGGGTCCGGCGTCGCGTAGTCGGTAATGTTCAGCACGCCGCTATCAACGGCCGAGAGCAGGACATTCACCTGCTTCGGCGTCTCGCCCTCTTTAACGCTGGCTTTCACTTTTACCGTCAGCGGCTGGTTGGGACGCATTTTTTCCGGCGCATCCAGCGCAAGGGTCAGGCGGCGGTTTTCATCGCCGAGCGGCAGATGCAGCAGCCCCACCGCCCGTTTCGGCGTCGCGGAGCGCGATTTGTCGCCGGGGCGAATCACCAGCGTGCTGAGGTAGAGGTCATGGCGGTTCCAGGCTTTATCGACCGGGATCGACAGATCCATCCCTGCGGCCGGAACGTCAATTTCCTGCCACCACAGCGGGCCTTCGCTGGACTCGACCAGCGCATAGCCTTTGCCTGCCGCCGGCGCGGCGATATGCAGCTTGATGGTGTCACCGGGCTTGTAGGCCGGTTTATCCAGCTTCATGGTGACCCGGTCCGGGCGCGCGGCCCCCGCGCCGTCGCTGTTATCCTGCCAGCTGTAGCCGGCCCAGAAGCGCACGCTGCTGACCGCGCCCTCCGGGTCCTCCACCTCCAGCCGGTAAGAGCCCCACTCCACCGGGAAGCTGATCTTCGCCGTTTGTCCGGCCAGCAGATCCAGCGACTCTTCGCCCTCCTGCAGATCTTTCTGGTCGAACTGCGACTGCCAGCCTTCGCTATCCGACCAGTTCCAGTAGTAGTCGCGGCGTTCGCGAATGAGGCGCACCTGCAGTCCGGAGACCGCTTTTTTGTCTCCGGCGGCATCGGCATAGACAATCTCGAATCCGGCGGTGCTGTTTTCATCCACCACCGGCTGCTTCACCGTGCTGTCGGTCCGGTAGTCATACACGTCTTTCAGGGTGAATTCAGGACGGATGCCCGGCAGGGCATCGGCAGGCCAGATAGCCTGCTGCACGGTGCGGGTCACGGGACGACCGCCGGACTCCAGCAGGCTGGCTTGTAAAATCACCTGCAGCGGCGAATGGCTATCCTGCCACTGGCTGGCGGTGGTCACTTCCCCGTGGCCTTTTTCGTCCAGCGTCATCTGTACTTCATCGAGGCTGCGGGAGAGGTTTTCCTCGGCAATATCGCCGAACTGGAAGCCCGGCAGCGCGGCGACCGCATCGCGCAGCGGACGCAGGAACAGTTTCCCCTGCAGCTGGTTGCCGCTGGCAGGCGCGCCGTATAAATAGGCCCCGGCGACGGCAAAGGTCACGTCGGCATTCGGCGCAACGGCAGCCTTTTGCGCGCTCAGGTTCAGCGCCATACGCTCGGGCATGAAGTCTTCAACGTGGAAGTCCCACTCGCGCGGCTGATTGTCGCCGGTGCTGGCGCGGATATGCCACATACCGGTGGCCGCGCCGGCGTCGAGCGGCCAGGTAAACTGATACAGGCCGTTCACCGGCTGGCTCACCAGGGAGCGGATCACCTGGCCGTCCGGCTGAACCACATCGAACTTCACCGGCTGCTCGGCCAGCGGCCTGCCGTCGCCGTCGCGCAGCAGCGCGTTGAGGATCACCGTCTCCCCCGGGCGATAGAGATCGCGAGGGCCAAACATAAAGAACTGCTTGCTAAAACCGGGGGCCCCGGAAATGGCGAACTCCGCCAGATCCAGCGCGGGCAGCTTGAGATCCAGCAGGGTGGTTTGCCCCTCTTTGCGCGCCAGCAGCAGCGCGGCGTCTTTATCGGTTTGCAGCGTCACGTGGCCCTGGCCGTCGCTTTTGGCCTGCGCCAGCGTCTGCCCTTTGGCGTTGAGCAGCTGAACCTCGATACCGGACTGCGCCGCGCCGTTTTCGAGGCTTTGGGTAAAGACGTCCAGCCGGTTATGGTAGCGATGCGCCGAGACGCCAATATCGCTGAGCGTAAACAGCGTCGCGGCGTTGCTGTAGCTGTAATGGCCCGCCTGGTTCATCACCGCCACGTAGACGCCCGGCTGCTGCAAGGGTTTGATATCCGCCAGCGGCAGCAGCAGCTTTTCCCGCGTATTGCGCGCCGGATTGAGGTCAAAACGTCCGCTGTAGACCAGGTCGGCCATTTTTAGCAGCTCGTCGGACTCCCAGTTGCTTAACGAATTCCGGTACTCCCACTGGCTGACGAAGGCGGACAGCGATTCGGGTTTGATACGGAAGAAGTTCACGTCGACGCTATCGACGTTCAGGGCCATCACCGGCAGCCCGGCCACCACTTTGCCCGGCAGCAGCGAGCCCCGGCTGGCAAAGCCGATGCTGGGGGCGACGTCGCGGGTGGCGATCGTTTTTTCAAAAGAGGTGCCGAAGGTCGCGGTATTCAGCGCGGTCAGCGTGGGGTCAACGGAGACAATCAGCTCCCGTTTCGGCTCAAGATGGCGCAGGCGCAGCTCTTTCAGGTTCGGCGCCAGCTCCCAGGCGCCGTCAACCTTCCCGCTTTTTTTATCGACAAGGTGCACGCTGCGGGAGAAATCCTGATCCGGCTGCAGCGGAACGGAGAAGGTCAGGACCAGCGTCGCCGCGCCGTCCAGCTGGACTTCCGAGGCGTCGAGCAGCGTCAGCGCCTTGCCTTTACTTTTCTCCGCCAGCTTAGCGAGCTGGGCGCCGTCCGGTTTCGCTGCGCCCTGATTATCCGCAGAAGAAGATGCGGCTGGCGCAGCGGTCTGAGTTTTGCCGCTGTCGTCGCAGCCGGCAAGCGAAAGAGCGGTAAGCAGCGCCAGAGATAGCGTCGCTAAACGAAATGGTTTCATCCTTTAACCCCTTGGCCCAAACAGCCAGATACCTGTAGTGAACACATTATTATGCGTCAACGGCGGAATTACCAATTGCTTATAGTATCCGCAGCGCGCCGACGGCCTGATTTTCCCGATGATATAATTTCAGCGATAGGTTTTACCCGGCAGATGAGAATAATAACGACGGCGTATTTGAGTCCGGGCAGCGCGAAAGATTACAACAAACTTCGCACGATGAATATAAAACATATCGCAGAGCGCAATTAAAAATAAGAGAGAGTGATAATACGCAGGTTTAATTATAATGTGAAAGCGCATACTTCCGCCCGGCTGAATTCTGAAATTAACATTAGTCCCCTCCTGTAAATTGACAACACGCCGGTTTTCTCTTACTTGAACGCTATGCCGTGATATCTCATGCCGCCCTTACCTTCGCGTCAGCCGTCCCTTCTCATCTTCAGATGGAGAAATGGCTTCACTGCCGCTGCCCGGCCAGGCGCATGATTCACGGTATATGTTAATGCCCACGTCGGCTAAAAAACTTCTGGTGGTAGCACTGACCGCCCGTTCTGCGGAATCAATAACGGCACAACAGTCATCCGTTCCGTATTGACATATGAAATAAGTAATATGGGAATTATTTATGTCACAAATGAGCGCTCTTTTAATTATTATTTTTATTCTTTATACAGGCGATGTTATTTCGACCCGCACCAAAGCCTGGGTCCCTTCCGTCTTTGTCTGTGCGGTGCTGTTTCTGGGCGGGTACTGGACATTTTTCCCGGCCGATATTATCAGCCGGGCGGGGATCACGGCGCCCGTCGCCATCATGCTGATGTATCTGCTGATTACCAATATGGGGACCCTGCTGTCGCTGAAGGAGCTCATGCGCCAGTGGAAAACGGTGATCGTCGCGCTTGCGGGTATCGCCGGGATAACGGTGGCCGTCTTCGCGGTGAGCCTGCTGCTGTTTGACCACAACACCGCGCTGGTTACCATCCCGCCGCTGGTCGGCGGGATCGTTTCATCATTGATTATGTCGCAAGGCGCAAGCAACGCCGGGCTGGTGGATCTGTCGGTGCTGGCGATTCTGATTTACGTGATGCAGGGATTCGCCGGCTATCCCCTCACCGCCATCATGCTGCAACGCGAAGGAAAAGCGTTGCTTACGCGCCACCGCAGCGGCGAGCATCATCCTGATAGCGCTGAAGATGAACGGACCCTCCTCGCCTGCGGTGAGGAAATGATGCCGCGTCTGTTTAGCCGCATCCCCACCAGCTACAACAGTACCTATTTTAAATTCCTGCGCCTGGCGATGGTGGGCTGCCTGGCCTGGTTTGTCTCCGAGCTGGCAAAACCCATCGTGAGCATCAGCCCGTTCGTACTGTGCCTGTTTTTTGGCGTGGTCTTTACTTCATTGGGCTTTCTTGAAAAACATACGCTGCAAAAAGCGAACGGATTCGGCTTTGCCGTAATGGCATTGATGCTGTTTATCTTTGATACCTTGAACAAAGCCACGCCGGATATGCTGCTGCGCCTGCTTTATCCGATGGCGGTGCTCATCGCCACGGCGGTTATCGGCATGTTTATCGTTTCCTGGGCCGTAGGGAAAGCGCTCGGCGTAAGCGGCGCCATGTCATTCGCCATCTCCCTGACCGCGCTGTACGGCTTTCCGGCGGATTACATCATCACCAACGAAGCCATTAACTCCCTCACCCAGGATGAAAAAGAACGCCAGATGCTGACTCAGCACATGCTGGGGCCAATGCTGGTCGGCGGGTTTATCTCCGTGACGATTGTTTCCGTCATCCTGGCCGGAATACTGGTGGGTTATCTGGCGCCGGTTATCGGCTGAAGTCTTTCATTTTCTACCTACTTATGGAGTCCGTTTTATGATTAACCCCGCTATTACCGCCATCATCGCCAGAGAAGAGCAGGCGACAATCGACTTTCGCCGCGATCTACACGCCCACCCGGAGCTGCCGTGGGAGGAACGGCGAACGACGGAGCGCGTCGTGGCAGAACTGGAGAGCATCGGCATCGCCTGCCGTCGTACCGTTCCGACCGGCGTCATTGCAGACATCGCCGGCGGCAGGCCGGGCAAGACGGTCGCCCTGCGCGCCGATATGGATGCGCTGCCGGTGCAGGAGCTCAACGATCGGCTCAGCTATAAATCGCAAATCGCCGGGAAAATGCACGCCTGCGGGCATGATTCCCATACCGCAATGCTGCTCACCGCTGCCCGCGCGCTGTACGAGGTTCGCGAGCAGATGGCCGGTAACGTGCGTTTAATTTTTCAGCCCGCCGAGGAGATTGCCGAGGGGGCGAAAGCCATGATCGACCAGGGCGCGCTCGATAGCGTCGACAACATTTTTGGCATGCACATCTGGTCCGGTTCGCCTTCCGGTAAAATCTCCTGCAACGTGGGGTCGTCGTTTGCCTCCGCGGATTTACTCAAAGTCACTTTTCGCGGTCGCGGCGGTCACGGTTCAATGCCGGAGGCCTGCATCGATGCGGCGGTCGTCGCCTCCGCCTTCGTGATGAATTTGCAGGCTATCGTGGCGCGTGAAACTTCGCCGCTGGAATCCGCGGTGGTCTCTATCGGCCGAATGGATGTCGGCACCCGGTTCAACGTGATTGCCGAAAATGCCGTCCTGGACGGCACCGTGCGCTGTTTCAGCATCGAAACCCGCCAGCGCCTGGAGGCCGCAATAACGCGCTATGCGCAGCATACCGCGGCGATGTATGGTGCGACCGTTGACGTCGACTACTGCTACGGCACGCTGCCGGTGATTAACGAAGAGCGCAGCGCACGGCTGGCGCAATCGGTGATCCGCGAGGCCTTCGGCGACGACGTGCTATTCAGCGAAAAGCCCACGACCGGCGGGGAGGATTTCAGCTTTTATATGCAGGATATTCCCGGCTGTTTTGCCCTGCTCGGCTCCGGCAATAAAGAGAAAGGGAGCGACTACGCCCACCATCACGGATGCTTCAATATCGATGAGCAGGTGATGAAAACCGGCGCCGGGCTGTACGCCCAGTACGCCTGGCGCTATCTGCATCAAGACCGCTTCTGATCGTTTCTCCCCGGCGTGCGCCGGGGACATATCACATTACGATATGTATTACGTGAAAATGCCTTGTCGGTAAGGGCAAAAACATCAACAATCTATCTATTGTTGATGACACGGAGATAGCCATGTCCACTTCGTTTTTTATCGCCGCCGACTGGTTAGCGGAACATATTGATGACCCGGAAATCCAGATTATCGATGCCCGAATGGCGCCGCCAGGGCAGGAAGATCGCGATTTGCACGCCGAATATCGCGCAGGTCATATTCCCAACGCCGTATTTTTCGATATTGAAGCGCTTTCCGATCGCACCAGCCCGCTGCCGCATATGATGCCGCGAGCGGAAGCCTTCGCCGTTGCGATGCGCGAGCTTGGCGTGAGCAGCGATAAGCATCTGGTGGTTTACGATGAAGGCAACCTCTTCTCGGCGCCGCGCGCCTGGTGGATGCTGCGGACCTTCGGGGTAGAAAAAGTCTCTATTCTCGCCGGAGGGCTGGCCGGCTGGCAGCGCGATGAGCTGCCGCTGGAGCAGGACGATCCGCAGCTACCGGAGGGCGAATTCGACGGCCGCTTCGATCCGCTGGTGGTTAAGCGGCTGACCGACGTGCTGCTGGTGAGCCATGAAGGATCGGCCCAGATCGTCGACGCGCGTCCGGCCGGGCGCTTTAACGGTCTCGTCGATGAGCCGCGTCCTGGCCTGCGCCGGGGGCATATTCCCGGGGCGCTGAACGTCCCGTGGACCGAGCTGGTGATTAACGGCGAGCTGAAAACTATCGACGAGCTGAATGATATTTTCCTGCGTCAGGGCGTGGATTTTGAGCGGCCGATTATCGCCAGCTGCGGGTCCGGCGTCACGGCGGCCGTGGTGGTGCTGGCGCTGACGACGCTGGGCGTCAACGGCGTCTGCCTGTATGACGGTTCGTGGAGCGAATGGGGCGCCCGCCCGGATCTGCCGATAGAGCCGGCGCAATAAAAATAGCGGCGGGGTTAATGCCCCGCCGTCATCAGATAATGCGGTTCTGCTTGAAATCGCGCAGGAAGCTGCCCCAGCGCTTTTCATAGAATGGCGCGATATGGGCAATCATAAAGTGGCTGATGCCCTTCTCCCCTTCCACGACCTGGCAAATATCGATCGGCTCATCGCCGGGCTGCGTGTCGGTTGCCACGCTGCCGGTCGCCTGGATGACCTCTTCAATATCCCCCTCGGCCTCAATGCCGATAAGCAGATTCGCCGGCGCGTCGGCGCTGTCCTTAATCGAGCATAGAAACGCGCGCTTTACGGTTTTCAGGGATTTAAAGAGCGTGGTCAGCGAATCCACCATCTGCGCCGGCGGCTCGGCCACCTCAGACAGCAGCAGCGGCTGCCCGCCTTCCAGCACGGTTTGCGCGCTGAGAGGACCGCCATCTTCACCCAGCAGATGCTTGATTTCGTTCGGCGCAAACTCTTTTCCGGCCGGCAGTTTGGCATTGAGGAACAGCGTCTCGCCCAGCGTCATCGCCATCAGCGTACGCGCCGGCATCGCCACAAAAGACTGCTCGTCTTCGACCGCCTGCTGCAGCGCCTCCAGCGAGGTAAAAAAGGGAATGACCGAGGCGCCATCATCTTTTTCCCAGTGCTGCAGGTCTACGGCGCTCTCTTCGACAACCTGTTCACCTTCAGCCGCCGCGCCGGGCACCCAAACGGTGGACTCCAGCAGCGTACGGAAAAAAGCCGGGCGATGGCCTGGCTCAATCGCCGCCTTTTCCAGCAGCGTTTCTAATTCATTTTTAGTTTCGGACATGGCTCTCACAACATCAGAATCAGAAATCCCCCGGCCGTGGACGCGGGCCGGGGTGACACAATCCGGGGCGCCAGCGCCCCGCCATTTTTACTCTGCGGTTAACAGATTGGCAATCGTGCGCACGCCGAGCCCCGTCGCGCCGGCTGACCACTGCTCAACGGCGGATTTACGATAGGTCGCGGAGCAGTCGATGTGCAGCCAGCCCTGATGATAGTTCTCAACGAAATGGGAGAGGAATCCTGCCGCCGTGCTGGCGCCCGCCGGATAGGCGGCGCTGCCGGTGTTGTTCAGCTCGGCGAAGTTCGACGGCAGCTGGCCGCGGTGGAATTCCGCCAGCGGCAGACGCCAGAAGGCTTCGTTTTCCGCCTGCGCGCTCGCCAGCAGGCGAGCCGCCAGCGCGTCGTCGAAGCTGAACAGCGCGTGGTAATCGTTGCCCAGCGCGGTTTTCGCCGCTCCGGTCAGCGTCGCCGCGTCGATAATCAGCTCCGGCTTCTGCGCAGACGCATCAATTAGCCCATCCGCCAGCACCAGACGGCCTTCGGCGTCGGTGTTCATAATTTCTACGGTTTTACCGTTACGGTAGCGAATGATATCGCCAAGCTTGAAGGCGTTGCCGCTAATCAGGTTGTCAGCGCAGCACAGGTAGAGCTTCACGCGCTTATTCAGGCCGCGGGAGATCGCAAACGCCAGCGCGCCGGTGACCGTTGCCGCGCCGCCCATGTCGGACTTCATCGAATCCATAAACGCGCTCTGCTTGATGCTGTAGCCGCCGGAATCGAAGGTGATGCCTTTCCCCACCAGGCAGGCGTAGACCGGCGCATCTTTATCGCCGGTGGGGTTGTAGTCCAGCGCCAGCAGGACCGGCGGGCGCTCGGAGCCGCGTCCTACGGTATGCAGACCAAGATAGTTCTGCTCGCGCAGGTCCTCGCCTTTGGTGATGCGGTAAGAGACGTTATCGCAGCCAACGCCGCACAGCAGATCGACCGCGCGCTGGGCCAGCTGCTCCGGGCCGAGCTCTTCCGCCGGGGCGTTAATGGTGTCGCGCACCCAGTCGATAATGGCCAGACGGCTGTCCAGCTCGCGCTTTTGCGCATCATCCAGCGCCGGCCACTCAACCTGGCGGCTGCCTTTCGGCCCTTTATAGCCCGCCCAGAACGCCCACGCGCGATCGGTATTCCAGCCTTCGCCATCGAGAGCGACGTGCCTGATGCCCATGCCGTCAACTTTACGCGCCGCGCGCTGAATCAGGCCCAGGTCGTCTTTACCGTTCAGATGCAGGGTGATGCCGTCGTTGTTAATGCTGTAAGCCGCTTTTTCTCCCCAGCGCGCGTCGGCAGGTTGGGTCGTCAGCGTAATCTTCATGGCTTCGGTCATTTTATTCATCCTTATTAGCAAACGGGCCACCCTATGGCAGCCCGTTAAAATTTTTCCGCTAAATGATTCGCGTTGCAGGAAGGCGGCAAGTAAGCAAATCCCCTGGAGCATAGATAACTATGCGACTGGGGTGAGCGAACGCGGCCAACGCATCTGCAACGTGGAACATGACGCGAAAATTATTCTGCTTCGTCTAACCAGACTAGCAGAATTGCCTCCAGAATTTTTTCATTGGATGCGTTTGGATCGTCATTAAACTCTTCCAGCTCGCAAATCCACTGATGCAAATCGGTGAAGCGAACAGTTTTCGGGTCGAGATCCGGGAAGGCGTCATACAGCGCTTCGCCTATTTCGCGACTATCGGTCCATTTCAGTGCCATATCAATGCTCGCGTGCGTGGTTGATGGTGTAGCGCGGAATTTCGACGACCAGATCGTCGGCGGTCACGCGCGCCTGGCAGCTCAGACGGCTGTCGGGTTCCAGCCCCCAGGCCTTATCCAGCATATCGTCTTCATCTTCGGTACTTTCGGCCAGCGAGTCAAAACCTTCACGCACGATGCAGTGGCAGGTGGTGCAGGCGCAGGATTTTTCACAGGCGTGTTCAATCTCAATACCGCTACGCAGCGCAGCATCAAGAATGGTCTCACCGATTTTAGCTTCCACAACTACGCCATCCGGGCACAGGTCCTGATGGGGTAGAAAAACAATCTTTGGCATATTAAACCTCGTCCACGGATTGGCCTTTCAGCGCGGTACGGACCGACTGGTCCATGCGGCGTGCGGCAAATTCCTGGGTTTGTGTGTCTGTATTTTTAATGGCTTCTCTTATTGCATCGGCGTCATCGCCTGCCGCCACCGCGCGCAGCTGCGCCGTTGCGTCATCGATAGCCTGACGTTCTGCGGCGCTTAACAGCGCGGCATCGCTGGCCAGCGCGCTTTCCAGGCTTTCCAGAACGCGTGCGGCTTCGACTTTTTGCTCGGCCAGCATTCGCGCCTTGACGTCCTGCTCGGCGTGGCTCATCGAATCTTTGATCATGGTGGCGATTTCGCTGTCGCTCAGGCCGTAGGAGGGTTTCACCTGAATGGACGCTTCGACCGCGGTCGATTTCTCCATAGCGGTGACGCTCAGCAGCCCGTCGGCATCGACCTGGAAGGTGACGCGAATATGCGCCCCGCCCGCGGGCATTGCCGGGATACCGCGCAGCGCAAAACGCGCCAGCGAACGGCAGTCCTGCACCAGCTCGCGCTCGCCCTGCATGACGTGGATGGACATCGCCGTCTGACCGTCTTTAAAGGTGGTGAACTCCTGGGCGCGGGCCACCGGAATGGTGGTATTGCGCGGGATCACTTTCTCCACCAGGCCGCCCATCGTTTCCAGCCCCAAAGAGAGCGGGATAACGTCGAGCAGCAGCAGCTCGCTGTCCGGCTTGTTGCCGACCAGAATATCGGCCTGAATGGCGGCGCCGATGGCGACAACTTTATCCGGGTCAATGGTGGTCAGCGGGGTACGGCCAAAAAACTCGCCGACGCGCTCGCGCACCAGCGGCACGCGGGTTGAGCCGCCCACCATCACCACTTCCAGCACCTCTTCCGCGCTCACGCCGGCGTCCTTCAACGCGCGACGACAGGCCAGCAGAGTGCGCTTAACCAGCGGAGCAATCAGCTCATTAAAGTGGCTACGGGTGATTTCGCCCTGCCAGCCGCCCACGTCAACGCGGGCGGTTTCCGCCGCGCTGAGGGCAATTTTGGCCGCAATAGCCGCGTCCAGCAGCTCGCGCTGCAGGCGGTTATCGCTGCGATCGCTGAGGCCCGCCTGCTCGCGCAGATAGTCCGCCAGCAGATGGTCGAAATCGTCGCCGCCGAGCGCCGAGTCGCCGCCGGTGGCCAGAACTTCGAAGACGCCGCGGCTGAGGCGCAGAACGGAAATATCAAAGGTGCCGCCGCCGAGATCGTACACCGCGATAACCCCTTCCTGACCGGAGTCGAGACCGTAGGCAATCGCCGCCGCCGTCGGTTCGTTAAGCAGGCGAAGTACGTGCAGGCCGGCCAGACGCGCGGCGTCTTTAGTGCCCTGGCGCTGCGCATCGTCGAAATAGGCCGGCACGGTGATCACCACGCCGTCGAGCTCGCCGGCAAGGGCTTCCGTGGCGCGGGCGGCCAGCGCCTTGAGGATATCGGCAGAAACGCGGACCGGATTAAGCAGACCGCCGGCGGTTTGAATCATTGGCAGACCGTTTTCGCTGGCCTGCAGCTGGTAAGGCAGATGCGGGTAGCGGGTCTGAATATCGACCAGAGAGCGGCCCATCATGCGCTTCACCGAGCTGATGGTGTTAACCGGATCCAACGCCGCATTCTGTCGGGCGTCATAGCCGACGCTGAGGCCGGACGTTTGGTAGTTCACCACCGAAGGCAGCAGGTAGCGCCCCTGGCGATCGGGCAGAGTTTCGGCCTGGCCGCTACGCACGGTGGCGACCAGTGAATTGGTGGTACCCAGGTCAATACCCGCCGCCAGACGACGCTGGTGCGGCGCGGCACTCAGGCCAGGCTCACTAATTTGTAATAAGGCCATAATTGCTTCCGAATATTAATTTACTCGTCATAATCTGTGCTGCAGCTACGTTGGCTGCATGGCGACCCGAATACGTTAGAGTGAAAAAAACTTTTCTTCGAGTTGTTCTGCTACGTTCTGAAGCTTATCGAGAAAACGCAGCTTACGCACGGTATCCGCCGCGGCCTCCCACGCTTCGCCGTCTAATTGCTCAACGACCTGCCGCTGACGGACGTCGTACATCCCCTTCACGCGCTGAATAAACGCGCTCAAACGCGCTTCATCCTGCGATTTTTCGATCTCATCCAGCTCTTCGCGCAGCTCCAGCTGTTCCATCAGGAACGCGGTATCGCGCACGGTGTGCTGCTCGCTGGCTAAATCGAAGCCGTGAAGCGAAAGGATGTATTCGGCGCGGGTCAGCGGATGACGCAGCGTTTGCCACGCCTGATTAATCGTCGCGGAGTGCTGCACGGAGGCGAGCTGTTCGGCGGCGCTGGCGCTGGCGAACCGGTCGGGGTGATACTGACGCTGCAAATCCTGGTACCGGACAGCCAGCTGTTCTTGCGAAAGGGTATAACTGACCGGTAACCCGAAGAGGGCAAAATAGTCCATAGTAACCTCAGGGTTAACGAGATAAAGCAAACCCCACGCACGGTACTCCGCAGTGGGGTTATATATCCGCGCCTCTCAGGACACATCTTAACCGGCGGCGTCCGCCTACTGCCGTAAGCCTATCGGGAAACGCCCGCGTGCCGCCTCGATGCTGCACCGAAATTTAGCGGATATAGTGCAGATTACACGTTGAAGCTTTCGCCGCAGCCGCACTCATCTTTGATGTTCGGGTTGGTAAACTTAAACCCTTCATTCAGGCCTTCTTTGACAAAGTCCAGCTGAGTGCCGTCGAGGAACTGCAGGCTTTTGCCGTCGATCACTACCTTGACGCCTTTATCTTCAAACACGGTGTCTTCTGCCGCCGGCTCGTCAACAAATTCCAGCACGTAGGCCATACCTGAACATCCGGAGGTGCGAACACCTAAGCGCAGGCCAAAGCCTTTGCCGCGGTTGGCCAGGAAGGTATTCACTCGCGACGCGGCGCTGTCGCTAAGAGTAATCGACATACAATAACCTCTTAATTATTTCGCTTCACGCTTGCTTTTGTAATCCGCAATCGCGGCTTTAATCGCGTCTTCCGCCAGGATAGAGCAGTGGATTTTTACCGGCGGCAGCTCCAGCTCATCGGCGATATCGGTGTTTTTGATAGCCTGAGCTTCGTCCAGAGACTTGCCCTTCACCCACTCGGTAACCAGGGAGCTTGAAGCGATAGCGGAACCGCAGCCGTAGGTCTTGAAGCGCGCGTCTTCAATGATACCTTCATTGTTGACTTTAATCTGCAGCTTCATAACGTCGCCGCACGCCGGCGCGCCGACCATGCCGCTACCGACATTTTCATCGCTGTTGTCAAAAGAGCCAACGTTGCGCGGATTCTCGTAATGATCGATAACTTTTTCGCTGTATGCCATGATGAATTCTCCTTAATACCTACCGATTAATGATGTGACCATTCAATGCTGTTCAGATCCACGCCCTGCTTGAACATTTCCCACAGCGGAGAAAGATCGCGCAGACGACCAATGGAGTTACGAACCAGGTTGATGGTGTAGTCAATCTCTTCTTCGGTAGTAAAACGACCTAAAGAGAAACGGATAGAACTGTGCGCCAGTTCATCAGTCATGCCCAGCGCGCGGAGCACGTAGGACGGCTCAAGGCTCGCTGAGGTACAAGCGGAGCCGGAGGAAACGGCCAGGTCTTTCAGCGCCATAATCAGCGATTCGCCTTCAACATAGTTGAAGCTGACGTTGAGAATGTTCGGCGCGCCCTGGGTGAGGTCACCGTTGAGGTAAACCTCTTCCATATCTTTTACGCCTTCCCACAGACGGTTACGCAGACCGCGCAGGCGCGCCATCTCGGTTTCCATCTCTTCTTTCGCGATACGGTAAGCTTCGCCCATACCGACGATCTGGTGGACAGGCAGAGTGCCTGAACGCATGCCGCGCTCGTGACCGCCGCCGTGCATCTGCGCTTCAATACGAATACGCGGTTTGCGACGGACGTACAGCGCGCCAATGCCTTTCGGGCCATAAATTTTGTGACCGGAGAAGGACATCAGGTCAACTTTCAGCTGGCTCAGGTCGATAGGCAGTTTGCCCACGCTCTGGGTGGCGTCAACGTGATAAATGATACCGCGTGCGCGGCACATTTCGCCGATGGTTGCGATGTCCTGCACCACGCCGATTTCGTTGTTCACGTGCATGATGGAGACCACGATGGTGTCATCGCGCATGGCCGCTTCCAGCTCTTTCAGATCGATAATACCGTTGCGCTGCGGCGCCAGGTAGGTGATCTCGAAACCTTCACGCTCCAGCTGGCGACAGGTATCCAGCACGGCTTTGTGCTCGGTTTTGCTGGTGATAATGTGCTTGCCTTTTTTCTGATAAAAGTTGGCTGCACCTTTAATCGCCAGGTTGTCGGATTCCGTTGCGCCTGAGGTAAAAACGATTTCGCGCGGGTCGGCACCGACCAGCTCGGCAATCTGATTACGGGCGATATCTACCGCCTCTTCAGCCTGCCAGCCAAAACGGTGTGAACGAGAGGCCGGGTTACCAAAGGTCCCGTCCAGGGTCAGAAACTGCATCATTTTCTCGGCAACACGCGGGTCCACCGGCGTTGTTGCGGAGTAATCGAGATAAATCGGTAATTTCATTGCTCTTTAACTCCGTACATCACTCAATGCAAGGAACCAGGCGGCCGGCTTGATGTACGACCGGGTAAACGGGATGTCGCAACATCCCGGCCTGATTCGAAAATCTTTTATAATTTTTACCCTAACTGTTTTGCGATGCAGCAAGGCGGCGGGCTTGTAAGCCCCCAGAAGCTTACATCAGCAAGCGGCTGGGGTGAACAAACGCGGCCTACGCAGCAGCGCCCCGAAACAGGACGGGTAAACTACGCACGCAGTTTGACGTCGATAGCGTCCTGAGTGCGGGTATTACGCTGGGATTCATGGCTGTGCTGACGACCCGAAACATCAAGGATTTCCTGGTTGTTCACCAGTTCGCCCAGAGTGATGTTATTCAGGAAGCTGGTCAGGCGCTCGCTCAGGTCGCGCCACAGCGCGTGGGTCAGGCATTTATCGCCACCCTGGCAGCCGCCTTTACCCTGACAACGGGTGGCGTCAACGGATTCATCAACCGCGCTGATAACTTCGCCAACGGCGATGCTACCGGCTTCTTTCCCTAATAAATAACCGCCGCCTGGACCGCGTACGCTCGATACCAGACCATTTTTACGCAGGCGGGAAAACAGCTGTTCCAGATAGGAAAGCGAAATCCCCTGACGCTCAGAAATATCAGCTAACGGAACCGGGCCCGATTCAGAGTTGAGCGCGACGTCCAGCATCGCGGTCACAGCATAACGCCCTTTAGATGTCAGTCTCATGTCTTACTTAACCTCAAACTCGCCCCTGCCCGGGCTTTTTATTAATATGGGTATTGCATAGCAGGGCCAAGTCTGACATTCCCGAGTAATTTGGTCAACTATTTACTTGACTGTTTTAGTCAGGTATTTGGCTATCTGTGCCCTATCGCCCGGCGGCTGATATTCGCGACCGCGCTGCGGCTCCGCGAGCGGCGGTATCAGCCGCTCAGCGCGCCCCTATGCGGCGCGGTTACTCTTTATCCTTCTGCGGCTGCTCAATCGACGCCAGCATTCCGCGCAGGATGTTCAGCTCCTGGCTTTCCGGGCGCGCGCGGGTAAACAGACGACGCAGTTTGTTCATCACCTGCCCCGGATGGCTGGCGCGAATAAAGCCGGTCGCCAGCAGCGTCTGCTCGAGATGGCCGTAAAAGCGCTCTAAATCATCCACCAGCGGATACGGCGTTTCGTCCTGTTGTTCGACCTGGGGCTGTTCCTGCTCCTGCGTTGCCAGCCACGCCATCCGCACTTCATAAGCGATGACCTGCACCGCCATTGCCAGGTTCAGCGAGCTGTACTCCGGGTTGGCGGCAATCGCGACGTGATAATGGCATTTCTGCAGCTCGTCGTTGGTCAGACCGACGCGCTCGCGGCCGAATACCAAAGCCACCGGGGCGTGCTGGCCTTCTGATACGCTCTTCAGGCCGCATTCGCGCGGGTCGAGCATCGGCCACGGCAAAGTACGCGAACGCGCGCTGGTTCCGACCACCAGGCTACATCCGGCCAGGGCTTCATCCAGCGTATCGACAATATGCGCATTGCCAATAACGTCGCTGGCGCCGGCCGCCAGGGCGATAGCCTGCGAGTCAGGCTTAACCAGCGGGTTAACCAACCACAGGTTAGTCAGGCCCATCGTTTTCATTGCCCGAGCCACGGAGCCCATATTGCCAGTGTGTGATGTTTCTACCAGTACGATACGAATATTTTGCAGCATTAGTGTTCTTCGGCTAAAGATTATTCACGCATGCTATCATAAAACGAAGACATAGGCAGATTTCACTGTTACTATGTGCGCCGTTTTTTCCCGTTCTTTAACATCCAGTGAGAGAGACCGATGCATCCGATGCTGAATATCGCCGTGCGCGCAGCGCGCAAGGCGGGTAATTTAATTGCCAAGCACTACGAAACCCCAGACTCCGTAGAAACCAGCCAGAAAGGCAGCAATGATTTTGTGACCAACGTCGATAAGGCAGCCGAAGCGCTGATTATTGAAACGATTCGCAAATCTTACCCGCAGCACACTATTATCACCGAAGAAAGCGGTGAGCACGTAGGTGAAGATCAGGATGTTCAATGGGTTATCGATCCACTGGATGGCACCACCAACTTCGTAAAACGTCTGCCGCACTTCTCCGTATCCATCGCCGTACGCATTAAAGGCCGTACCGAAGTCGCCGTGGTTTACGATCCGATGCGCAACGAACTGTTCACCGCGACCCGCGGCCAGGGCGCTCAGCTGAACGGCTATCGTCTGCGCGGCAGCACCGCTCGCGATCTGGATGGCACGATTATCGCCACCGGCTTCCCGTTCAAAGCGAAACAGCACGCCACCTCTTACATGAATATTCTGGGCAAAATGTTTACCGAATGCGCTGACTTCCGCCGCACAGGTTCTGCTGCCCTGGATCTGGCCTACGTTGCCGCAGGCCGCGTCGATGGCTACTTCGAGATCGCGCTGAAGCCTTGGGATTTCGCCGCCGGCGAGCTGATCGCTCGTGAAGCGGGCGCTATCGTTTGCGACTTCACCGGTGGCCATAACTACCTGCTCAGCGGCAACATCGTTGCCGGCAACCCGCGCGTAGTTAAAGCGATGCTGGCCAACATGCGTGAAGAGCTGAGCGAAGCGCTGAAGCGTTAATCTCTCTCACCTCACCCCGGCCCGCCCGGGGTGAGGATATCACTCAAAACGGCCGCAGCCCGCCGCCGCCCGGTACCGCGCTGCTCCACATCACCACCGCCGCCGCCACTAAAATGACGCCGCCGGACAGCGCCAGCGTCGACCAGCCAACCTGCTGCCAGAGAGGCGGCGTTTTATTCCCGCTAAGCCTGACGGCCAGCTGACGGAAGCCGTGCACCAGCAGCGCCAGCCCGCTGATGGTCAGCGAGGTTCCCGCCGCCATTGCCAGCGCCGCCGCCATTCCCCAGCTAAATACGCCAATCACCTTACTGAACAGCAGGACCATGATCGCCCCTGAGCAGGGACGCATGCCCATCGACAGAACGATGACCAGCCGCGCGCGCCAGTCATCGCCGCTTTGCAGCTGTTCCGGCGCCGGCATATGCTGATGCCCGCAGCCGCAGTGCGCATGATGAACGTGATGCGGCGTAAAGGCGGTAAACGCTGGCCGACGCAGCAGCCCGCGCAGCTTTTTCAGCGCCCGCCAGCACAGCAGCAGGCCCAGCGCGCCGACCAGCAGATAGCTCCCCTTCTCCAGCCAAAAGCTGCTGAGATGAAGCTGCCTTGCCGGCAGCTGCAGCAGGGTCAGCACCACCACCACCAGCACGATCGCCACCACTCCCTGCAGGAGCGAGGCGGCCAGCGTCAGCGCAATGCTCGACCTGAGCTTCGCGGGATGCGTCGCCAGCCAGGTGCTAATCACAATCTTGCCGTGCCCCGGCCCCAGCGCGTGCAGTACGCCGTAGATAAAGCTAAACGTCAGCAGCGAAAGCCCCGCCGCTCGCGGATTTTCCGCCACCGCTTTAAGCAGGCCGCTTAGCTCGAAATTTAACGCCCGCTGCCAGATAGCGCTTTGCCGCATCACCTCCGGCCAGGCCTGCCACAGCCAGACGCCCGCGCCCAACGCCAGCGCTAAAAACAGCGCCAGCGGCCACAGCTGACGCAGGCGGGAAGCCCGGGAGGGGGTTGAGAATACTACCGACATGTCAGCGTCACCTTCTGAGCAAAATAGGTTCCGAGCGCCATATCTTCCGGCGGCGCGTCGGCTTTATCGAGCGATTGCGCAAAGGCCGTCATTTTATCATTCGGCTTTGGCGTCACGACCGTCACTTTACAC
>OLIJ01000132.1_pt1 | contig 43839 bp, 45 predicted proteins | sample 1609731 | NCBI WGS metagenome assembly OLIJ01 (sample SAMEA4350159, study PRJEB24818) | metagenome | biome: human; feature: gut; material: faeces | place: Denmark | collected 2013-09
CCTCTCTGAGCCTGCAGAGCTTCAACCTGGAAGTGCCGGTTGACGATCACGAGCGTATCGAGAAAGTTCAGGAGTACGTGGCCAGCTACATCAACGCCGACTGGATCGAGTCTCTGACTGCGACCTCCGAGCGCAGCCGTCGCCTCTCTCCGCCGGCCTTCCGCTACCAGCTCACCGAGCTGGCGCGCAAAGCGGGCAAACGCGTCGTTCTGCCGGAAGGCGACGAGCCGCGTACCGTTAAAGCAGCGGCAATCTGCGCAGAACGCGGTATCGCGACCTGCGTGCTGCTGGGTAACCCGGATGAGATCAACCGCGTTGCCGCCGCTCAGGGCGTAGAGCTGGGTTCTGGTATCGAAATCGTCGATCCGGAAGTGGTTCGCGAAAGCTACGTGGCTCGCCTGGTCGAACTGCGTAAGAGCAAGGGTATGACCGAAGCGGTTGCTCGCGAGCAGCTGGAAGACAACGTGGTTCTCGGCACGCTGATGCTGGAACAGGACGAAGTCGACGGCCTGGTGTCCGGCGCGGTACACACCACCGCCAACACCATTCGTCCGCCGCTGCAGCTGATCAAAACGGCTCCGGGCAGCTCTCTGGTCTCCTCCGTGTTCTTCATGCTGCTGCCTGAACAGGTTTACGTATACGGCGACTGCGCGATTAACCCGGACCCAACCGCAGAACAGCTGGCGGAGATCGCTATTCAGTCCGCAGATTCCGCGATTGCCTTTGGCATTGAACCGCGCGTTGCGATGCTCTCCTACTCCACCGGCACCTCCGGCGCGGGTAGCGACGTCGAAAAAGTTCGTGAAGCGACGCGTCTGGCTCAGGAAAAACGTCCTGACCTGATGATCGACGGCCCGCTGCAGTACGACGCTGCCGTTATGGCTGACGTGGCAAAATCCAAGGCGCCGAACTCTCCGGTTGCCGGCCGCGCGACCGTGTTCATCTTCCCGGATCTGAACACCGGTAACACCACTTACAAAGCCGTACAGCGTTCTGCCGACCTGATCTCCATCGGGCCGATGCTGCAGGGTATGCGTAAGCCGGTGAACGACCTGTCCCGTGGCGCGCTGGTAGACGATATCGTCTACACCATCGCGCTGACTGCGATTCAGTCGTCTCAGCAGCAGCAGTAACACTCTCCGCTGGCGCCTGCGCCGGTTGGTGAAAAAAAGGCGACCTCGATGGTCGCCTTTGTTATTTACAGCAGCTCTCTCGCCGCCGACACAATATCATGCGCCGTCAGGCCATACTCCTTCTGCAGGAAATCCTGGGTACCGACCTGGCCATAACGCTCCTTCACCCCCACGCGGCGCATCGGCACCGGGCAGGTTTCCACCAGCACCTCGGCCACGGCCGATCCCAGTCCGTTGTGAATGCTGTGGTTTTCGCAGGTCACAATGCGCCCGGTTTTCTCGGCATAATTTTTCACCAGCATGCGGTCGATAGGCTTGAGGGTAAACATATCGATTACCGCCGCGCTGACGCCTTCCTGCTCAAGCTGTCGCGCCGCCTCCAGCGCTTCCGCCACCATAATACCGTTGGCAATCAGGGTGATATCTTCGCCTTCTCGCAGGACGTTGCCCTTGCCGATGGTAAACGTCGAGCCCGGCGCGTAAACGCTCGGCGCCTGCTTGCGGATGGTGCGCACCCAGTAGAAACCGTTGAGCGTCATCAGCTGACGCAGGATATCGTCGAACATCACCGCATCGGTGACCTCCAGCACCACCGAGTGCGCAAGGCCGCGAACGATCCCCATATCTTCAAACGACATATGGGTGCCGCCGTTATGGCAGGCGGTAACGCCGGCGTCGGAGGCAATGACCTTGACGTTGTTACGCTGATAATCCAGCGCCATAAACAGCTGGTCGAAGCAGCGGCGGCTGGCAAACGCGGTAAAGGTATGAACAAACGGCCGGCGCCCGGTCAGCGACAGGCCGGCGGCGGTCCCGATAACGTTGGCCTCCATAATGCCGCAGTTGATCACGTGCTGCGGATAATCCCGCGCCACGCCGTCCATTGCCATTGAGCTCATCAGATCGGCTTCGAGGGCGATAATGTCGCTCCCGGCCTCAATCTGCCGGGCGACAAATCCGGCATACACTTTACGCATTTCCACTGCGTCTTTTTGTCCTGCGGGTGCGACGTTAATCATGTGCGGCCTCCAGTTGACGAATTGTCTCGTTCAGCGCCGCTGTCATCTCATCCGTCAGGCGCAGGTGATGGGAATTGCTGAGCTGCTCGAGATACGGCACGCCCTGCCCTTTAATGCTGTCGAGGATCACCACCCGCGGGCGCGCATCGGCAGCCGGAACGGGCTGTACAGCCGCCAGCAGCCCGACGATGTCGTCCCCCTTCACGGTGATGGCGTCAAAACCAAAGGCGTGGAACTTCTCCTCGAGGTTGAAGGCGCGGATAATTTCGTCGAGAGCGCCGTCGAGCTGCAGTTTGTTCCAGTCAACAAACACCGTCAGATTATTCAGGCGGTGGTGGGCGATAAACTGAAACGCCTCCCAGCACTGTCCCTCATTCAGCTCGCCGTCACCGACAATGCAGAATACCCGATTCGGACGCCCGGCCAGCTTATGGGAGAGCGCCATGCCGCCGGCGATAGAAATCCCCTGCCCCAGCGAACCGGTGGTCGCATCCACTCCCCGCGTTTTCAGGCGATCCGGGTGGCTCGGCAGACGGGTTCCGTTATGGTTAAGCGTGCTGAGCTCTTCCATCGGGAAATAGCCCTTGATGGCTAAGGTGCTGTACAGCGCCGGTCCGGCATGGCCTTTTGACAGCACAAAGTAGTCGCGCTCCGGCCAGTCCGGGTCGGCGGGATCGATTTTCATCACCGCGCCGTACAGCACCGCCAGCGTTTCGACGACCGACATGCTGCCGCCGTAGTGGCCAAAACCCAGATTCGTCAGCGATTTAAGCGTGGCGACGCGAATGTCGCGCGCCAGTTGGGTCACTTCTTGTACATTCATGATTTGGCTCCGGTATTCTCCTGCGCGCCATTGCCCGCAGATTTCTTCTTCGCAAAGACGTTGTACGCGACCAGCAGAGCGAACAGCGCCACAACAAGACCCGTAATCGCAAACGGCGACAGATAGCGCGCCAGGTTGCCGAGCACGATACCGATCGCGCCGAAATCGGCGTCTGAGAAGGTGGTATTGGCAAAACCGATCGCCCCCAGAACCGGCAGCAGCAGCACCGGCAGGAAGGTGATCAGCAGACCGTTAGCAAACGCGCCAATCATTGCGCCCCGACGACCGCCGGTGGCGTTGCCGAAGACCCCCGCCGTCGCACCGGTGAAAAAGTGCGGCACGACGCCCGGTAGAATCAGCACCAGGTTCATTTGCCCAAGCAGGAACAGCCCCACCAGACCACCGAGGAAGCTAAACAGGAAACCGATCAGCACCGCGTTGGGCGCATACGGGTAAACCACCGGGCAATCCAGCGCAGGACGCGCGTTCGGCACCAGTTTTTCTGAGAAGCCGGTAAACGCCGGCACGATTTCCGCCAGGATCAGGCGCACCCCTTGCAGGATGATAAACACCCCGGCGGCGAAGGTAATCGCCATGATGATGGCGTAGACCAGATAGTTCTGGCCGCCGCTGAAGGTGCTTTCCACATACTCACGCCCGGCGCTCACGGCCATGATCAGGTAGATAATCATCATCGTCAGGGAGATAGAGATTGAGCTGTCGCGCAGGAAGCTTAGGTTCTTCGGCAGGTTCATCTCTTCGGTGGAGCGGGAGCCTTTTCCGCAGACGCTGCCAATCCAGCCCGAGAGCACGTAGCCCAGGGTGCCGAAGTGGCCGAAGGCGATATCATCGGTTCCGGTAATTCGCTTCATATAGCGCTGCGCCAGCGCCGGGAAGAACGCCATCACCAGGCCGAGGATCAGCGAACCGGTAAACACCAGCCCGACGCCTTCGAAGCCCGCCACGGTGAGGATCACGCCGATCATACAGGCCATATAGAAGGTATGATGCCCGGTCAGGAATATATACTTCAGCCGCGTAAAGCGGGCGACGATAATATTCGCGACCATACCAAAAGCCATAATCAGCGCGGTTGACGCACCGTATTTTTCGAGGGCAATAGAAACAATCGCCTCGTTATTTGGAATAATCCCCTGGATATTAAAGGCATGTTCAAACATTCCTCCCAGCGGATTCAGCGAGCCAACTAATACCGTCGCCCCGCCGCCCAAAACAATAAAACCAAGAATTGTTTTAATCGTTCCTTTTACGACGTCAGAAAATGATTTTTTTTGTGCGACCAGGCCGATCAGCGCAATTAACCCGACCAGCACCGAGGGCACTTTCAGAATATCAACAACAAAATTCAGCGTTTCAAGGATAAACATATCCGCCTCGCTATATCCCCGTCATACTTCAGGTTGCATGGGCGTTGGCTTTGTTACCCGGCTCATCCATGATCCTCGCCCTTGCGGGCCACCGCGACACCGCGTTCAAACCTGTTCCGGACAGATTTGTCGCTCACCCCAATCGCTTACTTCAGTAAGCGCCAGGGGACTCTCTGCGTCGCCGCCTTCTGCCACCCGAATTATTTAGGGTATAAATAGTTATTGTTTGGCGAACCACGCGCGCAGCTGCGCTTCGAGTTCATTGATGTCGATGATGTTGGTGATCACCACCAGCTGGCTTTCCGGCACGCTGGCGCTGGCGGCGATGTCTTTAGCCATCACAAATAAATCTGCCGCCCCAGGCGTTGCCGATGAGAGATCGGAGTGTTCAACTTCCGCTTCTATTTCGAGCTTTTTAAGCACCTTTTTAATATTCATTTCAACCATAAAACTACTGCCCAGGCCAGAACCACAAATCGCCATAATTTTCATTGTTATCACCTTTTTTGGGTACAGTTGCTCCGCATCACGTCGGGCGTAATGGGTTATAAATCAGGTTATGAATTAGGTCAGAATCGCGCGATTATCGTTTTAATCTCCTCCAGGGTTTTCGCCTGATGTAATTGATCCATATCTTCATCACTGGAAAATAATTCAGCCAGCGCGGAAATCATCTCGATATGACTATGCTTGTCGGGTGCTGCCAGCATAATAATAATATCGACCGGGTCGAACTCTGCTGAACCAAACGACACGCCCTGTTCCAGCTTCAGCAACGATAAACCCAGGCCTTTGGCTCCTTCCTCCGGCCGCGCATGCGGCATCGCCAGCCCCGGCGCCAGCACATAGTACGGCCCCAGCTTCACGTGCTGTTCCACAATCGCGGTCACATACTCGGGCGCAATAACGCCAGCGTCGAGCAGCGGCCCGGCGCAAATCTCCAGAGCCTGAGGCCACTCTTCCACGCTCTGCCGGAGCGTGATAGTGGAATCAAAGATCCATTTACTGAGCATTTTATCTCCCCCGTCTTTTAGCAAAAGATGGGCAAACTTTATTCAAGCGCACAGCAGTTAGCTGCGATGGCGATCACAAAGATAGCGCTACCAACAGATAACATTCAAAATTGTGATAGCGCTATCAATTCGCAATCATCATATGAAAACGCAGCAAAAATGTGGATTTAAGGCGTATACTCCCTGAAACGTAAAGTGATGGATGCTAATGAAAAGCGTCTGTTCAGCAGGAATGTGTATGTCTCTAACCCGAAAACGGCGTAGTACCGGTAAGGTGACGATCGCCGATGTTGCCCAGCTTGCCGGCGTGGGCACGATGACCGTCTCGCGTGCGCTCCGCACGCCGGAGCAGGTTTCCGATAAGCTTCGCGAAAAAATCGAAGCCGCGGTGCAGGAGCTGGGATATATGCCCAATCTGGCCGCCAGCGCGCTGGCTTCCGCCTCCTCAAGAACGATAGCTATGGTGGTGCCAAATCTTGCCGAAGCGGGCTGCTCCGCAATGTTTGCCGGGCTTCAGCAGGTTCTGCAGCCGGCGGGTTATCAAATCATGCTGGCGGAGTCGCAGCATCGCCTCGAACAGGAAGAGAAGCTGCTGGAAACGCTGCTGGCGTCGAACATCGCGGCCGCCATTCTGCTTAGCGTTGAACATAGCGATACCGTACGCCACTGGCTGAACAACGCGTCGATTCCGGTGATGGAGATGGGCGCCATGCGCGCCGACCCTATTGACATGAATATCGGCATCGATAACGTTGCCGCAATGTTCGAACTCACTGAAATGCTCATCCACCGCGGCTACCAAAATATCGGCCTGCTGTGCGCCAACCAGGAGCAGTGGATTTTTCAGCAGCACCTGCAGGGGTGGTACAAAGCGATGCTGCGCCACCATATGTCGCCGAATCGGGTGATTAACGCCGCGCTCCCCCCCAGTTTTTCCACCGGCGCTTCTCAGCTACCGGAGTTTTTGCTGGCGTGGCCGGAGCTGGATGCGCTGGTCTGCGTTTCGGATGAGCTGGCGTGCGGAGCGCTGTACGAGTGCCAGCGTCGACGTATTAAAGTCCCGGACGATTTGGCGGTAGTCGGCTTCGGCGATAGCGATGTCAGCCGGGTCTGCCAGCCGCCGCTAACCACGATGGCCGTACCGCATCACAAGATTGGTATTGAAGCTGGACGCGCCCTTCTGGAGCGCCTTAATGAAGGCAACTGGAGCGGCAGGAAACCCATCGTCTCCAGTTTATGCCTGCGGGATAGCTGCTAGGCGGCTACTCTTCCTCTTCCTGCTTTTCCGGCTTTGCCGACTCGTTGTTGGCATTGCGGGTCATCCACAGCGCCAGCGCTTTTAACGAGTCCGGGGTGAACTCATCGCAGCGGGCGGTGATCTCTTCCGGCGTCAGCCAGCACACTTCGCTGACCTCCTCTTCCTGCAAAGCAAAGGGGCCGTGCGACACGCAGCTAAACAGGCTTCCCCAGACGCGGCAGTGCTTATCCTCGTAGTAGAACTGACCGTGGTCGGCGAAGGGGACGCCAGCAATGCCCAGCTCCTCTTCGGCCTCGCGACGCGCTGAATCCAGCAGCTGCTCGTCAGCCTGCACCACGCCGCCGGCGGTCGCATCCAGCATGCCCGGCTGAAAATCTTTTATTTCGGTACGACGCTGCACCAGAATTTTGCCCATGCCATCATGAACCACAATGTAGGTTGCGCGATGACGCAAACACTGCGCGCGCATCTGCTCGCGGCTGGATTGCGCTATCACCTCATTGTTTTCATTAACGATATCTACCCATTCTGTGCTTGCCAAATCGTTCTGTTCCGCCATCAGGAAACCTTACTTTTTAAAGCGCTCTTGCGGCGCGTCTTTACGGTTGGGGGTAAATTACGGGTTAATTGCCACCTCTGCAATAACCTGATGTTCATCGAGCGCTAAAACCTGCAGCCGATCCCCTTCAAGGAGGCCATAGCTGGCGGGAAATCCCCCTTTGGGGATGCTCACGGAACCGGGGTTAAAGAGAAAAATATCGCCGCGCTTCTCGGCTACCGGAATATGAGTATGACCATAAACCAGGACATCGCCAGCGCAGAGCGGCGGCAATTTTTCGGGGCTGTACAGATGCCCGTGAGTCAGAAACAGCCGATGTTGTTCGGTCAAAACCTGTTGCCAGGGCGCGGTAATGGGAAAGTTCAGCAGCATCTGATCGACTTCGCTGTCGCAGTTGCCGCGTACGGCAATGATGCGCGACGCCGCGCCGTTCAGCTTCCCGGCGACCTCTGCCGGCGCGTAGCCTTCAGGGAGAGCATTACGCGGCCCGTGGTTGAGCACGTCGCCCAGAATAATCAGCCACTGCGCCCCACTCTGCGCAAACCGTTCCAGCACGCGCTCTGCGGCGGGCAGAGAGCCATGAATATCCGATGCAAACATCAGCCGCATTTTTTTATCTCCACGCATTACGATGCCCTATGATAGCGGAACCGCAGACGCGAATCAGCCGGCGCGTTTGGCCGACAGTGCGGCATAGCGCTGAACGGATGCACGCTGCCACTGGAAGGCGGCGTAATCTGCCAGCCTCTCCGGCACCTCATCGCCGTTAAGCGCCAGCCGGTTGAGCATAAGCGCAAGATCGGTATCGGCAATAGACCATTCGCCGAACAAATTGGTGCCGCCGTGGGCCAGCAGCCCTGAAGCGGTCTCGAATAATTTTTTCGCGCTCCTGCGGCCCGCCGCGCTAAGCGCGGGTTTCTTTTGCCCGGCGAAAATCACGTCGGTAGAGCGCTCTTCGCGAATGGGCAGCAGATCGCTGCGCAGCCAGGCCTGAACCTGACGGGCATGGGCTCTCTTTTGCAGATCGTGAGGATAGAGCCGCTCCCATTCCGGCGGCGCAAAGAGCTCGTCGAGATATTCGCTGATAGCGGACGATTCGCTGAGGGCAAAATCGTCAACCTCCAGCAGCGGCACGCGCCGGGTGGCGGAGAATCCTTTCCAGCCCGCCTGCAGGTGCTCGCCGCTATCCAGATTGACGGTTTTAAGGGTGAAAGGCAGGCTCTTCTCCTGCAGGGAAACATACGCTGACATCACGTACGGAGAGAAAAAATCGGCATCGGACCACAGGGTAATAACCGGCTGGCTCATGGCATCCTCGACAAATAATGGGGCGATAAATCAACATATCCTGTCTTCTGAGGGATGTCACTTATCGCACCATGAGGATTTCGCACTAGCCGACGAGCAGCGTTTTCGGCTCCAGATAGGCCTGCATTCCCCATTTCCCCATCTCGCGCCCCACCCCGGATTGCTTGAACCCGCCAAACGGCGCCTGCGGCTCATGTTCGAGAGTGTTGACCAGCACGCGCCCGGACTCAATCGCCAGAGCCACCTCCGTCCCGCGCTGACGATCGCCGCATAACACCAGCGCGCTCAGGCCGTACGCGGTGTCGTTGGCAATCGCAATCGCCTCGGCCTCATCCTGATAAGGAATAATGACCAGCACCGGGCCAAAAATCTCTTCCCGCGCAATACGCATCTGATTATGCACATCGCTGAACACGGTCGGCTTAACGCACCAGCCTTTTTCCATGCCCTGCGGCCGACCGACGCCGCCCGTCAGCAGCCTGGCGCCCTCCCGCTGGCCCAGGCGGATATAATCCTGCACCCGCTGCCACTGCTTATGGCTGACCATCGGGCCAATCGCGGTCTGCGGATCGCGCGGGTCGCCAGAAATATAGTCAGCCGCCACGGCCTGCACGATAGCCTGCTCAAACTCGGCCTGGCGCCGCGCGGGGAGCAAAATACGCGTCCCGGCAACGCACGCCTGCCCGCTGTTCATAAACCCGGCCGCCAGCGCCAGCGGAACCGCCTGCTGTATATCCGCATCATTAAGAATGACGGTGGGCGACTTGCCCCCAAGCTCCAGCGTCACGCGCTTCAGCGTTTGCGCCCCGCTTTCGATAATATGCTTGCCGACAGCGGTTGAGCCGGTAAACGAAATTTTCGCGATATCGGGGTGATGGTTGATAACGTCCCCCACGATCTCCCCGCGCCCGGTGACGATGTTAAATACGCCCGCCGGGATCCGGGCCGCGTGTAGCGCTTCGCTAATAATTTGCGTCTGCCAGGCGCTCATCTCGCTCGGCTTAATTACCGCCGTACAGCCTGCCGCCATCGCCGTCGCCAGCTTGCTGCAAATAAAACCGGCATCGCTGTTCCACGGCGTAATCAATCCCGCGACGCCGACCGGCGTCATCACCACCTGGGCTCGGCCGGCCTGCTCGACAAACTCAAAGCGCTCCAGCGTCGCCATCGCCTGCCTGATAGTTTGCGCCGGCCACGCCGCCATCCATTGCGAACGAGAAGCCGGCGCGCCGTATTCCGTCACAATGGCTTCCAGCAAATCGGCTTCCCGCGCCTGAACGGCCTGATACATACGTTCCAGCACGGCCAAACGCTCCTCTTTCGTCGTCCGCGACCATGCCGGAAATGCCGCTTTTGCCGCGGCAATCGCCCGCTCTGCATCCAGTTCATCGGCCAGCCGCACCAGGCCAATCGCTTCTTCGGTCGTCGGGTTAAACAGCGCAAACTCTTCGCTACCGTGCGGCGTGACAAACTGGCCGTTGATATAAATTTGATCGATGTTGTGCATAATGATTTCTCCATCCTGCTTGATACCCGGGAGTATAGAGTCGTCTTATTGCCGCGATAAGAGGGTATAATCAGCACAACCTGTTACGAAAATCGGGATAATTATGCAGCGTAGCGGTATTACTGAACTCGAAGTTCTCCTCGCCGTCGCGCATCGGCAAAGCTTTCGCGCGGCTGCCCGGGAGCTGGGTATGTCGGCTACCGCCGTCAGCAAAGCCGTTGCCGGGCTGGAGGCTCGCCTCAACGTGCGCCTGTTTAATCGTACGACCCGCAGCGTCGCGCTGACCGACGCCGGACAGCGTTACGTTGAGCGTATAGCGCCCGCCGTGGCTGAAATCCGACGCGCCTCGGAGGAGGTCGCCACCCAGCCTGAAATGCCGAGCGGAACCCTGCGGATCAACGCGCCGCGCGAAAGCGTTGCTCTGCTGTTTGATATTTTCGAGGCCTTCCTCAAACGCTATCCGGCAATGCGCCTCGACATCACCACCGAATCCCGGCTGGTGGATATCGTTGCCGAAGGCTATGACGCGGGGATCCGCCTCGCAGAAGCGCTGCCGCAGGATATGATTGCCGTCGCCCTGACGCCCGACGCGCGGATGCTGATCGTCGCAACCCCGGACTACTTTGCCCGACACGGCGTTCCGCACGGTCCGGACGATCTTATGCGTCATCAGGGGATTGGCATGCGCATGTCGCATGGCGGAATTTATCGCTGGGAGCTGGAGCGGGATGGGCAAAAAGTAGCGCTTAACGTCCCGCCGCGCATTATTCTGAGCGAGATGCAGGCCATCCACCGCGCGGCTCTGGCGGGTATCGGACTGGCGTTTATCTCTGACTGGTTTATCCAGGACGATCTTGCCAGCGGCAGGCTCATCAGCGTGATGGGCGACTGGTGCCCTTCATTTGGCGGCCTGTCCCTCTACTATCCGGGCCGCCGCCATATTCCGCCCGGACTGCAGGCGTTTATCGCGCTGGTGCGCGAAATGGGGGTTCCCCCCACAACAACGCGCTGAATTTATCCCCCCTACGCTCCCGCAATACGCCAGGTCGCCTATACTCGAAAAATTGGCGACCCACGACGGCGGGAGACATCATGATCGATCTTTACTACGCACCCACCCCAAACGGCCAAAAAATCGTTCTGTTCCTCGAAGAGGCTCAGCTGGCCTATCGGCTGATTCGGGTTGATATCACCAAAGGCGAACAGTTCCGCCCGCAGTTTCTCAGCCTCTCACCCAATAATAAAATCCCGGCGATAGTCGACCACATTCCCGTTGACGGCGGCCCGCCGCTGAGCCTGTTCGAATCCGGGGCCATTCTGCTCTATCTCGCTGAGAAATCGGCAAAGCTGCTGAGCGGCGAACTGCGCGAGCGCCACGTTACTCTGCAGTGGCTGTTCTGGCAGGTGGGCGGACTGGGGCCGATGCTGGGGCAAAATCAGCACTTCAACCATTCGGCACCGCAGACGGTTCCCTATGCCATTGAGCGCTATCAGGTGGAAACGCAGCGGCTATATAGCGTACTCAACCGGCGTCTGGAGGTCAGCCCGTGGCTCGGCGGCGAGCGCTACAGCATTGCCGATATCGCCTGCTGGCCGTGGATTAACGCGCATCAGCGCCAGCGTATCGATCTCGCAAATTTCCCGGCGGTACATAACTGGTTTGAGCGTATTCGCCAGCGCCCTGCAACCGCCGAGGCGTTGCTGAAAATTCAGCAATCTTAACCCCCTGCTCGCACGACCTGCTTTCATGTATGATTGCGGAAATTACAACACGGAGGAAGCCTGCAATGTCTCAGCCAGACGCCATTATTCGTATAAAGAACCTACGCTTGCGTACTTTTATTGGTATTAAAGAGGAAGAGATTGCTAACCGTCAGGATGTGGTGGTAAACGTCGCCATTCACTACCCGGCGGATCAATCCCGCAACAGCGAAGATATCAACGATGCGCTGAATTACCGCACCATCACCAAGCGCATCATCAGCCATATTGAGAATAACCGCTTCTCCTTACTGGAAAAATTAACTCAGGATGTGCTCGATATCGCATGCGAACATCACTGGGTCACTTATGCTGAAGTTGAGATCGATAAACTTTATGCACTCCGCTACGCCGACTCGGTATCAATGACCATGAGCTGGCGGCGGTAGGCTTCTTAGGGAGGCGCTATGAAGATTCTGCTTACTGGCGGTACCGGCCTGATTGGTCGGCATCTCATCCCCCGGCTTCTGGAGCTGGGGCATAACGTAACGGTCTCCACGCGCAGCCCGGAAAAAGCCCGGTCCCGGCTCGATCCCCGCGTCACGCTGTGGCGCGGCTTTGACAATCGCCAGCATCTCAACGAAATTGACGCGGTTATCAATCTGGCGGGCGAGCCGATCGCCGACAAACGCTGGACGGCGGAGCAAAAACAGCGCCTGTGCCACAGCCGCTGGGATATCACGCAACAGCTGGCCGCGCTCATCAACGCCAGCGACACCCCGCCTGCGGTGCTGATTAGCGGCTCTGCGGCAGGTTATTATGGTGACCTGGGGGAAGTCGTCGTCACCGAAGAAGAGCCGCCGCACAATGAGTTCACCCACAAACTCTGCGCCCGCTGGGAACAGCTGGCCTGCGAAGCGCAAAGCGACCGCACCCGCGTCTGCCTTTTACGCACCGGCGTCGTGCTGGCATCGAGAGGCGGCATCCTTGCCAAAATGACTCCGGCGTTTAAGCTCGGCCTCGGTGGCCCTATCGGCAGCGGCAGGCAGTATCTGGCATGGATCCATATCGACGATATGGTTAACGGTATTCTGTGGCTGCTGGATAACGACCTGCGCGGCCCCTTTAACATGGTTTCGCCTTATCCGGTACGTAACGAACAGTTCGCCCACGCGCTTGGGCAGGCGCTAAATCGCCCGGCAATTTTTCGCGTCCCGGCGGCGGCGATACGCCTGCTAATGGGTGAATCGTCGGTACTGGTACTCGGCGGCCAGCGTGCGTTGCCAAAACGCCTGGAAGCCGCCGGCTTTGGCTTTCGCTGGTACGATCTGGATGAGGCGTTAAAAGACGTCCTCGGGTAAACGCGCCGCATTTTTAATCCCAGGGGATTTGCCAGTCTCCTGGGACTCCCCTGATGGCCTGTCGCCCGTGGAAGCTATCTCGCAGTAATCCAATCTCCTGCCGCTGTTCCCTTATCACCGTGAAGCTCATTCCAGCTTCCTTTCCCGCTCTCTGTCATAACGTCCCGGTGTCTGTTTTTTCAGCACAACACTGTTGACAACCGTCAACACAACGTTCAGTATCAGAGGACGCATTGATGAAGGAACATCCGGATAAACACATCAGAGCCGCCATCGAATATGCCCGCACACGGGGGCGGATTTTTATCGCTGGCGGGAAGAGCGCGCACTGCTTCGGACGACTCAGGTGCGGGACGGCTAATCATCGTGAACATATGATGAGCATCTGGTCGACCCCTGCCGTTCCCGAGAATCACGCCAGGCAAATTATCAGGATGGTCGACCGCTGCCGTTCAACGTCGGCGGCTCGGTTTAATCATAAGGAACGCAAACTATGACCCTCTATAACTTTACCCTAACGCTATCAGGCGTTAGCGCCCATACGCCAGGTCTTGAGGACGCGCTGCATCACGCCGGTTGTGCTGACGCGCTGGTTTGTTTTTACGCCACGGCGGTGTATCTGGAATTCGATCGCGAAAGCGAATCGCTCGAACAGGCGATTCTGTCTGCCATCGATAACATCGAATCCGCATCGGAGCTGAATGCCCGGGTCGAGTCCGTCGACGCTACGCTGGTAGGCTTAAGCGACATAGCCGAACTCACCGGTCTTTCACGACAGGCCGTTGCCCTGCTAAAAGACGGGGCGCGAGGCTCCGGCAAATTTCCCGGCCCCGTACAGCGCGTAAAAGGCAACTCGCCGCTGTGGCGCTGGAAAACCATTGTCGGCTGGCTGGTCGCGGAAGCGAGAATTGCGGCGGACTCGCCGCTGGTGGCGCACGCAGAGGTCCTCGATAACCTGAATCTGGCCCTGCAGCTGCGGGCCTCTCGCCAGAGCGAAACCGTGCTGCACTATTTTCACGGGCTCGACAAGCCGCTACCGACCTCACCAGCCGCCGGATAACCGCCGCCACGCTCGGTACAGGATCATGTTATCCGGTACTTTCTGGTGTTAAGGTGAACCCACGATCCACCGTAATGGCCCGCTTATGATTACGCTAACCACCCCGCGCCTGCTGCTCTCTCCGTTCACCGAATCCGACTGGCCCTTTTTCCTGCGCCTGCGTAGCGATCGCCAGGTGATGCGCTTTATGGGCCCCATTCTTGACGAGACGGCGCTGCGAAACGTGTTCGATGCGCGCCGTGAAGCATCCGGCGTATTCGTGTTACGCGATAGCCGCGGCGAGGCTCTTGGCGATATCGGCCTGCGCATCAGTAGTAAGAATCCGCACGAAGCCGATGTCGGCTATGCCCTGCTGCCTGAGGCGCAGGGGAAAGGCTATGCCAGCGAAGCGCTGAAGGAGATTTGCCGCTACGGATTTACCCGGCTCGGCATCAACGCGATTAATGCGTGGGTCATCGGGGATAATTCAGGCTCTTCGCGGCTACTGGAAAGACACGGTTTCCGGCGGATCCAGATCCTGGAGAAGGCGTGGCATCTGGACGGCGTTGACTACGATGACTGGATCTATCGCCTGGAGCGCTGATCCTGCCCCGGCAGAGTATATCTACCCCGCCGGGGAGAGCGCGAAATTTACTTCAACGAGCCTTTGAGGAACTGCTGCAAACGCGGGCTTTTCGGATTACCGAAAACCTCATCGGGATGACCTTCCTCTTCAATCTTGCCCTGATGGAGGAAAATAACGTGCGAGGAGACGTGGCGGGCAAAACCCATTTCATGCGTCACCACCACCATCGTTTTCCCCTCTTCCGCCAGCTGCTGCATGATGCGCAGCACTTCTCCCACCAGCTCAGGGTCGAGCGCGGAGGTCGGTTCATCGAACAGAAGGACTTCAGGCTCCATCGCCAACGCACGCGCAATGGATACGCGCTGCTGCTGACCGCCAGAGAGATGCACCGGATATTTGATCTGCTGACGCTCGTCGATGCCGACTTTCGCCAGGTACTTTTCTGCCCGTACCCGCGCTTCCTGCTTACTTAGTCCCAGCACCTGGATGGGCGCTTCCATGACGTTTTCCAGCACCGTCATATGGCTCCACAGGTTGAAATGCTGGAATACCATCGTCAGACGGGTGCGCAGCAGGCGCAGCTGGTTTTTATCCGCCACCTTGAGCTGACCATCCTTGTCGCGAACCAGGCCAATATTCTGCCCGCTAACAACAATCGTGCCTTCGCTCGGTTTCTCAAGAAAGTTAATACAGCGCAAAAAGGTACTTTTACCGGAACCCGATGAGCCGATGATACTGATAACGTCCCCGGCTTCTGCCCGCATCGAGACACCTTTCAGTACCTCATGCTCGCCGTAACGTTTATGGAGATCGATAACGTTTAATTTATTGTCGGACATGGCGTTCTCAGTGCGTCGAAGAAGGTTTTATATGCTGCAGCCAGCGCTTTTCCGCCTTGCGGAACAGGCTAATCAGCACATACGAGATAATTAAGTACAGCACCGCGGCAATGCCGAAGGCGGTAAACGGCTGATAGGTCGCCGAGTTAATATCACGAGCAATTTTCAGCAGATCCGGCACCGTGGCGGTAAAGGCCAGCGCGGTGGAGTGCAGCATCAGAATCACTTCATTACTGTACGCCGGCAGCGCGATGCGCAGCGCGGAGGGTAGAATAATGCAGCGATACAGTTTGGCCGATGAAAAACCATACGCCCGCGCCGCCTCAATCTCTCCGGCGGGGACCGAACGAATCGCCCCGGCAAAAATCTCCGTCGTATAGGCGCAGGTATTCAGCGTCAGTGCCAGCACCGTACAGTTCAGCCCGCTGCGGAAAAAGGCGTTCAGCAGCTCGGTGCCTTTGACAATTTCCAGCGTGTACATACCGGAGTAAAACACCAGCAGCTGCACGTAGAGCGGCGTACCGCGGAAAATATAGGTAAAAAGCCAGATCGGAAACTGAATGTATTTATTGCTGGAGACGCGCCCGATGGCGAGAAAAATCGCCAGCACGCCGCCCATAACCACCGAGGTGATTAACAGCCACAGCGTGATTGCGACGCCGGTAAAGCGGTAGCCGTCGGTCCACAGCAGGGATTTCCAGTACTCCTGAATAATCTCAATCACAGGTCAGCCCTCTTCACGCCCACGGTATAACGGCGTTCAAGCAGCAGCAGCACACCATTGGAAATCGTTGTAAATACGAGATAAATCAGGCCGCAGACGATGGCAAAATAGAAGGGCTGCCAGGTACTTTTCCCCGCCAGCTGCGTCGCTTTAACCACATCCTCCAGCCCCAGCAGCGAAACCAGCGCCGTGGCTTTCAGGATAACCTGCCAGTTGTTGCCGATCCCCGGCAGCGCATAGCGCATCATCGCCGGGAACAGAATACGCCGGAACGTCTGCCCGCCGCTAAAACCAAAGGCGGTCGCCGCTTCGATATGTCCTTTCGGTACCGCGAGGAAAGCGCCACGAAAGGTTTCCGTAAAGTACGCGCCGTAGATAAAGCCCAGAGTGATAATGCCCGCAATCATCGGGTCGATATCAAACTGCGACATACCTAGCGCATCGGTGAGAGCGTTCAGCGCGATCTGCAGCCCGTAGAAAATCAGCAGCATCAGCACCAGATCCGGCACGCCACGAATTAAGGTGGTGTAACCTTCAAATACCAGCGCCAGCGGTCGATTGCTCGATAGCTTCGCGCCGGCGCCAGCCAGACCAATCAGGACCGCCAGCACAACCGAACTAAGGGCCAGCTCCAGCGTGACAAGAGCGCCCTGCAATATTACCTGTGAAAACCCGTACAGCATGCTGTCTGCCCTGTCTATCATCGACCACCGCGCGCTAAAATACGCGCGGTGGCGTACGCGTGATGGTTAGTCGCCGTACACGTTAAAATCGAAATATTTTTTCGCCAGCTTGTCGTAGGTGCCATCTTTGCGCATTTCAGCGAAGGCTTTGTTCAGCGCTTCGCGCAGCTCGTTGTCCTCTTTACGCAGGCCCATGCCGGTGCCGACGCCAAACAGCTTTTCGTCCTTAATGGACGGGCCGCCGAACTGATAGTCTTTCCCTACCGGCTGCTTGAGGAAGCCTTCACTTGCGGCCACTTCATCCTGGAACGCAGCGTCAATGCGGCCGGCGGTCAGGTCGGAATAGATATTGTCCTGACCCTGATAGGAGACAATCTCAATCCCTTTTGGCGCCCAGTGTTCGTTGCCGTAAGTTTCCTGCGTTGTGCCCTGCAGCACGCCGATACGCTTGCCCTTCAGGAGGGTAAGATCCGGCGTAATATCGCTGCCCTTTTTCACCACCAGGCGGGAATCGGCGGCATAAAGTTTGTCGGTGAAGGCAATTTCCTGCTGGCGTTTTTCAGTAATAGAAAGCGAAGACATAATCGCATCGATTTTCTTCGCTTTTAAAGATGGGATCAGCGCATCCAGCGGGTTTTCAATGAAGGTACATTGCGTATTGATGCGCTTACACAGCTCTTTGGCCAGATCGATGTCAAAACCAATCAACTCACCCTGGGCATTTTTCGATTCAAACGGGGCATAAGTTGGATCTGTACCGATACGAACCTTTTGCGGAATGGCTGCGAATACCGTGGAAACGCTGGAAAGGGCCAGCGCTAAAGAAAGAGACAACGCCAGTTTTTTCATAACTATCCTCAACAAACTGTCATTCTAATGGGTTTATTAGAAGTACTTAAGCCAGTTATCGTGCCACTTTTCTCCCCGATAAGGCAAAACATTCTGCGCCGGGGAGCAAATTTTTTCGCATCAGAAACGCTTAACTATGCAATTTTTGCACCAAAATGAGACGACGAGATGACCAATGCACCAATAAGGGGCATAGATAGCTATCGCGAATCTAAAAGGCCCGGTATACCGGGCCAGCAGCACGCTTAGTCACCGTAAACGTTAAAGTCGAAGTACTTCTTCGCCATCTTGTCGTAGGTGCCGTCTTTACGCATTTCACCCAACGCTTTGTCGAAGGCGGCTTTCAGCTCGCCGTCCGTCTTGCGCAGGCCAATGCCGGTGCCATCACCGAAGAACTGTTTGTCTTTTACGGAAGGACCGGCAAACGCGAAATCTTTGCCGGCAGGCTGTTTGAGGAACCCTTCGCTGGCGGCCACTTCATCCTGCAGCGCGGCGTCGAGGCGACCGGCGGCGAGGTCAGAGTAAATCAGGTCCTGGTTCTGATAGGCCACCACATCAACGCCTTTGCTGCGCCAGCGTTCGTTGCCGTAAGACTCCTGAGTCGAGCCCTGCAGTACGCCAACGTGTTTGCCTTTCAGCGATTCCAGCGTCGGCTGGATGGTGGAGCCTTTCTGCGCAATCAGGCGGGAGTCTGCGGCATAAAGCTTGTCAGAGAAGGCAATCTCCTGCTGACGTTTTTCGGTAATCGATAATGAAGAGATGATGGCGTCAATTTTCTTCGCCTTCAGCGACGGGATCAGTGAATCAAAATCACTCCCTACCCAGGTACATTTTACCTTGATACGCGAACAGAGTTCATTGCCCAAATCGATGTCAAAGCCGACGAAATCACCTTTGGCATCCTTAGAGGAAAATGGCGCGTAGGTGGCATCGGTGCCGATGCGGATGCTTTGCGGCAGAGCTGCAAAGACGCTGGAAGCACTGCTAATTCCCATAATTAAAGAGAGGGCCAGGATCGTCTTCTTCATACAATACCCTTAAGTGTCGTGATGTTTTTATGCGGTGCGTTGTTTAGTTATGTGTAGTGCCGACGTATCCTGCAGTTTTTGTGCCATTTTCTCAGTGCGTGCTTGAAACAGCGTTAAATTTGTTAATATAAAGTTGCAGAATTGTCTTGAAAGGGAAGATAGCAGTATTAACGGAGAAACCGCAGCGTCGAAACGCAAAAAAACAAATTAAATGTTGAGGATTTGATCGGGGCGACAAAATTGCACCATCGGGGCGCAAAGAATCATAAAGCGCACTATTTTAGCGCGCGCCTATGCCCCTTGCCAGCGAGCGAACAGGTCCTGCGGCAGAGTGATATCGAACTGATCGATGACGCGATTGACCGTCTGGTTGATAACGTCGTCCAGGGTTTGCGGACGATGGTAGAAGGCCGGAACCGGCGGCATGATAACCGCGCCCATTTCCGCCGCCTGGACCAGAAGGCGCAGGTGTCCGAGGTGGAACGGCGTTTCGCGCACACAGAGCACCAGCGGGCGGCGCTCTTTCAGCACCACGTCCGCCGCCCGGGTCATCAGGCCATCGGTGTAGCTATGAACAATGCCTGAAAGCGTTTTCATCGAGCAGGGTAAAATCACCATCCCGGCCGTTTTAAACGAGCCGGAAGAGATGCTGGCGGCGATATCGCGGGCATCATGGACAACGTCAGCCAGCCCCTGAACTTCACGCAGCGAATAGTCGGTCTCAAGGGCCAGAGTCTGCCGCGCCGCCTGGCTCATGATCAGATGGGTTTCAACATCCGCGACATCGCGCAATACCTGGAGCAGCCGCACGCCGTAAACGGCACCGCTGGCGCCAGAAATTCCAATGATAAGTCGTTTCACGATGATTGCCCCTTCTGCTTAGTGTCGCAGACTTTGCCGGATTATAGCACCGGACGCAAGCCCGGCGGCCAGCTAACCGGGGCCCGAAAAACAAAAAGCCCGCAGTCTGACGACGGCGGGCTTTGACAACAAAGGCGTGGTTTAGCCTTCGTTATGCATCTCTAAGTTTTCCACTTCGTTCTGACGCTGCACCGCTTTAGCATCGTCGTTACGCAGGGAGTCGAGATAATCGAGGTACTGCTGATCGACGTCCTTAGTGACGTACACACCGTTAAATACCGAACATTCAAACTGCTGAATATCCGGATTCTCGGCGCGCACGGCGTCGATCAGATCGTTCAGATCCTGGAAGATTAAACCGTCAGCGCCGATGATCTGCCGAATTTCGTCAACTTCACGACCGTGGGCAATCAGCTCGGTGGCCGTCGGCATATCGATGCCGTAGACGTTCGGGAAGCGAATCTCCGGCGCAGCGGAAGCCAGATAGACCTTCTTCGCGCCCGCTTCGCGCGCCATCTCGATAATCTGTTCCGAGGTGGTGCCGCGGACGATGGAGTCATCGACCAGCAGGACGTTTTTATCACGGAACTCGGCGCGGTTAGCGTTGAGCTTACGACGTACTGATTTACGACGCAGCTGCTGGCCCGGCATGATAAAAGTACGGCCGACATAGCGGTTTTTGACGAAGCCCTGACGATAAGGCTTATCGAGAATACGGGCAATTTCCAGCGCGATATCGCAGGAGGTTTCCGGAATCGGGATGACCACGTCAATGTCCAGATCTTCCCATTCGCGGGCAATTTTCTCGCCTAGCTTAGTCCCCATATTCACGCGAGCGCTATAGACGGAGATCTTATCGATGAAGGAGTCCGGACGGGCAAAATAGACGTACTCAAACAGGCACGGGTTGCTGACCGGGTTCTCCGCACACTGGCGGGTAAACAGCTGGCCTTTTTCGGTGATGTACACCGCTTCTCCCGGCGCAACGTCGCGCAGGAACTCGAAGCCCAGAGTATCCAGCGCCACGCTTTCGGAGGCCACCATGTACTCGGTACGGCCGTCGCCAATATCACGCTTGCCCAGTACCAGCGGGCGAATACCGTTCGGATCGCGAAACGCAACCATACCGTGGCCGATAATCATCGCCACGCAGGCATAGGCGCCACGAATCTGCCGATTGGTCGCAGCAATTGCCGCAAAGATATTGTCGGCTTCCAGCGGATAATGGCGGAAGTTATCCAGCTCGCTGGCGAAAATATTGAGCAGAATTTCAGAATCGGAGGTGGTGTTGATGTGGCGGCGTTTTTCTTCAAACAGCTTTTTACGCAGCTCGTGAGCGTTGGTCAGGTTACCGTTATGCGCCAACGTAATGCCATACGGCGAGTTAACGTAGAAAGGCTGAGCCTCGGAGGCGCTGGAGCTGCCAGCCGTAGGGTAACGGACGTGGCCGATCCCCATGTTGCCCTGCATACGCTGCATGTGGCGAGCCTCAAAAATATCGCTCACCAGCCCGTTTGCCTTACGCAAGCGGAAGCAATTATTTGCATCAATGGTGATGATGCCTGCGGCATCCTGGCCACGATGCTGAAGCACCGTTAACGCGTCATAAATCGACTGGTTTACCGGCATAACACCGGCGATACCGACAATACCGCACATACGTCTTTTCCTCGTTCAGCTACATCCCAACGCTTATGCTTTGGGCAAGAAACTTGACGAGCTCTGCAGATAGTCAAAAAACCATCTGATAACGAAACTGAACTGCGGGATAAGCTCCGACTTTTGCCAGTCTTCGCTTTTCGCCATACCGGTAAAACTATCGAGAAAGAACAGGATCGCAGAGACAATCAGCACGCCACGAAGGGCGCCGAAGCAGATCCCTAACACCCTGTCGGTACCCGACAGGCCGGTTTTCTCTACCAGTGCGCTAATCACGTAGTTAACGATAGCGCCGACGATAAGCGTTGCGATAAACAGTATCGCGATAGCAATCCCATTGCGGACCATTTCGTCTTCAAAGCCCGTGAACCAGACAGCCAGGTAAGTGTAGTAATGACTGGCAACAAAGAAAGCACATCCCCAGGTTACCAGCGATAACGCTTCACGAACAAAGCCGCGGATCAGGCTTACCAGACAGGAAAAACCAATCACCGCAATAATGGCGTAATCAATCCAGACCATATACATCCTACGATTTTACGCCCTGTCGTCCGGTTCGGGGCGCATTCTAACAGAAAAAGAAAACGTTTGCGTAGGGATTTCCGTGCCCTACAGAAATAAAAATGGCGCTGAAAAAACATTCAACGCCATGCTACCTTTTGCCTCTGCAGGGCGCGTCAGGTAAGGGATTCAGCCCCCCGTTCACCGCCAGCGAGCCCGACGCCCGCTGACCTGTCCGACCTTAACTGCGCCAGGGCGATCGTCTCCGGACCCTGCATCAATATCGGCGTTATCCAGCGCTATCAGGCTGAATAGCAAGGCTAGTTTGGACTGTATCCCATCACCACACCGCTCAGACCTGACAGCTGCTTCAGATCGCCAAGCTGGCCTTTCAGCTTATCTTTCGACGCATCAGGGCCAACCAAAATTCGGGTGATTTTCCCCTGCACCGGCGTCGAAGGCGACGTGTAAACCTTGAACCCGGAGGAGCGCAGCTTACCGACAATTTCATTTACCTTGTCCGCATTCTTCAACGCCCCCAGCTGCACCACGTAGGCTCTGCCGGTTGGCGCAGGAATTTCAGCAGGCTTCGGCGCCGGCGTCTGGGCGGCAGTCTGCTGCTGCTGCGGCTGAGGCTTATCGACCGGCTTAGGCTGCGGCTGCGGCTGCGGTTGCGGCTTCGGCTGAACCTGAGGTTTTGGCTGCGGCTTGGGCGCGACAACCGGCTCTTGAACATCATCAAAGCTGTTACTGTTCACCGGGATGCGCGACGGATCCAGCGACGGCGCCGCCGCATTGCCGGCCCTCACCTCTTCTGCCGCCCCTTCCGGAGGCTGAGCAGGCAAGGCCTGAGTTGCCGCCGGTAGCATGTCAGGCTCATCGCGATCGCCCGGCTTCGGCACCAGCGGGATCGCCGCAAACTCATCCTGATAGTGTTTTTTCTGACCGTCAAGCAGCCCTGGAAGGATAATGACTCCCAGCGCCACCAGCACAATCGTCCCGACTAAACGGTTCTGAAACTTACTCGCCACCGATTCTCCCCGCGTCTATTTCTTCCATTACATGCGCCACCGTGTGGAATGAACCACACACCAGCACCGTATCTTCCGGTCCGGCATCGGCCATGGCCGCATGCCATGCCTGAGCGACGTCCGCGCAGGCTCGCCCTGTACGCAAATGCTCCAGCAGCTGTTCCGCCGTTGCCCCACGCGGCCCTTCCAGCGGCGCGCAGTACCAGCAATCGACTTCAGCCGTCAGGTTTGCCAGCGTACCGGCAATATCCTTATCATGCAGCATACCAATAACCGCCAGCACGCGCCCCGTTTTCGGCAGGCTTTTGAGACGTCCGGCCAGATAGGCCGCCGCATGTGGGTTATGGGCAACGTCGAGGATCACGCGCGGCGTTTCGCCAATTATCTGGAAACGCCCGGGTAGCATCGCCTGCTTAATGCCGTCGCGAATCGCCCGTTCGTTCACCGCCAGCCCGCTGGCGCGCAGCGCGGCCAGCGCCGTAGCCGCATTCGGCATTGGCACCTGAGGCAGCGGCAGCCCTGCCAGCGTCCCCTGCTCGTCGCTGAAATCCCACGCCTGCTCGCCGGTAACATAGCGCCAGTGAAGGTCACGACGGCGCAGCAGAGCGCCTTTTTCCGCCGCAACGTCGGCAATGGTATGAGGCATATCCGGCTCACCGACGATAGCCGGCTTGCCTGAGCGGAAAATACCGGCCTTTTCGCGGCCGATGCTTTCGCGATCCGGCCCCAGCCAGTCGGTATGATCGAGCGCAATGCTGGTCACCACCGCCACGTCGGCATCAACGATATTTGTCGCGTCAAGGCGACCGCCCAGCCCAACCTCAAGGATAACAACGTCCAGCTGCGCCTGCTTAAACAGCCACAGTGCGGAGAGCGTACCGAACTCAAAATAGCTCAGGGATATTTCGCCGCGCGCCGCTTCGATTTCAGCGAAAGAGGCGGTATGCGCCGATTCTGCCAGCTCCTCTCCCTGCACGCGTACGCGTTCGGTATAGCGCACGAGATGCGGTGAACTGTAGACGCCGACCCTATAGCCCGCCGCCATCAGCACCGACTCCAGCGTACGGCAGGTGGTCCCCTTACCGTTGGTGCCCGCCACCGTAAATACGAACGGCGCAGGTTTCACTACCGCCATCCGCCCGGCAACCTCGTTCACGCGCGTCAGCCCGAGATCGATAGTTTTGCTGTGCAGATGCTCCAGATAAGAAAGCCACGTAGCCAGGGGCGACGTGGCCTGAGGAATAGGTTCTTTTTCCATGATGTCCGCAAGAGTTAACGGTAAATACGCTCATCTGTCAGCATGCCGCGATGCGGCCAGGTCAGGATGATGTCGCGTAGTTATTTGAATATAAAAAAAGGGCAGCACCGTCAGGCCTGCCCTCTGCACTATCAGGCCTCTGGTTCCTGATCCGGTACCGGCGGCACCGCGTCGCCTTCATGAGAAACCTCCGGGCATGGCGCCGGGAGATTCATCAGCTTCGCCAGAATACTGGCCAGCTTCAGGCGCATTTCAGGGCGACGTACGATCATGTCGATCGCCCCTTTTTCAATCAGGAACTCGCTGCGCTGGAATCCTGGCGGCAGCTTTTCGCGTACGGTTTGCTCGATAACGCGAGGGCCGGCAAAGCCGATCAGCGCTTTCGGTTCCGCGATGTTCAGATCGCCGAGCATCGCAAAGCTCGCCGATACGCCGCCCATCGTCGGGTCGGTCAGCACGGAGATATACGGTAAACCGCGCTCCTGCATTTTCGCCAGCGCGGCTGACGTTTTCGCCATCTGCATCAGCGACATCAGCGCTTCCTGCATACGCGCGCCGCCGGACGCTGAGAAGCAAACCAGCGGGCAGTTGTCTTCCAACGCCTGTTCAACGGCACGTACGAAGCGCGCACCTACCACCGAGCCCATCGAACCGCCCATAAAGGCGAATTCAAAAGCAACGGCGACAACCGGCATGTCGTACAGCGTGCCCTTCATAACCACCAGCGCATCTTTCTCGCCGGTCTCTTTTTGAGCCGACGCCAGGCGGTCTTTGTATTTTTTCGAATCGCGGAACTTCAGCACATCTTTCGGCTCGAGCTCGCTTCCCAGCTCCACAAGGGAACCTTCGTCCAACAGGCTATGCAGGCGATTACGCGCCGACATACGCATATGGTGATCGCACTTAGGGCAAACCTCCAGGTTGCGCTCCAGCTCTGCGCGGTACAGTACCTGACCGCAGCTGTCGCACTTGGTCCATACACCCTCAGGAATGCTTGCCTTGCGGGTGGGAGTTATATTGCTTTTAATTCGTTCAATCCAGCTCATTGATAACCTTTCTGCCTGAACCTGGTCGATGCCAGTTTTGTCGTAAGGGGCGCATAATGCCATTTTTGACCCTTACAGACCATGAATGTTGCACATTAAATCATAACATCCCGTCACATGGGATAAAAAAGTGGTCGTACCGCTCACACTTCAATCTGCGGGCGGAGGCGCTCCCCCCGCAGAAGATTACGCTACAGAGGCTATTTCGACTGCTTCGCCGCCGCGCGCTTGTGGCGAATGATTTCAATCACCCCCGGCAGCACGGACAGGAGAATAATCGCGACAATCAGCAGCTTCAGGTTTTCCTGGACGATCGGCAAATCGCCAAACAGGTAGCCTGCATAGGTGAACAGCAGCACCCACAGCAATGCGCCAACCACGTTATAGGCCGCAAAATGACGATAGGACATGTGGCCCATTCCCGCCACAAATGGCGCAAAGGTTCTGACAATCGGCACGAAGCGAGCGAGGATAATGGTTTTGCCGCCGTGACGCTCGTAGAACGAGTGGGTCTTGTCCAGATAGCTGCGGCGGAAGATTTTAGAATCAGGATTACTGAAGAGCTTTTCACCGAACAGCCGCCCGATGGTGTAGTTCAGGGCATCGCCGACAATCGCCGCGATAACCATCAGCACCACCATCAGATGCACGTTCAGATCGTTAGTCGGCAGCGCTGACAGCGCGCCGGCAACAAACAGCAGCGAATCTCCCGGCAGGAACGGTGTGACCACCAGACCCGTTTCGCAAAACAAAATCAAAAACAGAATGGCATAAACCCAGATACCGTACTCGGCAACCAGTTCGGCCAGGTGTACATCTATATGCAGGATGAAATCAATTAAAAAGCGAATCAGGTCCATACCGTTTGAGTCCTTAATAGCAATACGTAAAATCCTTCACGGCGTATCCAGGCGGCCGAACGGTAGCTCCCGGGCCCACCTCAAGAGGCAAGCCCGGGGAAACCAGCGCGGCCGGCAGCTCGGCAGCCTGAAGGATGAGGCGTATACGTCAGTCCGCCAGAAACAGCGGGCCCATCGGCATCACCGGCAGATCGAAATGGGCCGGATAGTCGACCGACACCAGATACAATCCTTCGGCTTTTGCCGTCGCGGCGGCTAGCTTCCTGTCTTTTGCCGCCAGAAGTTCTGCAATCCAGCTCTCTGGCTGGTTACCGGCCCCCACTTCCATCAGGCTGCCGACAATGTTCCTTACCATATGATGTACAAAGGCGTTTGCTTTGATATCGACCACCACATATGCGCCATAACGGGTGACGCTAATGTGCTTAATGTTGCGCCAGGGCGTGCGCGACTGGCACTGCAGCGCGCGGAACGAGGTAAAATCATTCTCGCCCAGCAGGCACTGCGCCGCACGCTGCATCCGTTCGGCATCCAGAGGCTGGTGATAATGAGTCACCCCCTGGCTTAACACCGCCGGGCGCAGCCGATGATTATAGATAACGTAGCGGTAGCGGCGCGCCGTTGCGCTGAAGCGCGCGTGGAACTCTTCCGGCACATGTTTAACCCACCGCACGGCAATGTCACCAGGCAGATTCGCATTCACGCCCAGCGTCCAGGCCGCGTCTTTACGCAGCGCACGCGTTTCAAAATGCACCACCTGTCCGGTGCCATGAACGCCGGCGTCGGTGCGGCCCGCGCAGAAGACGTTAATCGGTTCATTCGCCACCTGCGAGAGCGCCTTTTCCAGCTTCTCCTGCACGCTACGCACTTCGTTCTGCCGCTGCCAGCCGTAATATTTACTGCCGTCGTACTCGATGCCCAGCGCGATTTTACAGACCGGCTGCTGCTCCATCTCAGACATCAGTAAAAATACTCCTGCACCAGCCTCTCAGCGGTTTTCACCGCCATCAGCGCGCCGCCGAAGCGGACGTTGTCGGCAACGGACCAGAACTGAATCTGCTCCGGCATCCCGTAATCGTTACGCACGCAGCCGACGGAGAGTTGGCTGGTGCCGGAAGCGTCGCCAACCTGAGTCGGAAACTCGCTCGCTTCGGACAGCTCGATATCTTCGCCGCGTACGAAGGCATCGCGCGCCTCTTCTGCGGCCAGCGGACGCATGGCTTCGAAATTAACCACCTGCGCATGGCCGTAGAATACCGGCGACTGGACCACGCTTGCGGAGATCATCAGCCCTTCATCCTGGAGGATCTTCCGTACTTCGTCGACGATACGCCGCTCTTCCAGCACGCTGCCTTCACGATCGGGCAGAATGGGCAGCATGTTGAACGCCAGCTGACGACCAAAGTAATCATCTTCATCAATCGGCATGCCGTTGAGCAGCTTAGCGCTCTGCCCCGCCAGCGCGCTGACGGCTTTTTTACCTTGGGCGGAGACGGAGAGCAGGCTGGTGACCTGAATACGCGACAGGCCGCCTTCATCAATCAGCGGCTTCAGCGCGGCCAGCAGCTGGCTGGTCAGGCTGTTGGCAACGGCAATAACGTTACGATTGCGATAATCAGCCAGCACAAATGGGTTAACTTCCGGAACCACCAGCGGGACGTCCGGCTCCAGCGCGAACAGGCCACTCAGGTCGATAACCAGACAGCCAGAGTTAGTCGCCTCATCAACGTAGGCCGCCGTGGCCTCGACGCCGGCGGCGAAAAAGGCCAGCTGGGCCTGAGTCCAGTCAAACTCCGCGGCATCCTGTACGATGACCGACTTACCGTTAAAACGCAGATGTTCGCCCGCGCTTTCGTTACGCGCCAGGGCGTAAATATCACCCACCGGGAACTGACGTTCAGCAAGGGTTTCGAGCAGGGCTTCGCCGACGGCGCCCGTTGCGCCTAGTATGGCAATATTCCAGCCTTCAGACATGGTGGTTTACTCCAGGAAAAAGCGACCCTGCAGGAGTATCCAACAGGGTCATTAAGAAGATATTAACGAACAGGGTGATGTATGGCATTAAAGCCGAGCTGCCGCAACAGCGTCGCCGCCTGCTCATCGCTGCACTGTACGTATAGCGAAGACCATTCACGGCGTTCCTGGTAATTTTTGCGCAGCTTGTCAAATTCGCCCGCAGCACCGGCCACTTTTCGCAGCGGCGCATCGTCGCGGCGCACATCATACACCAAATGGACCAGCCTTTTCAGAGTTGCCTGATCGAGCGCGCCGTGCAGGGTGATACGGCCAAACTCCGGCGCCGGCAGCAGGGTATCCAGCGCCACCTGCTGCGGATGACCGATAAACGCGCTGTAGGCTTCAAACACCTGGGTCGTCCCGCGCGCTTTCCCTTCAAGGGTATAGCCCGCAATATGCGCGGTACCGATATCCACGCGATCCAGCAGCTCAAGGTTAAGATCCGGCTCCGGCTCCCAGACGTCAAGCACGACGCTCAGCGGCTGCCCGGCCTGCAGGCATTTCAGCAATGCGCCGTTATCAACCACCGGACCACGGCAGGCGTTAATTAACACCGTTCCCGGCTTCAGGCGGCCGATCAGCGCCTCATCCGCGAGGTGCAGCGTCTTGTATTGCCCTTCTTTATATAAAGGCGTGTGGAACGTCAGCACATCGGCCTGTTGAACCAGCTCGTCAAGGCTGCGGAAATCGCCTTCATCGCCGCGATCCGCGCGCGGCGGATCGCACAGCAGCGTTTTGATCCCCAGCGCTTCAAGACGTTTTTGCAGGCGTCCGCCGACGTTGCCCACCCCCACGATCCCGACGGTACGATCGGTCAGCGCAAAGCCATCGCGCTCGGCCAGCATCAGCAGCGCCGAGAAAACATACTCAACCACCGCAATAGCGTTACAGCCCGGTGCGGCGGAAAAACCGATCCCCGCCTGCTGCAGCCACGCCTGGTCGACATGATCGGTACCCGCGGTCGCGGTTCCGACAAACTGAATAGCCTTGCCGGCAAGCAGCGCTTCATTGACTTTAGTGACGGAACGGACCATCAGCGCGTCGGCATCGGTCAGCGCTTCAGCCGGAATTGGGCGGCCGGGGACCGCCCTCACCTCGCCCAAACGGCTAAAAAGCTCACGGGCATAGGGCATATTTTCATCAACGAGGATTTTCACGGTTCAGTACCTGTCTGAGAACGAGAGTAAACCGGGGAAGTGTGCCATAATCTCGCCGCCAGGAACATCATCACCGGCCTCAGTACAGTAATACGGAAAGGATTAATCATGACACAACCCGTTTCAGGTATGTCCGATCGCCCTCCGGGGACGGCTCCCTCCGGCGCTTCCGTCGCCGGGGAGCTTTCGCTTACCACCCAGCAACGCACCGTTCTCGAGCGATTGATAACGCGCCTGGTGGCGTTAACGTCGCAGCAGAACGCGGAAGTGTGGGCCGGAATCAAGCACGATCTGGGACTCAAGGGCGATGCGCCGCTGCTGGCATGCCACTTTGCCGCCGCCGAAAGTCACCTGAACCAGCGCCTGACCGTTGCGCAGCAAAACCATCACCATCGTCAGACTCTGGCGCAGCTCGGCGAGCTGCTGAATCAGGGCAACAATCGTCAGGCGGTGAGCGATTATATTCGCCAGCACTATGGGCAAACCGCGCTACACGCGCTGACCCAGCAGCAGCTTGAGAACGTGCTGCAGCTGCTGCAGAACGGCCGGCTGTCGATTCCGTCGCCCCAGCAGCGTCAGCCTACGCTGCGCCCGCTGCTGCCGGCGGAGCACAACACGCTGAACCAGCTGGTGACCCGTCTTGCTGCCGCAACCGGCGAGCCAGGTAAGCTTATCTGGCAGTCGATGCTGGAGCTTTGCGGCGTGAAAACCGGCGAGCTGATCCCGGCAACGCATTTTACCCCGCTATCCTACTGGCTTCAGGCGCGGCAAACGCTAAGCACCCAGGCCAGCCCGACGCTCAACTCGCTGCAGGCCGCGCTGAAACAGCCGCTTGAAGCGCAGGAGTGGCAGAAGATCGCCGATTTTGCCCGCCACAGCTGGCACGTGACGCCGCAATCGGTGCTGAGCTCCAGCCAGATACTGACGCTGTTGAACAAAGTCTTCGTGCTGCGCGTGGCGCGAGCCCAGGAGACGCTGGCTATCCCATCGCTGCGGTCGGAACCCACTCCGCTCTCCGCACGGCTCAAAAAACCGTGGTTTATCCTGCTGGCGCTGGCAGCGGCGGCGCTGCTGTGGCTGATGATTGCATAGCTCTTAGCGCAAGAAAAACACCGCCGATACGCTGCGTAAGGCGTTAAAGACGCTGGAGGAGGATGGTTTAATTGAGCGCCGTCACGGATCCGGGACCTGGATCAGAAATAAACATTTTCAGGCCTCGGTCACGCATTTAAACAGTTTTACTGAAATAGCCCGGAATGAAGGTAAAACGCCCTCCAGTCAAATTATCAAATTTGCATTACAGTCGGCATCAGAGGAAATAGCTAAAGGCCTGCAGCGACAGCACGGAGAGCCCGTTTATATAAAAAGGCTACGCTTTATCGACAATATTGCGATGCAATTAGAAGAGACCTGGCTCTCGGCGACGCGTTTTCCTGACCTGACGATTGCCATATGAAAAAATCGAAGTTTGCGTATATTGAAAATGAATGCGGGATCAGAACAGACGGATGCTACGAATCCATAGTCCCCATTCTTCCCTGCCCCGTGCTGGCTAAACTGTTACATATCAGCATTAAAGATCCCATCATCCGCATGCAGACCCAGCCGATAGACGAACAGCACCAGCCTATCGACGACTCAATCCTCTATACCAATATGCTTGAGTTTCAGGTGAAGTACTATCTTCCGCGCAAGGCGGCCGGCCCTCACTCACCGCGGGCCGAGCCATAAGCCTATTTTCGTAACGATACCAGGGTGACGACAATCCCCAGCGCGGCGCAGACGGCCGCCGCCAGGAAGACGGACGGGTAGCCCAGGGACGTCGCCAGCAGTCCGGCAAGCGGGCCGCTAATACCGTATGAGATATCCTGAAATGCCGCATAGCCGCCCAGCGCGGTGCCGCGCACCTGCGGCGGAACGCGTTTCACCACCTCCACGCCCAGCGACGGGAAGATAAGCGAGCAGCCGCAGCCGGTCAGCGCGGCGCCAGCTAAGGCGACCCAGGCATCCGGAGCCAGCCACAGCAGCGTCAGGCCCGCGGCCTCAATCAGCAGCGAGACCATCGCCACCTTCACCCCGCCGAAGCGATCGGGCATCCAGCCGAACAGGATACGCATCAGCACGAAGGCGCCGCCAAAAGCGGTCAACGTAAAGCCGGCCATCGCCCAGCCGTTGCTGGCAAAGTAGAGCGAGACGAAGGTGCCAATCACCGCAAACCCGACGCCCTGCAGGGCGAGGCCAATCCCCGGACGCCAGATCATACCGACCACGCTCCACAGCGACGGGCGCTCGCCGCCGTGAGCCGGAACCTTGCGGACCGTGCCGTTAATCGCGAGGGCCAGCAGCGGCAGCGCCATGGTGACGCAGGCCAGCACCGCAACGCCGTAGTGCGTGTAGATCAGCAGCCCCAGCGGGGCGCCAGCCGCCAGCGATCCGTAGATGGCCATTCCGTTCCATGACATGACTTTTCCCGAACGCGTCGGCCCGACGAGGCCCAGCCCCCAGCTCAGGTTACCGGTTAGCAGCTGGCTCTCGCCAAAGCCAAGGATCAGGCGGCCCAGCACCAGCAGCGCGAATTTCGCCACAATCGACACCGGCAGCAGCGCCGCCAGCAGCCACGCGGCGCCGGCCAGCGCGCAGGCCAGCATGCCCTGCAGTACGGAGCGTTTAGCGCCGTACTGATCGGCGAGGCGACCGGCGTAACCTCGCGTCAGCACCGTCGCCAGAAACTGTATTCCGACGGCGATGCCGACCATCGTGTTGCCAAAACCGAGCTCATGGTGCACGAAAAGGGGGATCACCGGCAGCGGAAGGCCAACGGTCATGTAGGTGAGAAATACGGAGAACGTAATGCGAAATAGCGAAATATTCGCGGAAGAGGGATCTGTTTTTTCTGTCGCTGCGGACATGCTTTACTCCAGTTCGCAGAGTAAGACGAGGTGAGTGTGCCTCCCTGCGCCAGGCTCTCTCAATAATGCAAAAAAGGGAGCCAGCCGGCTCCCTTTTCAATTACTGACTGACTATGCGTCGTGTTTACGCATCACCAGGGTGGCATTGGTGCCACCAAAACCGAAGCTGTTGGACATAACGGTGGTCAACGCGCGTTCAGTCGGCTTAGTCACGATGTTCAGGCCAGCGGCCTGCTCGTCCATCTCGTCGATGTTGATGCTTGGCGCGATAAAGCCGTGTTCCAGCATCAGCAAAGAGTAGATAGCTTCCTGTACGCCTGCGGCGCCCAGCGAGTGGCCGGTCATCGCTTTCGTTGCGGAGATAGCCGGGCTGTTATCGCCGAAGACTTCACGGATCGCACCCAGCTCTTTCACGTCGCCAACCGGGGTTGAGGTACCGTGGGAGTTCAGGTAATCAATCGGGGTATCAACGCCCTGCATCGCCATGTGCATGCAGCGAACGGCACCTTCGCCCGATGGGGCGACCATGTCGGCGCCGTCGGAAGTTGCGCCGTAGCCGACGATTTCCGCATAGATGTGCGCGCCGCGCGCGAGAGCGTGCTCCAGCTCTTCAACCACAACCATCCCGCCGCCGCCAGCGATGACGAAACCGTCGCGGTGCGTATCATAGGTACGGGACGCTTTGTCCGGAGTTTCGTTATATTTGGTGGACAGGGCGCCCATTGCGTCGAATTCGCAGGCCATTTCCCAGCACAGCTCTTCGCCGCCGCCGGCAAAAACGATGTCCTGTTTACCCAGCTGAATCTGCTCTACGGCATTGCCGATACAGTGTGCGGAAGTCGCGCAAGCGGAGCTGATAGAGTAGTTAACGCCATGGATTTTGAACGGTGTGGCAAGGCAGGCTGAAACGGCAGAGGCCATCGCTTTGGTCACGACGTACGGGCCAACGGCTTTCAGGCCACGCGGGCTACGCATCGCGTCTGCGCCAAACACCTGATATTTAGAAGAACCGCCAGAACCGGCGATCAGACCCACGCGCGGGTTATTTTGATAAACCTCTTCTTTCAATCCAGCATCTTCTACGGCCTGCTGCATTGAGAGGTAGGCGTAGATAGAAGCATCGTTCATAAAGCGAACCACTTTACGATCGATCAGACCGGTGGTATCCAGCTTAACGTTGCCCCATACGTGGCTGCGCATACCTGAATCTTGAAATTCCTGAGAGAAAGTGATCCCTGAACGTCCTTCACGCAGAGATGCCAGGACTTCCTGCTGGTTGTTACCGATGCTGGAAACGATGCCCAAGCCAGTAATCACTGCACGTTTCATTCAATACCTCTGTAAGTCGCACTATTTTAAGTTTCGAGTCGCACAATAGCGTACACTTGTACGCCGAACAAGTCCGATCAGCCATTTTGTGTATAAATTTGCGCCTCCCGGCACACATCGTTAAGATCGTTCTACGCCTTGAGATTCGAGTAACTTACGTGAAACAAAACGCCATACAACCTGCCAACCTGGAATTCAACGCTGAGGGTACACCTGTTTCCCGAGATTTCGGCGACGTGTACTTTTCCAATGACAACGGTCTGGAAGAGACCCGCTACGTCTTTCTCGGCGGCAACCGCCTCGGTGAACGCTTTCCCACTCATTCACACCCGCTATTTGTGGTTGCTGAGAGCGGATTCGGCACCGGCCTCAACTTCCTCACGCTGTGGCAGGCGTTCGACGTTTTTCACCGTGACTCCCCCGAAGCTACCCTGCAAAGATTACATTTCATCAGTTTTGAAAAATTTCCGCTCACCGCCGCCGATCTGGCCCTGTCCCACCGGCACTGGCCGGAGCTGGCCCCGTGGGCGGAGCAGCTGCAGGCCCAGTGGCCGCTGCCCGTTGCCGGCTGCCATCGACTGCTGCTCGATGACGGCCGCGTGACCCTGGATCTATGGTTCGGAGATATCAATGAGCTGACCCTTGAGCTTGATGACTCTCTCAATCAGCAGGTCGATGCCTGGTTTCTCGACGGATTTGCTCCGGCAAAAAACCCGGATATGTGGACGCCTGAACTCTTCGCGGCTATGGCCCGGCTGGCGAAACCGGGCGGAACGCTGGCAACCTTCACCTCCGCAGGTTTTGTCCGTCGCGGCCTGCAGGAAGCCGGCTTTACCATGCACAAGCATAAAGGTTTTGGCCGCAAGCGAGAGATGCTTATCGGCGAGATGAGCCGCGAGCTGAACCTGCCCGCGCGCGCGCCGTGGTTCGCCCGCACCGCCGCCGATAAGCGCGAAGTGGCGATTATCGGCGGCGGGATTGCCAGCGCCCTGCTGTCGCTCGCGCTGCTGCGCCGCGGCTGGCAGGTGACGCTCTATTGCGCCGACGATGCGCCAGGCGAAGGCGCATCCGGCAATCGTCAGGGGGCCCTGTATCCGTTGCTCAGCCAGCACGACCCGGCTCTGGCCCACTTCTTCCCCGCCGCATTTACCTTCGCGCGCAGGATATATGATGCGCTGCCGGTCACCTTCGACCACCAGTGGTGCGGAGTGACGCAGCTCGCCTGGGATGAGAAAAGCGCGCAAAAAATCGCCCAGATGCTTGAGCTCAATCTGCCGGCGGAAATTGCCGTTGCCGTCAGCGCCGAAACGGCGGCGCAGGCGACCGGCGTGGAGACCGGCTGCGGCGGGATCGCCTATCCCTCAGGAGGCTGGCTCTGTCCGCAGCAGCTGACGGCCGAACTCTTCGCGCTGGCGGCGACCCGCGGGCTGCGCGCGCGCTACGGTTTTAAGGTGGAGACGCTCACCGCCGATATCGACGGCTGGCAGCTGAACCAGCGCCAGCAGCATTCGGTGGTGGTACTGGCGAACGGCCATCAGCTAACCACCTTCAGCCAAACCGCGCAGCTGCCGGCCTATCCGGTGGGCGGACAGGTTAGCCATATCCCGACGACGCCGGGGCTTTCTCAGTTGCGTCAGGTACTGTGCTATGACGGCTACCTGACGCCGCAAAACCCGCATAATCAGCGGCACTGTATCGGAGCCAGCTATCATCGCGGGCAGACGGAAACGGCTTTCAGCGCGGAGGATCAGCGGCAGAACCGTCAGCGTTTGATCGACTGTTTCCCCGATGCCGGGTGGGCCCAGGAGGTCGATACCAGCGCCAACGAAGCCCGCTGTGGCGTACGCTGCGCCACCCGCGACCATTTGCCGATGGTAGGCAACGTGCCGGACTATGATGCCACCTTGACCCGGTACGCTCTGCTTGCCGGGCAGAAGGAGGATGCGCCGTCTGCTCCGGTGCATCGCAATCTTTATCTTCTCGGCGCGCTGGGATCGCGCGGGCTGTGCTCCGCGCCGTTAGCGGCGGAAATTCTGGCGGCGCAGATGAGCGGGGAACCGCTGCCAATGGATCGCGAAACGCTGGCGGCGCTCAATCCCAATCGGCTATGGGTGAGGAAACTGCTGAAGGGAAAAGCGGTGAAATAACCCGTAGAGGTCGCCCGGATGGCATGGCATTATCCGGGCGATTCCCCGACCTCGCGACGCTCGGCCGGGGCTATCGTGCAGGCGGTACGGGCTGTTTACCGTTTTGCCTGCTGGTACAAATTATCCCACATATCCTGAACGAGGATCTGGTCCGGCGGCGAGAGCTCTCCCGCGCCAATCGCTTTTTCCAGACTATGGACGACCCGGTCATTGATCGCTTGCGCCGAGTGATCGTCTCCACCTTCCAGCTCGGCTACCGCCAGCGTCAGGTGGCCACGCAGATAGCCGCCGGCAAACAGTTCATCATCACTGGCGTGGTCTACCATTTCGTCGATTAGCGCCAGAATGCGTGATTCAAACTCCGCGAGCATTGTCTTTCCTCTTCTAGTGTAAAGCGTGGCCTTAGTGCAGGTCTTCCGGCCACGGAAATTGTTCTGCCGTCAGTGGCGGCGTTTGATAATATTTTTGTAATGCCTGAATAAATCGCGCCGGACGTTCCGGGATCCCCTGCTCCAGATAGCTCATGACCTGGGCATGGACCCGCCGCTGAAAGGCAATGCGATCGGGCTCGACGTCCCCTTCCAGGTTGTCGCAGCTGACGTTAAACGGGAAGCCCGCCGCCACGCAAAACAGCCAGTCAAATGCCTGGGGTTTCACCTCGACGTCTTCAAACTGACGCTGCGTCATCGCATCGCGGCCATCCGGGCAGTACCAGTAGCCGAAATCAACCAGTTCACGACGCGCTTTCCCGGCAATGCACCAGTGCGAAATTTCGTGCAGGCCGCTGGCATAAAAGCCGTGGGCAAAGACGATACGGTTAAACGGTACGTCCTTATCAGCCGGAAGATAGATCGGTTCGTCGTCGCCTTTAATCAGACGGGTATTAAAATCGTCGGCGAAGCAGCCGTCAAAAATAGCGATCAGCTGCTGATAATGGTGTTGCTGTTGCATTAATTCATTCCCAACCACTGCAGGATTTCCGCCCCGTGGCTGTCATAAAGAAGTTTCGCGCTCATCACTGCGGACACGACCACGATCATCGGCCGAATCAGCGATTGCCCTTTGCTCAATACCAACCGTGAGCCAGCGCGGGCGCCAATAAACTGCCCTGCCAGCATCACGAATCCAGTGGCCCAAATCACTTTGCCGCCAATAATAAACAGCAGCAGCCCGCCAATATTGGAGGTCGCGTTAAGCACCTTCGCATGGGCGGTTGATTTTGCAAGATTGAACCCGGCCAGGGTAACAAAGGCCAGCGCGTAGAACGAGCCGGCGCCCGGGCCGAAAAAGCCGTCATAGAAACCCACGCAGCCGCCGGCGACCAGCGCGAACGGCAGGCCGTATAAGCGGCGCTGGCGATCGTCCTCGCCTAATTTTGGCATCAGCAGAAAATAGAGGCCAATGCCGATAATCAGCAGCGGCAAAATCTGTTTGAGGATATCGGACTGCACGTGCTGCACCAGCAGCGCACCGCCGGTGGAGCCGATAAACGTCATCAGAATATTAAGCTTCTGATCGGCGAGGTTCACCACCTTGCGGCGGATAAAATAGAGTGACGCGGAAAGCGAACCGCCGCAGGCCTGCAGCTTGTTGGTCGCCAGCGCCTGCGCCGGAGGGAGTCCCGCAGCCATCAGCGCCGGGACGGTCAACAGCCCGCCGCCGCCGGCCAGGGAATCGATAAATCCGGCGAGAATGGCGACGAAGAAAAGCACTACCAGTACCGTGGGCGAAACCATAAACAGGTCGATAAAACTATCCATTAAAGAACGTGCTCATCCAGTAGCGCCTGGCAGGAAGGCGGCAGCGGAGGCGGCGTCTTCTTCACAGGAGAGGTTGATCCGGGTTTCGGAGGTTCGAACCAGCTTTGCAACTCTGCACCGCAGCCATCGCCGGCAGGCGGCGGCGCCTGCTCTTCGCACTCCAGGCTTCCGGCAGGACAGCGCAGGCGAACATGCATATGCGCACGATGCTGGAACCACGGGCGAACTTTATGCAGCCAGTCGCGATCGCTCCCGGCATCGAGGCATAGCTGCTGTTTGATCGCCGGGTTAACAAAGATGCGCGTGACTTCGCTATCTTCTGCCGCCAGCTTGATCAGCTGGCTAATTTGCGGGCTCCACCGCGCCGGGACAACGCGCTTGCCGTCGGCGGAAACCAGGTCCAGCGCCTGCGGCTTCAGCAGCTGCGCCGGGCTCCAGCGCATCTGCGGCAGCTGGAGGAAAATATCGACATCCAGGCCGCTCTGATGGCTGGCGTGGCCGCCGTTAAAACGCCCGCCGGCGGGCATTCCCATATCGCCAATCAGCATCGTGCCCATTCCCCGACCGTGCACCTGATTGCTCAGGCGCTGGATAAACCGGACAAGATCGGGATGGCCGAAATAGCGGCGCTGGTCGGTACGCATCACCTGGTAGTTTGCCGAGTCCAGCGGCAGCGCCTGGGCTCCCACAATGCAGCCGTTGGCAAAAGCGCCGATCGACTGCGCGCTGCCGCCTATCGGCTGAGTGATTTTTTGCCACGGCGTTGCCGCAGAGCAGGCAGAGCTGGCCAGGAGCGCCAGCAGAGCGATAACGGTTTTTTTCATCGATTACCAGCGTGGAATTGATGTCGTCACGTCGCCGTTTTGCGCGCGTTGACGCATAAAGTGATCCATTAACACGATCGCCAGCATCGCTTCTGCGATCGGCACCGCGCGAATCCCCACGCACGGATCGTGACGCCCTTTGGTGATCATCTCAACTTCTTCGCCAAAGCGGTTAATGGTATGCCCCGGAACGGTGATGCTGGAGGTCGGCTTCAGCGCAATATTAGCGACAATCTGCTGACCGCTGCTGATGCCGCCGAGCACGCCGCCCGCATGGTTGCTCTGGAAACCGGCTTTGGTGATCTCATCGCGGTTTTCGCTGCCGCGCAGCTTAACCACCTCAAAGCCGTCGCCAATCTCAACGCCTTTCACCGCATTTATGCTCATCAGCGCGTGGGCAATATCGGCATCCAGGCGGTCGAATACCGGCTCACCGAGTCCCGGAGGAACGCCATCGGCCACGACGGTGATTTTTGCGCCAATCGAATCACCCTCTTTTTTCAGGCCGCGCATCAGCTCATCAAGCGCTTCAATTTTATCCGGATCGGGACAGAAGAACGGGTTCTGTTCAACCTGCTCCCAGTCTTTAATTGCCAGCGGGATATCTCCCATCTGGGTCAGGCAGCCGCGGATGACGATGCCAAACTTCTCCGCGAGGAACTTTTTGGCGATCGCTCCTGCCGCAACGCGCATCGCGGTCTCACGCGCCGACGAGCGTCCGCCGCCGCGATAATCGCGCAGGCCGTATTTCTGCTCGTAGGTGTAATCCGCGTGGCCGGGACGAAAAACGTCTTTGATAGCACCGTAGTCCTGCGAACGCTGGTCGGTATTCTCAATCAGCAGGCCAATGCTGGTGCCGGTGGTGACGCCCTCGAATACGCCGGACAGGATCTTAACCAGGTCCGGTTCGCGACGCTGGGTGGTATAGCGCGAGGTGCCGGGACGGCGACGATCCAGGTCGTGCTGCAGATCGGCTTCGGTCAGCGGGATGCCCGGCGGTACGCCGTCGACGATGCAGCCCAGCGCCAGGCCGTGCGACTCGCCGAAAGTGGTTACGCGAAAGAGTTGTCCAATTGTATTTCCTGCCATCACGGCTCCGTCATGTTTGCGTGTTGTTTTTAGTCTTTATAAATACCGAAATGCACCCGTGCGGCGATCAGCTGCGGTTTGGTCAGCATAAACACGCCGTCTCCGCCGTTATCGAACTCAAGCCAGGTGAACGGGACATCCGGGTACTGCTCAATCAGATGTACCATGCTGTTACCGACTTCACAAATCAGAATACCGTCATCGTTGAGGTAATCCGGGGCGCAGGCGAGGATGCGGCGGGTCAACTTCAGACCGTCGCTGCCGGAGGCCAGCCCGAGCACCGGCTCATGACGATATTCACCCGGCAAATCGGACATATCTTCTTCATCGACGTACGGCGGGTTGGTGACGATCAGGTCATATTGCACCTTCGGCAGGTCGCGGAACAGATCCGATCGAATCGGCGTAACCTGATGAATCAGCCCGTGCTCTTCCACGTTTTGTTCGGCCACGGCCAGCGCGTCAGGGGAGATATCCACCGCATCGACTTCCGCTTCCGGGAAGGAATAGGCGCAGGCGATGGCGATACAGCCGCTGCCGGTGCACATATCCAGGATGTGCTGCGGCTGATGGTCGATCAGTCCGGCAAACTGGTTTTCGATAAGCTCGCCAATCGGAGAGCGCGGCACCAGCACGCGTTCATCGACGTAAAACTCATGGCCGCAGAACCAGGCTTTGTTGGTCAAATAGGCGACCGGAATACGCTCATTGACGCGGCGAATCACGCGCTCAACGATGCGGTGTTTTTCGCTGGAAGTCAGACGCGCAATGCGCATGTCTTCCGGGATGTCCAGCGGCAGGTACAATGAAGGCAGCACCAGCTGCACCGCTTCGTCCCACGGGTTGTCGGTGCCGTGACCGTACCAGATATTCGCCGCGCTGAAGCGGCTTACCGCCCAACGCAGCATGTCCTGAATGGTTTGCAGCTCATTGACTGCTTCATCAACAAAAATTTTATCCACGCCATCCTCCAGGACACGCTCTACTGTAAATTCGGCGGCTAGTTTGCCATGAAGACGGCGATAAATCAGCATTCTTACGTCAGGCTGAGGGGGAAAAGTACGTTTTGCTTGCCTGGATGTACTCCGGGTCGGGTAAACTAGCGCAAAGAAAAGATGAGAGTGGGCAATGAAAAAGAAAACATCGCTTAGCGTGGAGGATCAGACGCTGTTCCGTCAGCTCATGACCGGCACGCGTAAGATTAAGCAGGACACTATCGTTCACCGCCCGCTGCGCAAGAAAATTACCGAAGTGCCGCCGAAGCGTCTACTTCAGGAGCAGGCCGACAACAGCCACTACTTTTCGGATGAATTTCAGCCGCTGCTGAATACCGAAGGGTCGGTAAAATACGTCCGTGCGGACGTGAGCCACTTTGAGTTGAAAAAACTACGGCGCGGGGACTATTCGCCAGAGCTGTTTCTCGACCTGCACGGTTTAACTCAGCTGCAGGCAAAGCAGGAGCTGGGCGCGCTGATTGCCGCATGCCGCCGGGAACACGTATTCTGCGCGTGCGTGATGCACGGACACGGGAAGCATATTCTCAAGCAGCAGACGCCATTATGGCTGGCGCAGCATCCGCATATTATGGCCTTCCATCAGGCGCCAAAAGAGTACGGCGGGGACGCCGCACTGCTGGTGCTGATAGAGATTGAAGAGTGGCAACCGCCGGAGCTTCCGTAAACGTCGGCTCCGGGGGGTGATTAGATAGCTTTCGCCATCTTCAGATTGCAGGGGCTCATCTGCCAGTTGAATTCGCCCTTGCCGTTGGCATCGAGCGTCACGCAGGCAATGGCCGATGTGGTGAACATCGGGGGCGTCTCTCCCGGGCACAGCTCTGAGACGAGGTACCCCACCAACGGCAGGTGAGAAACGACCAGCGCCGTTGCCACACCTTCATTTGCCAGCGCCTGAAGATAGGCGTTGACCATGCCAACATCGCCGCACGGCGTCAGCTCCGGCATGACGTCGACGTCCTTCGGCAGGTTCATGCACTCTCTTACGATATCCAGAGTCTGTTCCGCACGCAGATAAGGACTCACAAGAACCCGCTCAATATCTACTTTCTGACCTTTCAGCCAGGTTGCCATCAGACGTGACTCATCACAACCGCATGCGGTTAAGGGACGAACCGAGTCACTGGCTGCATCGAGGGCAGCGTCGCCGTGACGCATGATAAAAACTTGCATATTGCACCGCTTTTGTTAACCAGAAGCACCGTAGTCTTACCCGCGCAGATAATACGCAGTCGACCCGGTGGCCGGGCATTGTGCCTGATCCATCCAACGAATGAAACGCTGTTTTTTACCTCAGTGGCGTAAGTATAGTCAATGTTTGTTGACAAAATAGCCAACCGACAGCGTCATTCATCGTCGGATTTATCTTCTTTGACCAGAACTTAGGTCGTCCGTTCGCCAGCGGGCCAAAATGTTGCCCCCTGCTCGGCCATGCGCAATAAATTTTCACATGGCGTAAAACGCGGGCCGTACTGCGCGGCCAGACGCTGCAAAATTGCAACCACTTCACCCGCACCAGATTTATCCATATAGCGGAATGGACCGCCAAGAAACGGCGGGAAGCCAATACCAAACACGGCGCCGATATCGCCATCGCGTGCGCTGCGAATAACCTGCTCATCGAAGCAGCGCGCCGCTTCATTGAGCATCATCATCACGCAACGTTCAGCCACCTGCTGCGCCGACAAGCGCGCCTGCGGGGCAGAAATCCCCAGTAGCGAATAAATTGCCGCATCGGGCCGTTTTTTGCTTGTACGCCCTTTTTTCTCATAAAGATAGAAACCGCGGCTATTTTTTCTGCCTTTGCGATCGTCATTCAAGATCGCGTTAATGATATTTGCAGGCGGGCTAAAACGTTCTCCCCATGCCGATTCCAGAACGGGAATAATTTTGGTGCCGGTGTCGATGCCAACCTCATCGAGCAGCTGGATGGGACCTACCGGAAAACCGAATTTAACCAATGCGTTATCGATATGCTCAACGGGTTCGCCCTCCGTCAGTAAGCGCATCGCCTCGTTGATGTAGGGAGCGAGAATGCGGTTGACGTAGAAGCCGGCTTTATCCGCCACTACGATCGGCGTTTTGCCCTGCATTTTTGCCAGCCTGACCACCGTGGCGATGGCCTGCGGGTCCGTATGCTGATGCGGGATAACCTCAACCAGCGGCATTTTTTCAACCGGGCTGAAATAGTGCAGACCAATCACCCGCTGAGGCCTGCTGGCCTGCGCCGCGATCCCGGCGATCGGCAGCGACGACGTATTGGAGGCAAAGATCGTCTCCGGGCCGCAATGTTGTTCTATTTCGGCGACCATTCGCTGTTTGAGCGCCAGGTCCTCGAATACGGCTTCGATCACCACGTCCCGGTGGGAAAATCCTTGATAATCCGTGGTCCCGGAGATCAGCGCCAGCTGGCGATCGCGCTCGCCGGCACGCATATAGCGGCGGCGTACCTGCTTATCCAGCAGCTCCCAGCTGTACTTCAACGCATGGTTAATCCCGCTGGCCTGAATATCCTTGATTCGCACCGGCAATCCGCCTTTGCTGGCGGTAACCCAGGCGATTCCCCCGCCCATCAGGCCGCCGCCGAGCACGGCGATGCTGTTTAAAGGTCCTGCTTCAGCATCGGCGCCGCGATCTTTCTTCAGCTCGGTGCTGGCGAAGAAAATGGAGCGTAGCGCCTGCGATTGCGGCGTCATCGCCAGCTCGCCGAAGGCCTTCGCCTCTTCGGCGTAGCCGCTGCTACAGCCATGTGCCAGCCCGTTCTCAATGACCTGCAGAATTCGCCTGGCGGCAGGATAGTTGCCCTGGGTCTTCTGCTGCGTCTTCTTCGCCACCAGGCGAAACAGCAGGCTACGTCCTAACGGGCCGGCGAGAACGCGCTCGCGCATTGGCATATTGCGACTCGCCGGACGCCCTTTCAGCGCCAGCTCCACTGCCGTTTGCAGTAAAATAGCGTGCGGCACCACATCATCCACCAGCCCGGCCTTAAGGGCCTGTCGGGCGCGCAGCTGTTTACCGGTGAGAATCATCTCCAGCGCGCTGCTGACCCCAATCAACCGCGGCAGCCGCTGCGTGCCGCCGGAGCCCGGCAGCAACCCCAGCTGCACTTCAGGGAGGCCAAGACGGGTTTTATCATCATCGCTGCAAACTCGCCCGTGACAGGCCAGCGCCAGCTCAAGGCCCCCGCCGAGACAGGCGCCGTGGATGGCGGCGATCGCCGGAATAGCCAGCCCGTGGATCTCGGCCATAATCTGCTGCCCCTGACGAGCCAGCGCCTCCGCCTCTTCCGCGCTGGCGCAGCGGGCAATCATATTGATATCCGCCCCGGCAATGAAGTTGTCCGCTTTAGCAGAAATAATCACCACGCCGCGCAGGGATTTGTTATCGCGGATCTGGCGGATGATGGCCCGGACCTGGCTGCCAAATTCGGCCTTCAGGGTATTCATTTTTTCGCCGGGGGTATCAATGGTGATCACCGCCACGTTGTCCGGACGAATATCGAGAGTAAACGCTGATGCAGGAGTCATCACTCCACCTCCAGAATCATGGCGGCGCCTAAAC
>OLIJ01000133.1_pt1 | contig 43428 bp, 34 predicted proteins | sample 1609731 | NCBI WGS metagenome assembly OLIJ01 (sample SAMEA4350159, study PRJEB24818) | metagenome | biome: human; feature: gut; material: faeces | place: Denmark | collected 2013-09
GCACAAATCAAGGAGAGTTTTCTTTTCATCGCATTATCATCATTGTTGAGCCATTTCTGGTTCCGAAGTTAGTATCGCCGCGGCGCGTTCGGGACGACGGGGAATAAACGAGACTATCCAGGCAACCAGCAGGGTGAGCGAGCGGAAAATAACCTTCACCGACGGCGGCGAGAACTCCGCCAGGTGACGATATCCACGGAACCCCAGTTTCAGGATATCCAGCAGGCTTTCCATCGGTTTATCTTCCGGGAAGCTATCCTGCCAAAGCGCCCACGTATCAGCGCGGGCAAACGTACACTGCACAAAATCGATATGCTGCTTATTGGTCAACGGCAGCAGCTGCAGGCCGACTTCACTATCGTTCACCCGCGCCACCCGCGTCGGGAAGACGTACTCCTGCTGGCCGCGTTTGAGCAGCAGATTGACCTGCTGTCCCTCCAGGACCTGCGCTTTACCGTGAATTTTGATCCCGATCCCGCCGTCAGAATAGTCGTGGACGGTGCAGGAGAAGAGGTGGCCATCTTCGCGGGCAATCGCCGCCGGCATGTTCATTTCCACGCGGTGCGAGCGGCGGACCTGCTTACTTTCTACCGATACCGCCACCGCGCCGCCGAGAATAATCAGGTTATAAAACACCCAGACGATGCTGACCCAAACGGTCAGTATTTCGTTTTCCGGGCCGTAGAAGTGGCGCCAGATGCCGACCCCGACGCCAACCAGGTTAAGCAGCACGAGGTAGATGTAGGGACGAGAGATAACCCAGTCGACGTACTCGTCCTCTACCAGACCACCCTTCGCGGTAACGTTGAACTTGCCCTTATGCGGGTTAATCAGCGCGACGAAGGTCGGCGGCGCAATATACCAGGCCAGCACCGTCTCGTAGATTTCGCTCCAGAAAGAGTGGCGATATTTACCCTGAATCTTCGAGTTAGTCAGGCTGGCGTGAATCATATGCGGCAACACAAACAGCGCGATCATCAGCGCGGGAGCATAGATGATATAGGCGTGCAGCAGTAAAAAGGCCAGCGGCGCGGTCAGGAAGATCAGCCGCGGAATGCCGGACAGGAAGTGCATCATCGCATTGACGTAGCAGAGCCGCTGCGCCAGCTTGAGCCCTTTACCGAACAGCGGGTTGTCGAGACGGAAAATCTGCACCATCCCGCGCGCCCAGCGGATACGCTGGCCGATATGCGCCGACAGGCTTTCGGTCGCCAGCCCGGCGGCCTGCGGAATACGCATATAGGCGGAAGTATGGCCCCGGCGGGGCAGGCGCAGGGAGGGATGCGCATCTTCGGTCACCGTTTCGACGGCAATACCGCCGATTTCATCGAGCGGCCCGCGGCGAATCACCGCGCAGGAGCCGCAGAAGAAGGTGGCGTCCCACATATCGTTGCCGTCCTGCACGAGGCCATAAAACAGGGTGCCCTCGTTCGGGGTTTTACGAAAACGCCCGAGGTTGCGTTCAAACGGGTCCGGCGAGAAAAAGTGGTGCGGCGTCTGCATCATCGCCAGCTCTTTCTCTTTCAGGAACCAGCCCATCGTCATCTGCAGGAAAGAGCGCGTCGGGACGTGGTCGCAGTCGAAAATGGAGACGAACTCGCCGTTGGCATATTTCAGCGCATTGTTGATGTTCCCGGCCTTCGCGTGCTCGTGCGTCTCGCGGGCGATGTAGTGCACCCCGACGTCCCTGGCGAACTGGCGAAACTCTTCGCGCCCGCCGTCATCGAGGATCCAGATATTCAGCTTATCTTTCGGCCAGTCGATGCCCTGCGAAGCGTAAATGGTGTTTTTCACCACGTTCAGGTCTTCGTTATAGGTGGGCACGAAAATATCGACCGTCGGCCACTCGGCCATATCTTTGGGCAGCGGCACCGGCTGACGGTTGAGCGGCCATATCACCTGGAAATACCCCAGCACCAGCACCAGCCAGGCGTAGGTTTCGGCGAACAGCAGCACCAGCCCGCACACCAGGCTAACGGGATCGTCCCAGTTCAGCGTCGAGGTATAGCGCCACCAGATATAGCGGCAGGAGACGGTGAGCGAGAGCACGATGAGCATCAGCGCCGAGAAGCGCCCCGGAATGCGCCGCACCATCAGCGCCACGCCCCACAGCAGCAGCAGGAAGATAAACTGCGAAATCGGGTTAAACGGCTGGGTGATGCAGAGTAGCGCGAGGATCAGCGAGAAAAAAACCACCACGCTGAGGATCGCCTTGCGCAGCTTAGGATTGAGGTGCGCAAGCTCTTTGTATTTATCCAGATGACCGGTGCGGGTGTTCACCCGTTCGGGGAAGGTGTCCAACCACTGCGCATAGCGGCCGTGCACGCCTTCGAGGGCCGCCAGCGAGCGCCAGTTGACCTTTTTCTCCGGCTCAGGCACCCGGGTCGTCAGCAGCCACACGGATTGCAGCAGGTAGCGGAGCGGATCGAGCGGCCGCGGCCGGTGGGGATTAATATGCGGGAAATAGTCGCCGTGCCTGGCGAGGATCGCCTGCCAGCGCGGAGTTTCCAGCGGCATCAGCGCCCACGCCAGCGCCGCCCACAGGCAGCCCAGCGTCGCCGCGAGCCACGACGCGCCGTGCTGGCGATAGTCGCCGTAGCGTTCGCTCAGGCGTTCGGCGACCGGGGGAGCCAGCAGCAGCGTGCTCAGGCGCATCATTACGCCCCCTTGCCGGAGTAGTGCAGCAGGCACCAGTTGGCAAGCGTCAGGATCTCTTCCGCCGCCAGAGAGTCCTGCCGATACTCACCCAGCGGCTGCTTCGCCGCCAGGCACTCCGCCATCGCCTCATCACGATGAATGGCGATCGGCAGAATGCGCCGCTGGCTCTCCAGCCAGAGCTGATATAAATCTTCCTGCAGCTGGCTGCCAACCCGCAGATCGTTGATCAGAATATCGCGGTTCGCCGCCAGCGCCTGCTGATGCAGGCGAATATGGCTGTTGCCGTCCGGGTGCACCACCACCAGCGTACGGTTGCAGACGTCGAGCAGCGAGCGGGTCAGCGGGGAAAAATCCGCGGGTAAATCGAGCAGCAGCCAGCGACGATCGCCCTGCTGGCTGAGCTGCTGCACGATATCGGCCAGCGGCTCCAGCGTCGGGTAGAGCCTGTCGAGATGCTCTCTTTCGCCCGGCGTCAGCTGACCGAAGGGTAAAATATCAATATGGGAGGTATAGCGCATGCCGGCGTCGCGCCAGTCGCCGCCGTCAATTAAGGACCGCGCCCACCCTTCGCGATGGCCGGCATCGACGTTGAAAAAAAAGCGCAGCATATTATCCGGGCTGGCATCAACCACCAGAACCGTTTCACCCAGCTGCTGTAGCGCCCAGGCGAGCGACGCGGCAATCGACGTTGTGCCCACGCCGCCACGGATGCCCTGTAATCCAAGAATAGCCATCGACGGCGTCCTTACTTGTTACTTTTTCTCTGCTAATTCTGCCAGTAATGGCCAGCGTTTCAGCGCCGCAGCTAGCTGCTCGCGTCGGGAAATGTCGTGGTAATCAATTTCAGGCAGAGAAAATGCCCGGCTTAATGCCAGGAAATCATTTTGAAAGGTATAACCCAGCGTTGCATCTGAGGGCACTACAGGCTCTTTTCCTGACATTTCTCTGTCCATTCAAACAACACATAAATAATAACCGAAGTGTACAAGGCCATTCTTAAATGGCCCTATATGCTAAGACTGATGCTCTTTAATTTCAATGTTAGGTTTACTCTGCCGCTTTCGCTAGTAAACTAATTCAGTGTAAATCAGGGCTCGCGAGGGACGTCGTGGATATCGTATATACTTTGGGTATTTCGTCATTATGGGACGAGGTTAGCCATATGCCCGTTGGCGGGGTATGGTGGCTCAACGTTGACCGCTATGTTGATGCGGTCAGCCTGCTCAACCATACGCTGGCCGCGCAGGCTAAAGATGGCAAGGTTGCAGCGATCGTAATGGGTGAGAACCCGAGTAAAATCATTTCATTAGATAATAACAGCGGCCCGGAAAAAATTGTGTTATTTACCCTACCGAACCTGACGGAAGGGTTAGAAGAAATGCACCGTGATATACTCTGCTCGCTTGAACCTGGCAATTATCTATTTATTCTGCTATGCGCTGAAAATGCCTGGCAAAATATAAAAAGTGCACAATTATGCAATTGGGTGGAAAAGTCATCGCGGTGGACCAAATACCACAACTGCTCTTTATTAGTACTTAATTCTGGTAACAATAATGATAAGCAGCTTTCACCGTTATTATACCAGTATCGTTCTCTTTCCGGTCTCGCCAGTATCCGCTATGAGGGCGACAGTTTCCTGTTTGATATAGCCTGGTGGGGCAGTGAAAAAGGAATGAGCGCGCAGCAACAGCTGGTTGTTTTACAAGACGAAGCCGGATGGCGACTGGCGCAGGACGAAGAAACGATCGTTCAGCCGCGCAGCGACGAAAAGGCCGTATTAAGCAATTTACGCGTCCTCGAAGGCGCCCCGGCGCTGTCGGAATACTGGACGCTGTTTGATACCAACGACGCCGTGTTTAACGCCGCCAGAACGGCACAGGCGGCAACGGTGCTGTTCAGCGTAACCCAAAATGTACAGATAGAGCAGCTGGGGCGCTATATTCATACCCTGCGCCGCCAGCGCGGGAGTGCATTAAAAATCATTGTCCGCGAACAGACTCCCAGCCTGCGCGCCACCGATGAACGACTGCTGCTCAGCAGCGGCGCGAATATGGTCATCCCCTGCGGCGCGCCGCTTTCTCGCTGCCTGACGCTAATTGAAAGCGTTCAGAAACAGAAGTTTAGCCGCCATATTCCGGAAGATTTCGCCACCCTTATCGCCTGGAGCCAGCCGCTAAAACTGCGCGGCTATCAGCGATGGGATGACTTTTGTTCCGCGGTGTATAACATCATGGCCAACACCATGCTGCCTGCGGACAGCAAAGGCGTCATGGTCGCGCTACGTCCGGCGCCGGGCCTGCGCGTTGAGCAGGCGCTAACGCTCTGCAAGCCCAACCGCATGGGCGATATCATGACCATCGGCAACAACCGGCTGGTGCTGTTTCTGTCATTTTGCCGCGTGAACGATCTGGATACCGCGTTAAACCATATTTTCCCGCTTCCTACCGGCGACATTTTCTCTAACCGCATGATTTGGTTCGAAGATAAGCAAATTACGGCTGAAATTTTGCTGATGCGCGGCATCGCTGCGGATAAGTGGAACACGCCGCTGCCCATTACGGTAGGCAAAAACGAGACTATCAATGCCGCCCACGACGGACGCAGCTGGCGCCGGATACCTGAGCCGCACCGGCTGTCTGGCGACGGGGAGCAAAAGTCATGATGTCTCTCAGCGATATTATTCAGCTGGTGGTGCTCTGCGCGCTGCTGTTTTTCCCGTTGGGCTACCTTACGCGCCACTACCAGCGCCGTATCCGCACCACCTTACGATTGATGTTCTTTAAACCCCGTTATGTTAAACCGGCTGGCGTACTGCGCCGGGAAGCGACGGCTAAGCAAGGCAAAGTGAATAAATGACCAATCCAAAAACTACCGCAACGCCGCTTCCGCTCTGGCAATACTGGCGCGGCCTTGCCGGGTGGAATTTCTACTTTCTGGTGAAGTTTGCTCTGCTATGGGCGGGATATCTTAATTTTCACCCGATGCTTAACCTGGTGTTTCTCGCCTTTTTACTGGTACCGCTGCCGAAATATAAGCTGCACCGCCTGCGCCACTGGATCGCTATTCCCGTCGGCATTGCGCTGTTCTGGCACGATACCTGGCTGCCCGGCCCGGAGAGTATTTTCAGCCAGGGCTCCCAGCTTGCCGGCTTTAGCGCGGATTATATCCGGGACCTGGTGACCCGCTTTATTAACTGGAATATGGTCGGCGCCTTCTTTGTGCTGCTGGTACTGTGGCTGTTTATCAGCCAGTGGCTGCGCGTCACGGTGTTGGTCTCGGCGATGATGGTGTGGCTCGCCGTCAGCCCGCTGCTCCCGTCCTTCACCCTGTGGCCTGCCGGCCAGCCGACGACGGCGGCGGCAACCACTGCGGTCATCGCCGCCACCAACGCAGGAGGAACGGCGGCGGGCACCGCTGCCGCTAGCGGCGATATTCCGGCCCAGACCGAAGCGCCCACTTCCGCCAACCTCACCAACTGGCTGAATGCGTTCTATGCCTCAGAGCAGAAGCGCAAAACGCCGTTCCCGCAGCAGCTGCCGGCGGATGCCCAGCCGTTTGATCTGCTGGTGATTAATATCTGCTCCCTGTCATGGTCCGATATTGAAGCCGCCGGGCTGATGGATCATCCGCTGTGGAAGCACTTTGATATCGTGTTCAAAAACTTTAACTCGGCGACCTCCTACAGCGGCCCGGCGGCGGTTCGCCTGCTCCGTGCCAGCTGCGGCCAGCTGTCGCATGCCAATCTGTATCAGCCGTCAGGCAGCGAATGCTACCTGTTTGAAAACCTGGAGAAGCTCGGCTTCAAACAGCAGCTGATGCTCGGCCACAACGGCCTGTTTGGCGACTTCCTGAAAGAGGTGCGCAGCCTGGGCGGCATGCAGAGCCCGCTGATGGACCAAAAAGGTCTGCCGGTCAGCCTGCAGGCCTTCGACGGATCGCCGGTTTATGACGATCTGGCGACCCTCAACCGATGGCTGGAAACGGAAAATAAACAGGGCGATGCGCGCACCGCGACCTTCTACAACATCCTGCCGCTCCACGATGGCAACCACTTCCCTGGTCAGAGCAAAACGGCTGATTACAAGGTGCGGGCGCAGAAGCTCTTTGACGAACTGGACAGCTTCTTTACCGGGCTGGAGAAGTCAGGCCGCAAGGTTATGGTGGTCGTCGTACCGGAGCACGGCGGGGCGCTGAAGGGCGATAAAATGCAGGTCTCCGGCCTGCGCGATATCCCAAGCCCGTCGATCACTAACGTTCCGGCAGCGGTGAAGTTCTTCGGCATGAAGGCGCCGCGCCAGGGCGCGCCGCTGGTTATCGACCAGCCGAGCAGCTATCTGGCGGTCTCTGAACTGGTGGTTCGCGCCATTGATGGCAAGATGTTTACCCAGGATAGCGTGAACTGGCCGCAGTACACCGCCAACCTGCCGCAGAGCGCCGCGGTATCGGAGAACGCCAACGCCATCGTCATTCAGTATCAGGGCAAACCTTATGTACAGCTGAATGGCGGAAGCTGGGTACCGTATCCGCAGTAAAAACGAAAAAGGCCGCAGGGTTTTACCCCCGCGGCCCGTTCAGACGCCGGTCGTTGCTTACCGGCGGTCGTTATTCGCCAGCCAGACCAGCATCTTCAGGCTGGCAGAATAATAATCATCCTGCGCGCTAAGCTGCGGATCGTCCTGCGCTTCACCGGTGGTCAGGTCGCGAACGGCCAGCAGGCCGCCGGTCATAAACCACGGAGCCACGTCGTTGGTATTGACGTTGACCCACGCCGGAGTCTGCAGCCGCGGATAGCTCTGAAACCAGCTTTTCCACGGCGTCAGCAGGGCGCTATGCGGATCGGCCCAGTAGAGATAAAGCGGGATGCGAATCGCGTCGTAGCTCATCCGCGGCGGCCACTCCTTTGCCGGCTCCATCCTGCCGTCCGCCCTCAGCGCGACCCAATCGCTGGGCAGCTGCGCCTTACCCCACGCCATTTTACCCAGCAGCGCCTGCCCATCGCTCTGCAGCTTACGCCACGCGGTCAGGTGCGTACGCGCGGCAAAGGCCTGCCATGCGGGGAAAATAAAGTAGGAGGGATTCAGGTTGATATGATCGTTGCGGTTGAAGCCCCTGGCGCCGGGCAGCATCACCTGATGACCGGCAAAGGAGATCACCGTCGACTTCAGCAGCGACGCGGTGATGGCATCTGAAGCGATGCCGTAGGATTTCTCCCCCCACTGCTGCTGCGCGCGCAGCAGCGCCCACGCGATCAGGGTATCGCCGTCGGTCGCATCGTTTTTATCCGCAATAGGGTCCGGCGCGACGGGGTTGTAGCGCCAGTAAAAAAGCCCGTTGTCTTTATTACGTAGCGTTTTATCCGTCCACTGCCACAGCTTATCAAAGGCAGGGCGATCGTTTTTGGCGACCGCCAGCAGCATGGCAAACCCCTGCCCTTCGGTATGAGAAACGTTGCCGTTGCCGGTATCAACGATTCGCCCATCGGCCATCATAAAACGGGATTTATAGCTTTCCCAGGCGGTATCTGCCCACGCGCGGGGAAGCACCATCATCGTCGTCGTAACCATGACTGCGACTAAAGCACGCAAGGACATAAGTGCACTCGTTATGGATGAAAGTAGAGAAACTGAACGTCAGACACAGAAAACAGCCGCTCACGCTGTAAAACAACGTGCGCACCGCCGCCCTGTCCCCTCAGCCAGCGGGAATAAAGCCCTTCGAGTATGGCACAGAATGCATTACACCAGCGCACGCGACGCGCTTCATCGCGGCTGATCGGCAGCGCCCGATGGCGGAGCCGCAGCCCATCGTCGCCGACATCGACGGTGACCACTCCCCACTGAAAGCGGCTCAGCAGCTGGTTGATATTGGCCTCCAGCTGACCGACCGTCTCCGAATCCGGCAGAGGATAGCTGTCCGCCAGCGCCTCGCCCATCTGGCGCAGAAAGGGCTGACTCTCCAGCTCGCCCGCGTTGTTGACCATGCCATCCACCATAATGATCAGCAGATCGAACCATCCGGCGGGCGTCTGCTGCTGCTGAAACCAGGTCAGCACCTCCGCGTTATTATTTTCCGTCATGATCAGTTATCTCCTAACATATAGCGGATATAAAGACCGGCGGTGCTTTCGTTATAATCGCCAAAGGTGTCATAGCCTACCTGGCCGCCAAGTGTCATCTGTTTGTTTACCTTGTAATCCGCGCCGGCACGCAGGGTGTAGCCGATGCCGCTCTTCGAGGTTGCCGAATAGTAAGCTTCTTTGGCAAACCCGTTCGCTACGGCGGTTTCCAGGGTCTGCTGCCACCCGGAGTTGGTCGGGAAGTAGGCGCTCTTATCCTGGCTATAGGATTGATAGCCCACCGAGCCGCCCAGCTTCATCGTCCAGTTATCGTATTTCTCCGTCAGGTTGACCGGCAGCGAGACGCTCACGTAGTTTTGCGGGCTGAAATATCCCCCCTGACCATAGGTGAAGTAGCTCAGGTTTTTCGAGTAGTCCATGTAGCTCATGCTCAGGCCGGTCTGCAGCTGACGGTACTCGTCGCGGTAAGGCCGCAGATAGACCCCGGCGTTGGCGTTAACGCTGGTGTTGCTGGCAACGTTGTCGCCAATATAGCTGTAGCCCCCGCCGCCGACGTAGAAACCGGCGTCGCCGTCATCGTAGCTCAGCTGCAGGGTTCCGCCGTTTTTCGTCACCTGGCCCCAGCTTTTACCCGAGTAGGAGTCTTTAAGGCCGACGTAGGAGAGCAGGCTGTCGGTCAGCGAGCGGCGTTCGCCGGTGAAAATCAGCGACAGATAGTTAGTCAGCTTCGGCGACCACTTCACGCCCCCGACGACGGTATTCAGATCCTGGCCCAGCGGGGTGCTGCCGATGTCCACGCGGTAATTATCCCCGCTCAGCGCCAGCGCCAGCTCAACGCCGTTGGCCTTCTGCGCGTCCGTCGAGCCGCTGGCCTGGTCGACGTTCGGCTTCAGGTTGGATGAGGCCAGATAGCTGGCAACCTGTCCGGAATCATAGGTTCCCAGCTTCGCCAGGTTCTCCATGCCGCTGCTGGTCGTGGCGTTAAAGTCTGAGGCGTTCAGCGTCCCCAGCGAGCTCAGCGCCTCTGCCCCAGGATTGCTGGCAAAGTACGTCGTCTGCTCGGTAGCCGTCATCGCCGCAATCGCCGCCTGCTCGCTGGTCGCGGTACTGATCATATTAGAGACCGCGTTAGAGAGCGGGTTCGCGCCGTAGCGCCGCCACGCATCGCCGGTGGCGGTGCCGGCATTCAGCGTGATCGGCGTCACCGTGAAATCAAAGCGCGAATCGCCAAACGGCGACGAGGACCAGGTCAGCGGCGTTTTCATTTCCGTCAGCTTGCTGGTACCGGATTCGCCATCACGTCCGCGCACCTCCATCCCGCCCTGCAGCCAGCTGCCGGTCTTTTCCTGCAGCGACTCCATCATGGTATCCACCTGACGCAGCATGCGGGTCTGCGCGGTTTCTACCGGCAGATCGGGACGCTGGATCCCCGGCAGCGAGGTCCCGGCGCCTGCCGACACCTGCGAGACCTGCCACGGCATATACTGCCCGTAGGTCGAGGCCGTCCGCGTCGCCGTCGGGGTGCGGGAGACGCCCACGAAGGGGTTATCCGCCGCCAGCACGCCGCCAACGGTCGGCGTTTGCGCGCTGTTGCTGCTCTGTAAGCCCAGCAGCTTGCCGCGCGCGCTGCGCAGATAGGTCATCGCCTGCTGATGATGTCCCTGCGCCTCTTCCACCCGCGCCAGCAGCAGCAGGCGGTCCGCCGAATTGTCCTGACGCAGCCCGCCGGCGAGCTGCTCCGCGCGGTCGCTGTCGCCGGACGAAAGCGCAACATCAATCGCCCCGCTGCGCGCCGCCTGATCCGGCGTATCGCGGGTCATCAGATAGTCGTAAACCACCCCGGCTTCTTTGTTCATTTTGCCGCTCTGGTAGAGACGCGCCATCGCGAACATCAGGTCGGTATTTTGCGGGTCGCTTTGCATCGCGCCCATCAGCTTGTCATACGCCGCGGCGTAGTTTCCCTGCTCGCGCAGATGATCCGCTTCGTTGATCACATAGCCGTTGCGAATGCTCGCCAGCTGCGTCGGCGTACTGCTGGCCTGCAGCTGCGGGTTGGTCAGCAGGTTCTGCGCTTCACGGGTCAGGCCCGCCTGGTTTAGCACCGTCACCTGATCGGCATAATCGCCGGCATTGCCCGAGATCCCGCCGCTGATATTGTTGCGTACCAGCGAGACGGCGGTCGTGACATCGCCGCTCTGCGCCAGCAGTCGCGCCAGCTTGCCGACGTCCGCCGGCGATTTCGGCGGCGTGGCGGCCATCGCCCGCAGGGTGTTGGAGGCGGCAACCGTATTGCCCTGCGCCAGATAGTTTTGTGCCGTCACCAGCTGCAGGTTGTAGTTCACCCGCTGATGGAGATCGCGCATCTGGCTGGTCTGGCTGGCGGCGGGAATACGCCCCAGCAGCGTCTGCGCCTGCTGCCAGCCGCCGTTTTCGCTGGCATAAAGCGCCGCGGCGTACAGCGAGCTGCTGCTGGCGCCGGGACGCCAGGCCGCCGCCATCGTCGAGGCGGCTTCGCTCTCGTTGCCCGATTTTTGCAGCAGCCGGGCTAAATCAAGCCGCATCCAGGCATCATCCGGGTAGCGGGATACGCCCTGGCGCAGCAGCGCGATAGCGCCGCTCACGTTACCGCTGCTGGCCTGCTCCTGCGCCTGCCGGCGCAGCGAGTCGCCCGGCATGCCGGTCACGACCCGCGGCTGCAGTTTTTGCTGTAGGTTTTCCGGCAGCGTGCGCAGCATCGCCTGCGCCTCCGCCGTTTTATTCTGCTCGCGCAGCACGTAATAGAGGCTCTCCCGCGCCGGGCCGTTTTGCGGCAGCTCGTTGAGCAGCGAACGCAGCGTCTGCTCGGCCTGCGGCAGGTCTTTGTTATGTCGCAGAACGTCGGCACGGAACAGTTTTGCCGAGGTGCCCCGCGCCCCGCTCTGCTGGGCCAGCGGGGCGGAAAGCGCCAGCGCCTGGCTGATATTGCCCTGCTTATAGGCCTGCTGCGCCTGGGCCAGCTGGCCGTAGAACAGCGCATCGGCAGCCTGCTGGCGCCGGGCGGCGGAATCATCGCCGCCGAGATCCGCCGCCCGGGTCAAATACTGTGATGCCGCCTGAAAATCACCGTTACGCTGGGCGATATAGCCCATGCCGGCCAGCGCATCCGCGTCCTGCGGGTTGGTTTGCAGCACCTGTTCAAACTGCTGCTTCGCGGCGGCGGTGTTGCCGCTGTTGAGGTTGGCGTACCCCTCCCCGCGCGCCTGGCCGCTTAGCCGCTGGCGATAATAGTTCTGCACCTCGGTGTCCTGCGGGTGGCGCTGCATCCAGGTGTCGTAAAACTGCTGGTCTCCGGACTGCGGCCCCAGCCACAGCAGCGCCTGGCGCAGTCCGCTATCGGCATCTTTACTGCCGCTGGCCATCGGCTCCAGCATCGCGATCCCTTCCCGACGGGTATCTTCACGCCAGGTCAGCGCTTTCCCCAGCGCCACCCGCGGCGCGTTCTCCTGCGGATGCTGCGCCACGTACTGGCGCAGTTCGCTGAGCGCCTGCGGATAGAGCGATTTATCGCTGGCCATCGTCATGTAGTATTCGGCCGCCAGCCCCGCCGGCGGGGTATTGCCGTTAAACATGCTGCGCCAGGTGGCGAGCGCGGCGGGCACGTTGCCGCTACGCGCCTGCTGCCTCGCGAGGCTCAGCTGCCCCTGCGGCACCTGGGTCATTTTCCTGGCATTATCGAGCTCCTGCAGGCTGGCGCTGTTCGGCGAGGTTTTCGCCAGCCGTGCCCGCCACTGCGCCGCCGCCTGAAGATCGCCGCCCTGCTGTGCCCAGAGCGCCATCAGGTACAGCGCCTGGGTGTTGTTGGCATCAACCAGCAGCACCTTTTGCAGCGACTCCATCGCCAGCTCGTCGTGGGATTTTTCATGCCAGTAGTTGGCCTGGGCAAAAAGCGCCTGCAGCGCGGCATCGTTGCTCGCGGCCAGGGCATCGCCGAATGCGCCCAGCGTCAGCGCGCCAGACAGGCAGAAGGTTGATAATCTGTGGGTTGCCCTGCTATTCATTTTGATCGCTCTTTTCATTGGCCATCCCCCGAACTCAAACGCTTGCGAGCATGCCGTTTAAACATGGCGGTTAACGCCAGACCGACTATCGATGTCGCGATCAGCCCAAGGATCGCCAGCAGGCCGGAGTGCTGGTTGGCGTACCAGATAGCCATCATGTACCAGGGCATCTGGCCGCTTGGGAACGGCGTGCTAACCTGGAAGCTGCGTACGCCGTTATCGCTGGTGATCACCGCCGTATCGCCCCGGATGCCGGCGTTGATCCGCGGCGAGTCGAGGTCGCTTTTCAGCCTCGCGAGCTGATCGTCATTGCTGGCCATCGCCACCACCACCGTACGCTGTGAATTCCACGGCGAACGGTAGCTGATAAAGCCGCGCCAGGCGCTGCTGGAGGAGAAGTAGCGGTCGGCATCGACGCTCGCGGAGGTCCAGTCGCCGGTCAGCCAGCGCTGCACCTTCGCCCAGCTTCCTGATTCACGAACGCTGAGCTGGTTATCCACCGGACTGTAGGGAGAATTCGCCAGCAGGCTCTGGTTAAACGTTTTCTGGTCAAGGGCGCTGACCGCCAGCACGTCGCGATCCCGCAGATACTGCAGGCCCGCGCCGCCTTCAGGGATCCCCAGCACTACCCGGTTGTTGGCCAGCGCCGTGCCGGTTGCATTACCCGAACGCGCGGCCAGGTTCAACAGGGTAGCTACCTGCGTTTCCGAAGGCTGCTCCGGCAACAGCAGCACGGTTTGCGAGTAGTCCGCCAGCCGCGAGAACGGGAACGAAGCGCCGACGAAATAGGAGAGGTTCGGCAGCAGCGAGAAGTGCCGCGTGTTGCTCAAATCGATCCATGAGTCATCGGTAATGCGGCTCTTGATGTTGTTATTCAACAGCACCGAACAGGGAGCGCTATCCTTCGGAACAACGTTGAAGTAGAGCGAAAGCTGGTTATCCCCGTAGATCAGGTAAGGCGCCAGCGGGATGGTAAAGCGCTCCTGGCGAGCATCGCCGCCCAGGTGACGCCAAAGCTTCTCCAGCGGCCCCTGTTTGTTCATCGGCAGATTGTGCAGGAAGGTGTTGTTCAGCGTAACGCTAAGCAGCGACTTATCTTCGTTGATCCAGCTTTCTGACGGGAAGCGGTAGCTAATTTGCAGGGGAATGGTTTCGCCATCCCACAGATAGAGATCCGGCGCCGCGCGGAAAGCAACGCGCAGCGGTTCGTGCCACACGCCGCTCACCGTCGGGCTTTGATCTTTACGCAGCAGCTCGCTGATTTTTACCGGCCGATCGGTGGGGATCCAGCGCGGGGCGTCGTACGGTTTACCCAGCGGAATGGCCTGCGGGTCCACCGTCATGCTCGCGGTCTGCGGCGCAATATCGCCGCGGGTCAGCCGCCAGGCCGCCGCGCGCAGCGCCGCATCGTTCTGGCCGACGATCAGCAGCAGCTTATAGGTCGGGTTGCCAGGATTATCAACAACCTGCAGCAGCGGCTTGTCGGTTTGCGGCAGGGTCAAGCCGCCCACCTGGTCGCCCGGGTGGCCGATGATAATGCCGTGTCGCTCCGGCAAACGGTCGCGCAGGGCATTAAAAGCAATCCCGCGATAATCCGCCTGGATGCCCAGCCATGACGACACCAGCGCCGCCGTGCTGAAGATATCCGCGCCCGATTTCTGCGGGTAGGCGATGGCGATATCCGCCGGGGTCATCTGCATGCTGTCGAAGAACGGCCGCGGGAAGTAGCTCAGGTCGTTGCTGATATTCAGCGGCTGGCTTTCCCAGCTAAAGCGCGAGGCGGGCAACACGGTGATGCCGGAGGTGTCGCGCGTATTGAGCTGACACTGCATGGCGTCGCCGTCGTTCACCTTAAAGCTTAAATTATTGCTCGAAACCATCAGCGCCGCCGGGATATCGAGCTGGAAGTGCGAAATATCGGCGCCGTCCGTACCCAGCGGTACCGTGCCCAGCGGCTGGCCGTTGAGCATCAGCTGCAGGGTGGCGTTGCGGGCCGCCATCTCCGGCGAAACCCGGACGTCCAGCATCAGCTCAGCGTGGGTGACCACCTGATCGGAAGGCAGCGTAAAGCTCGCGCCGCCCTGCAGCTGGCCGCCGCTCAGCATAATGCCGTCCGGCATCCCCATTTGCGCCAGATTCAGGCTGCCGCCGACGATCGGCGTTAGCGGCACGACGTCAGGAGCAGGGTTGCTCACCGGCGGCATCGCGGGCAGAGAAGCCGGCGCCTCTGTCGATTCGGGTTCCGCCGCCGTCGGAGCAGGCGCGGCGTCTTCATCCGGCGCGCTATCGGTAGCCGCGTCCGGCAGCGGGAAGTTCAGCTGCGCCGAGCGGTCGGCCGGCGTCTCTTCGCCATGCAGCGCGGGGGCGGAGAGGATCCCCGCCAGCAGCGCAAAAGTCGTTAATCGCTTCATAGGTGGCCATCCTCCTGCGCGGTCTGCGCAGCAGGACGTTGCCGACGCCGGTCGCGTCGCGTTTTCCACGTCAGCCAGAACAGCTCAAATACGCAGCGCAGAATGGTGGCGAAAGAGCGGAACGGCTTATCCTGCGGACGCGCCGGATTAATCCACGCGTCGGCGCGGGCCAGCACCACGCGCACCAGCTCGCGGCGCAGGGAGAGCGGGATATTTTCATCAAACTTGAGGCGAATAAAGCGCGCATCCGCGGTGACCTGCTCGGCGGGGATACAGATCGCCCCGGACTGCAGAATCAGCTCAATCTCTTCAATTTTATCCTGCAGGTGGCGATCGTCAGGCACGGCGATACGGCAGCCGCCCATCGACAGGTCGGCGGTATGGCTGCGGGAGACAATACCGCTCGCATAGTGGATGAGCACCGGGATATCCACGTCAATACGAATCGTTTTACGCACCTGGCGGGTTTCCCGCGCCACCGCAATCGCCGCCAGGAGGAAGATCAGGCTGTAAATCCCCCACCCGACGTTCAGCGCGATAACGTTCGGATCGGAGCCGAAATAGTCATGGCCGATGGCGCGCACGAGACCAACCACGACGCCGACGCCCAGCAGGCAGGCCACCACCAGATGCGGTCTGACAACGGTAAAGTCGAAGTAGCCTACGTCCAGCAGGCCGCCTTTATCGGTCACGTTGAATTTGCCGCGTTTGGGGAAAATCATCGTCACCAGCGTCGGCAGTACCAGGTGGAATGCCAGGACGATGTCGTAAATTTCGCCCCAGAAGCTGTAGCGATAGCGGCCGTTCATCCTGGAGCCAACGTAGATGGCCAGGAACAGGTGCGGCAGAGCATACGAGACGATCAGGCTCGCCGAGGAGTAGATAATATTCAGGTTAAACAGCAGGTAGGCCAGCGGCGCGGTAACAAAAACCACGCGCGGCAGCGCAAACTGGTAGTAAAGCATGGCGCTGAGATAGCACAGACGCTGCTGGATGGTCAGCCCGCGGCCAAATAGCGGGTTATCGAGGCGGAAGATTTGCGTCATACCGCGCGCCCAGCGGGTTCGCTGAATGACGTGCACCACTAAACGTTCGGTGGCTAAGCCTGCCGCCAGCGGGATATCGAGGAACGCCGATTTCCAGCCCAGGCGCTGAAACTTGAGCGCGGTGTGCGCATCTTCGGTGACGGTTTCTACCGCAAAACCGCCAATCTGCTCCAGCGCTTTACGGCGAATAACGGCGCAGGAGCCGCAGAAGAAGGTCGCGTTCCAGTTGTCGTTACCCTGCTGGATTGGGCCATAAAACAGCATCCCTTCGTTGGGGATATTGCGCCCGACGGAGAGGTTGCGTTCAAACGGGTCCGGCGAGTAGAAGTAGTGCGGCGTCTGCACCAGCGCCAGCATCGGGTCCTTGAGGAAGCCGCCCACCGTGGCCTGCAGGAAGACGCGGGTTGCGACGTGGTCGCAGTCAAACACGCAAATAAGCTCCCCCTGGGTCAGGGTCATCGCGTGGTTCAGGTTGCCCGCTTTGGCATGCTTGTTGTCGTTACGGGTGATATATCCCACCCCAACATCGGCGGCAAAGACCGCAAACTCGCTGCGCTTACCGTCGTCCAGCAGATAAATTTTCATCTTATCCGCTGGATAATCAATACACTGGGCGGCCAGCACCGTATCGCGGACCACTTCGAGCGGTTCGTTATAGCTGGGGATATAAATATCGACCGTCGGCCAGGTGCTCATATCATCCGGTAGCGGGACAATTTCGCGCTTCAGCGGCCAGACCGTTTGCAGATAGTTCAGCAGCAGCATCACCCAGATATAGACTTCCGCCAAAAATAGCCCCATCCCCAGAATCGTTTCTATTCCGGAGTTAAAATGCAGGGTCTGCGTCAGGCGGAAATACATGTAACGGGTCGACATCAGCAGCGAAGTTACGACCATAATGACGGAAATGCTGCGATTCTTGCTAAACCCCATTAAGAACAGAATGCCGATACTCAGCAGACCAAAAATATACTGCTTTTGGCTGTCCATCGGCGTGATAACGACCAGCACGGCAACCGGAGACAGCAGCAGTACCAGCAACCAGAAAAGTGACTTTTTCATTCAGCAGCCCTGCAATAAGTTAAAGCCCTGACATACGAGGCTGGCTGTGCACCGTGCCGTCGCCAATATTGATACCCAACAGCGCAGAGATTTTTTTTGCAATAATTTCAATATCAAAGGCGGCTGAAGAGGAAGAACTAAAGTCGAGAATCGACTTTTGGGAAGCATTTGCCTCTACGACGCTCTCATCCCGGTGGATAATGCCCAGCAGGCGGTCGCTCAGCTTATCTTCCATTAACGCAACCACGTCGCGGCTCACCTGACGGCGATTATCGCTCTGATTTATCACGAAAAAGTGTCCAAGCTTATGATTGAGCGCACCGCCGGTTAGCCGCTGTTTTTCCACATGCGATAGCGTTGACATCGAGGCGGTATCCGCCAGCAGCGGCACCAGATGCAGGTCCGCCAGCGGCGTTAACGCCGTCAGCGCCGGAGAGGGGCCAGGAGGAAGGTCAGCGATAATAATCAGTCCCGGGTAATTGAGCAGCGCCGACAGCCCGCGAGTCAGGAAATGCGGATCGCTGGCGAGCCGTACGTCAAACGCCTGATGCTGCTCTTCGGTCACGTCGCCATAGGGCAGCACGAAGATATTGCTGCCCGCGCTTAGCACGCACTGGCTCCAGTCGTGCAGCTCCAGTGACTTCGCCACGTACCCGCGCTCATCGCTAAGCGGGACGCCAAAATGCAGGCGCAGCGCGTTCTGGACGTCAAAATCTAATGCCAGAACTTTGCTACCCGCTCGCGCCAGCGAGTAGGCCAGATTTGCTGCGAGGGTCGTTTTTCCTACGCCGCCTTTTGGGGAACACACGCAGATCAACGGCATGTCGCAATCCTTTCTAAAAGAGATTTAAGCGGCTGATCTTTATCTTTAGCCGCAGGTTCAGCGACTTTCGTCGCAAATAAGTGCGCATAGCCTTCCGCTGCCGGCATCGGTGCCGGCTGCGGACGAGGCGCTGCGGGTGGCGGCGGGCTCATCACCGGCGCGGGGGCGGATACCGGCGTGGGTGCGGATACGGGCGCGGGTGCGGATACCGGTGCGGCTGCGGGGATCGCCTGCACCGGTTCCGCTGGGGCAGCGACTTCGGCAACCGGTGTCGGCGCGACGGCAGCTGGCATGACGACAGGAGCCGCTGCGGCCGGTTCTGGCGTCAGGATCTGCGGAGATGGCTCAGGAGCGGCCTGTACTGGCGCAGCCTCAACCCACAGAAACGTATCCGCGGGGACCTGCTGCGGCAGAGGTAACGATACCGACCCCCCCATTGCCAGCGAGGATTCTTTTTCCCCAGGAGCGAGCTGATTGAGAATGACCCAATCTCCCTGTTCCCGGGCGGCTGATTGTGATGAAAGGTCCTTGAAATGAAGACTTTGTGTACGAGTCTTTTCCTTGAAGCGCTGCAAATCATCATAATGGTTCATAGATAACCCCATGATTTTAAATTCATTATATTTTAGCTGTTTTTATTTAGACCCTATACCTAGAGCATAGTGTATTTTATTGTTTTTCATAAAGTTAAGTTGATCAGGACGATCGGCTATACGATAGCTTTTATCTGGGTATAGGTCAGAGTGGCTTTAATTCACTGATAGTTATGCGGTTACCCTATCAGTTCTTATCTGAAATGATAGCTCCATTTTTTAGGAGGTATCTTAATGTACATCTCAGATTCACCCTACCGCTAAAAATAACCAGTTTTTTATCCCAATAATTCATGCCTGATAAGCATAACCGGCATTAAATATAATCTATATTATATATTTTAGCCTTTTTATAACTTTGTATATATAGACCGAATTACTGATTTATTAAAAAAACAGAAGGCGCATTTTTCGGCGGGGGAAAAGGGGAAGCAGGTAAATACGCTGCGACCGAAAAGCATTCGCCCTTCGGCAGCAGCGGGATTATCAGGCGGGGCGTTTTTCCTGATTTTCGTCCTGGTCAACGGCAAAGCAGGCCACCAGCTGACCACCGTACTCCTTCAGCTGCGGCTGCAGCTGGGTGCACGGTCCGAAGCGACGGCGGCAGCGGGCGTTAAACGCACAGCCCGGCGGCGGATTCAGCGGGCTTGGCAGCTCGCCGGTCAGCTTAATGCGCTCCCGGCGATCGTCCGGATTCAGACGCGGGGTTGCCGACAGCAGCGCCTGGGTGTACGGATGCTGCGGGTTGCTGAAGATCTGCTCTTTCGAGCCTTTCTCTACGCAGCGCCCGAGATACATCACCATCACTTCATCGGCGATGTGCTCAACAACCGACAGGTCGTGGGAGATAAACACATACGACAGCCCCATATCCTGCTGCAGGTCCATCATCAGGTTCAGCACCTGCGCGCGCACCGACACGTCCAGGGCGGAGACCGGCTCATCGGCAATCACCACGTCCGGGTCCAGCATCAAACCACGAGCGATGGCAATACGCTGGCGCTGGCCGCCGGAGAACATATGCGGATAGCGATCGTAGTGCTCGGTTTTCAGCCCCACCTTCGCCATCATCGCCAGCGCTTTCTCGCGACGCTGCGCTTTGCTCAGCGACGTGTTGATCTGCAGCGGCTCTTCCAGAATCTGCCCCACTTTTTTACGCGGGTTCAGCGAACCATACGGGTTCTGGAACACAATCTGGATTTTCTGCCGACGCAGGCTCTGCGCCTGCGGATCGTGCTTCAGCAGATCCTGTCCCTGGTAGTACAGCTCGCCGCCGGTTGGGATTTCAATCATCGTCAGCAGGCGGCCGAGGGTTGACTTACCGCAGCCGGACTCCCCTACCACCGCCAGCGTTTTGCCGCGTTCGAGGGTAAAAGAGACGCCGTCCAGCGCCTTTACCAGCCTTTCAGGGGAAAATAGCCCCTTCTTCACCGGGTAGTATTTTTTCAGATCGATGGCCTGCAACAGGAGCTGTTGCGCGGTGGCCTGTTCAGTGCTCATAGGGTTGGCCTCCCGGCATCATCGAGTGGGAAGTGGCATTTGGACTGACGCCCGTGGTCCACAACGTTCAGTTCTGGCTCTTCGCTGCGGCAGCGGTCTGTCGCATACGGGCAGCGCGGATTAAGCAGGCAGCCGTTCGGGCGGTCGTATTTACCGGGAACCACGCCCGGCAGCGACGCCAGCCGCGCTTTATCCTGCGCAAACTCCGGCAGCGCGCGCAGCAGCGCCTGAGTATACGGATGGCGCGGCGCGCGGAAGATATCCTTCGCGTCGCCGGCCTCCACAACCTGACCGGCGTACATCACAATAATTTTGTGCGCCGCTTCGGCCACCAGCGCCAGATCGTGAGTAATCAGGACCAGCGCCATATTCTCTTTCTGCTGCAGATCCAGCAGCAGCTCGATGATCTGCGCCTGGATGGTGACATCCAGCGCGGTGGTTGGCTCATCGGCAATCAGCAGCTTCGGCCGACAGGCAATCGCCATCGCAATCATTACGCGCTGGCTCATCCCGCCGGAGAGCTGGTGCGGATAGACGTCAAGCCGCGATGCCGGGTCGGGAATGCCCACCAGCGTCAGCAGGTCAATCGCCCGCTGAACGCGCGTTTTTTTATTGCCGCCCTGATGCACCTTGATGGCTTCCATAATCTGGTAGCCCACGGTATAGCACGGGTTGAGGCTGGTCATCGGGTCCTGGAAGATCATCGCCACTTCGGCGCCCACCAGCTGGCGGCGCTCTTTTTCTGAAATACGCTTCAGATCGCGGCCGTTAAACTCCAGCTTGTCCGCCATGACGCGGCCGGGGTAATCAATCAGCCCCATAATCGCCAGCGAGCTAACCGATTTACCAGAGCCGGATTCACCGACAATGCCCACGACTTCGCCCTGATTCACGCTGTAGCTCACGCGATCTACGGCGCGGAACGGCGTCCCTTCGTCGCCGAAGTGCACCGATAATTTATCAACATTCAATAACGCCATCTCGAACCTCTTACTGCTTCAGTTTGGGATCGAGCGCGTCACGCAGACCGTCGCCCATCAGGTTAAATGCCAGCACCGTCAGCAGGATCGCGACACCCGGGAAGGTGACGACCCACCAGGCGCTTTGCGCGAACTGCAGCACATCGGAGAGCATGGTGCCCCACTCCGGTGTCGGCGGCTGCGCACCCATGCCAAGGAAGCCAAGAGCAGCCATATCGAGAATGGCGTTAGAGAAGCCCAGCGAGGCCTGGACAATCAGCGGCGCAAGGCAGTTAGGCAGAATATTGACGAACATCTGACGCAGCGCCCCGGCCCCCGCCACGCGCGAAGCGGTGACGTAGTCGCGGTTCACCTCAACCATCACCGCCGCGCGGGTCAGGCGCACGTAGTGCGGCAGGGCGACAAAGGTGAGCGCCAGCGAAGCGTTAACGATCGACGGGCCGAAGATAGCCACCAGCACCAGAGCCAGCAGCAGGCTAGGCAGCGCCAGCATGATGTCGACGATGCGCATGATGACAGAATCCGCAACCCCGCCAAAATAGCCCGCAACCAGGCCAAGCACCACGCCGAGGATCAGCGACAGCACCACCACCAGGCAGCCGACCAGCAGCGACAGGCGCGCGCCGTACATCAGGCGCGACAGGATATCGCGGCCTACGTCATCGGTACCCAGCAGATGCGCGAAGCTCCCGCCTTCCTGCCAGGCCGGCGGCGCCAGCAGCACGTCGCGGAACTGATCCGCCGGGTTATACGGCGCCAGGAAGTTGGCGAATACGGCGATGATAATCATAATCGCCACGTACACCAGACCAACAACCGCGCCCTTATTGCGTTTGAAATAGTGCCAGAACTCCTGCAGCGGGGTCATTGGCACCGGTGCGGCGACAACTTTATTTTCAGTAACTTGTGACATGATGGCCCCTTACTTCCTATGCCGAATACGCGGGTTCACCACGCCGTACAGCAGATCGACCAGCAGGTTGACGAGGATAATCATCGTCGCTACCAGCAGAACGCCGCCCTGCACTACCGGATAATCGCGGCGCTGCAGCGCGTCGATAAGCCAGCGCCCCAGGCCGGGCCAGGAGAAGATGGTTTCGGTCAGAATAGCGCCCGCCAGCAGCGTGCCCACCTGCAGACCGATGACCGTGACGACCGGCAGCATCGCGTTACGCAGGGCGTGGACCACAATGACGCGCATCCGGGTCAACCCTTTGGCGCGTGCGGTGCGGATATAGTCCTCGCCCAGCACTTCCAGCATCGACGAACGGGTCATACGCACTATCACCGCCAGCGGAATGGTGCCCAGCACCACGGCGGGCAGGATCATATGCATCACGGCGTCGATAAAGTCGCCCGGCTCGCCCCAGATAGCGGTGTCGATCAGCATAAAGCCGGTCAGCGGCAGGGTATCGTCAAGGAATACGGTATCGCTGATACGCCCGGAGACCGGCGTCAGGTTAAGCTGCACCGAGACCAGCATAATCAGCATCATGCCCCACCAGAAGATAGGCATGGAGTAGCCGGTCAGCGCGAGGCCTACGGAGGTGTGATCGAAGATAGAACCGCGCTTTACCGCAGCCAGTACGCCAACCGGAATACCGACGACGACGGCGAAAATCATCGCGCAGACGCCCAGCTCCATCGTGGCCTTAAAGCGCGGCACAAATTCTTCCCATACCGGAATACGGCTTTTCAGCGAGATGCCTAAATCGCCGTGCAGCACGCCCCAGATGTAGTGGACATACTGCTGCCACATCGGCTTATCGAGGCCCATTTCGGCCAGCAGCTGAGCGTGACGTTCAGGGGAAATACCACGTTCGCCCGCCATAATCATCACCGGGTCACCGGGGATCATATGCACAAAGGCAAAGGTGAGAAGGGTAATACCGATAAATGTCGGGATGACAAGTCCCAAACGTCGGAGGATGAACTGCAACATAACCCGGATTCTCTATAGTGACGTCCTGCCTGGTGACAGGGCGTCTGCATTGCTCACAAATGTCAATTCCCTCTCCCGGTGAAGGGAGAGGGGGACCACACTGTTTTTATTCGATTGAGACGTTTTCGAAGTGGTGTTTACCTAACGGATCGACCACATAGCCTTTGACTTCTTTACGCACCGGCTCAAACACGGTGGAGTGGGCAATAATCAGCGCCGGAGCCTGATCGTGCATCACCACCTGGGCCTGTTTGTACAGTTCAATACGCTTGTTATGGTCGTCGGTTGCGCGAGCCGGCTGAATCAGATCTTCAAACGGCTTGTAGCACCAGCGGGAGTAGTTGGAGCCATCTTTCGCCGCTGCGCAGCTGAACAGGGTGGCGAAGAAGTTATCCGGGTCCCCGTTATCACCGGTCCAGCCCATCATAACGGTCTGATGCTCGCCCGCTTTCGCGCGCTTGAGGTATTCGCCCCACTCATAGGTCACGATCTTGGCCTGGACGCCAACTTTAGCCCAGTCAGCCTGAATCATCTCGGCCATACGGCGCGCGTTCGGGTTGTACGGACGCTGTACCGGCATTGCCCACAGATCGATAGAGAAACCTTTTTCCATGCCGGCTTCTTTCAGCAGCGCTTTCGCTTTTTCCGGATCGTAGCTGTAGTCTTTAACGTCGTCGTTATAGCCCCACATGGTCGGCGGAATCAGGTTTTTCGCCGACTGGCCTGCGCCCTGGTAAACGGCTTTAATGATCGCTTCTTTGTTGACCGCATAGGTCAGCGCCTGGCGAACTTTCACATTATCCAGCGGTTTCTTCTCGGTGTTGAACGAGAGGTAGCCGACGTTCAGGCCCGGCTGCTCCAGCAGGGTAATGCTTTTATCTTCTTTCATGCGCGCAATGTCTGCCGGATTCGGGTACGGCATGATCTGGCACTCATTTTTCTGTAGTTTCGCGTAGCGCACGGAAGCATCAGGCGTGATAGAGAAGACCAGACGGTCGATCTTCGGCTTGGTGCCCCAGTAGCCCGGGAACGCTTTGTAGAGGATGCGCGAATCTTTCTGGTACTGCAGCAGCTGGAACGGGCCGGTACCGATCGGGTTCAGGTCCACTTTTTCCGGCGAGCCGGCTTTCAGCATGTTGTCAGCATATTCTTTTGACAGAATAGAGGCGAAATCCATTGCCAGGTCGGCGAGGAACGGCGATTCAGGACGGGTCAGCACGAACTGGACGGTATTATCGTCCACTTTCTTCACTTCGCTAATCAGGTCCGGCAGGCCCATGCCTTCGAAGTATTCGTAGCTGCCGCCAGACACTTTATGGTACGGGTTTTGCGCGTTTTTCTGACGATCGAACGAGAACACCACGTCGTCGGCATTGAAGTCACGGGTCGGTTTAAAGTCTTTATTGTCCTGCCACTTCACGCCCTTACGCAGGTGGAAGGTATAGGTTTTACCGTCCTCGCTCACGTCCCATTTTTCAGCCAGGCCAGGAATAACTTCCGTGGTCCCGGTTTTGAATTCAACCAGGCGGTTATAGATTGGCACTGAGCTGGCGTCATAGGTGGTACCAGAGGTGAATAGCTGTGGGTTAAAGCCTTCCGGCGAACCTTCAGAACAGTAAACCAGGGTCTTAGCTTGTACGCTTGCGGCAACGGTCAGAGCGACCAGGCTCAGGCCAAGCTTCAGCATCCCTGACTTTTTCAAGGAAATACTCATTATTCTGCTCCAGATGTGATGTTGTTTGCATATTTCCGCCAGACCTTTATTTATTTTTTACCCGGTCTGGTCGGTTGTGCCCGAGGGCGCTGAGAGAGATGGGGATTCCTTTCACAAAAACGACTGAGTTGCAGTGCGGATTCTCCATGAAATGCCCCTCATGCCCTACAATCTGTCAACAGAATGGGGAAACGTCAATACAGCCAACCTGGTTTTACATCCGGGGTGAGAATCAGCAGGCAAAGATTAAAAAAACTCCATGAGGCTATTTTCAGCAGAGAAATTTATGCTACCGGCCATAAGCCAGCATAAATGCCTTAATACCTTTCAACATGTAGTGATAAGCAATTCTGGCAAATGGCCAAAATTTATTACTATGTGACCAATATGTGAGCGATTAATAGCGCGAACGTTAAAACGCACAGCGGAAAATGCTGCAGTTATCCATAAGCTTCGCGAAAAAAGATCGGTTCATATATAAAAAAATACAATGGAAGATGTCACAAAACGATAAACAGGCGGGTAGAAATGGGGATCAGCGCCTTTTTAACGAGTCGGCAGGGATAACGCACCCGCCGCGGCCTCAGTAACGTCCCCGGCATCGTTGCGCTCGGCCGGGCTACCTAGAGGATGACTTCGCCACTGCGTGGCTCGCCCTGCGGGCCGTTACTGAAGCAACGTTCTCTCGCTACGCTCGGGTCGAACCTCTGCCCCCGGAGGTTCTCATCCTCGTCGGCCGCAGACGTAAAAAAGCCCGCTCAGAGAGCGGGCTTTTAAATTTGGTCGGTGATAGAGGATGACTTCGCCACTGCGTGGCTCGCCCTGCGGGCCGTTGCTGAAGCAACGTTCTCTCGCTGCGCTCGGGTCGAACCTCTGCCCCCGGAGGTTCTCATCCTCGTCGGCCGCAGACGTAAAAAAGCCCGCTCAGAGAGCGGGCTTTTAAATTTGGTCGGTGATAGAGGATTCGAACCTCCGACCCCTTCGTCCCGAACGAAGTGCGCTACCAGGCTGCGCCAATCACCGAATGCGGGCGCATCTTACTGCTGAGACCCACACCCGTCAATGCCTTATTATGAAAAAATCACTCAAGCGGCGAGAAACTCATCACTCTCGTTATTCCTTCGCCGCTTTGCCCGCATCGGGAACGCGGCACCAGTTGTTGTTCTCGTTAATCCCGCCGTCCGGCGAGGTATAGCCGAGACAGCCCATAATGGTATCGTACAGCTCAACGTGACGACGCGGGACCTTCATCGCCGCCTGCTGCTTGAGTCGGGCAAAGGAGGCTGCGTGGTCAGGCGCTTCCAGATACTTATCCGACATCCACACCATCATCGGCACGCGGAACTGCTCCGGCGGCGCCATCTTGCGCGGCGTCCCGTGCAGGTGCTCGTGCTCGTTGATCGACTCACCATGATCGGAGGCATAGAAGACAATCGCTTTCTTATCCCGCAGCTGATCCAGCACGCTAACAATAAAGTGATCGACATAGGTCACGCTGTTGTCGTAGGAGTTAATCAGCTCTGCCTTCGAACATTTGCTGTCCACGCCCACGCATTCCGGCTTCCACTGGGCGAAGCTGCGCGGGTAGCGCTGCGTATAGTTGAAGTGTGACCCCTTGGTATGCAGGATAATCAGGTGCTTGCCGCGGGTATTCTTCAGCATCGAGCGCTTCACCTCATCGATAAGCAGCATGTCATCGACGCTCTTACCGCGGTTACGCGGCTCGGCGCCAATCTGCTCGCGATAGGCAATCGTGTTCGCCATCGTATTGCTGTAGAACCACATTTCGCTCTGCATGGCGTAGAGATCGCCGGTAAAGCCCAGCTGGTGCAGAACGGAAAACACGTTTTGCTCTTTCAGCGTTCGCTGGGGGTTATCTTCCGCCCCGCCCTCGCGGACGAACATGCAGCGCAGGGATAGCTTGGTCGCGGTATCGCAGGAGTAGCCGCGGAAGGCCACGAGATTTTTCTCCTCGGCCAGCTTCGGCGTGGTGTTGCGGCTATATCCCAGAATCCCCATGTGATCCCAACGGGTCGTCTCGCCGATGATAAACACCACGTAGGTGTCATCCAGCCCCTGCGGCGCAACGTAGGTGAATTTCTTCACCGGGTTGATCAGGGAGCCGTTATCGGAAGATTCATCGACCTGCGCCCAGGCGTACAGCCCCAGCGCGGAGAGCCAGTTCGAGGGCAGGTAGGAGTTAGCAATCACCCCGCCGTAGCTCGGCATATCCACTTCCGAATTCCGCTCCACGTTCTTCTGGCGGACCTCCAGCAGACGAATGGGTCCCCAGACCATCAGCCCCGCCAGCAGGACAATAGCAATATTCTTCACCCGCTGACCCGGCGTGCGGATCTGCCGCAGCAGGGTATCGCGGCAGCGGTTATTCCAGATAAACAGCAGCGGCGGCGCGCTAACCAGCACCAGCCAAAGAATCAAATGCCAGCCGATGACTTCCTGGGAAAGATCGATATCGGTGGTCATCACCGAGGCGATAATACCGTAGCCAATGACCACGTTGAGGAAAGTCATGTAGTAGCTGGCAGCCGCGGAGAACAGCACCACCAGAGTGGCTAATATTCGCCATAACCGCCGTCCCGTCAGCGACAGAATCCGCAGCAGGAAGAAGGTCACCAGCACGGTTGCAACCAGTTCCACAAGCCCGGAAAGTCCTTTCCAGAAGGTAAATTCCTGAGCATAACCGTCGAAGCGACGGATAAAAACGGCAACGTTCATAAACCAGCCGATGTACAGCGCCAGCCATATACTGAGCGTCTGCTGCGTCATCGTTCTAATATATTTCATGCAAGAAAACCTGGAAAAAGATGAGATAAAGCCCCCTCACTTACGCGATATAAGCAAGCAGGTTAATAGAGTGCGTCAAGGTTGGTTATGAGAAACCTCTACAAAGCGCGGTAAGTAGACCACAGAGGAAGGGAAAAGTATCAGGAGGGAATGTGATCCGACCAAATATTTACAAAATATCTGGTCGGATTGGCATTATTCGCTTAGTGAATTGATGGTCTGTCGCGCGGTCAGGCGTGTGCCGCGCTATAAACTTCGCTTTTTGGCTGGCGAATGGTCGTGGAAAGCGCCAGAGAAAGAATCAGCAGCGCGAAGATAACGCAGAAGGTGACGTAGAACCCGCCGAACAGTGAGGCAATCAGCGACCCGCAGATGCTGCCGATACCGAAGCCCAGATAAATCACCCCGTAGTTTTTCGCCAGGTTGTTCAGGCCGAAGAATTCACTGATCAGGGACGGGAACACGGTGATCGTACCGCCGAAGTTAAAGGCGACGCAGGCAATCGCGGCAAAGAAAGTCGTGGCATTGAGCGGGGCAAACAGCAGTGCCGCCATACCGACCAGCGAAACGACCTGACCAATAGTAATCACGCGGATACGGGAAATCTTATCCGACAGGATACCCAGCACCAGGCGTCCGCTCAGGTTGGCGATAGAAATGATGGTTACCGCATTTGCCGCCGTCGCCACGTCCAGGTGCACCATCCCTTGCGCAATATCCTTCGCCACGCCGATAACGTACAGGCCGCTCATGCAGGCGGTCAGGAACATCACCGCGAGCATCCAGTACTGCGGTTTACGCATCGACTGCGCCAGCGTGAAGTCATTCTCCACCACCCCATTGCTGGTGCTGGCGGCATGGTTCGGCGCATCTTTCATCAGCGTTGCGCCAAAAACAATCATCACCAGCACAATCGCGCCCCAGATAATAAAGGTTTTCTCCAGACCAACGGTCGCCAGCAGATGGCTATCAATAAATTTAAACCCGAGGCTGCCGAGGCCGTAGGAGCCAATGGAGAAGGCGGAAATCAGCCCTTTACGCTCAGGGAACCACTTCACGCAGTTGGACAGCGTCAGCAGATAGCCCGCGCCGTCAGCCAGACCGACCAGCAGACCGGCGCTCAGCCACAGCATCATCAGGCTATTGGCGTGGGCGGTGAGGAAAAAGCCGAGCCCGAGCAGCACGCCGGATGCCATCGTCACGCGTTTTACGCCAAAGCGTTCCTGCAATTTACCGGCGACGGAGGAGGATAACGCCAGACCAAGACTCAGCAGGCCGAAGGAGAAAGCCACCTGGCTTACCGGCTCATCCAGCTTTGCGGAAAGAGAACTATTGAACAAACTCCATGTATAAACCGATCCCAGCGCGAATTGTGTCACGATCGTGCCGAACAGCGTGAGCCAGCGGGTATATTGAGTATTGGTAGCGTTCATAGCGGATGTCCTGAAGTATTAACTGCCGCCACAATAGCGAAGTCCCCTGAAGCCCAGGGGAGAAAAGGCATGAAATGCCGTCAGCAGGGAATGAAATGCATGAATGCCGGAATGAATGACATCGAGAAACGGGCGCGCGCTCGATAGCAGGAAATAAGTTAGTACCTGCTATCTCACGAAGACGCGCCAGTTCTGTGATCGTGAAGTTAAATAGTCGTATTAAGCATGCTACATATGGGCGACATAATTCACATTACAGAAGCAAAATACCCACAGCGAGGCTGAACGCCCCGCCCGACGATCTTAGGCCAGCAGCGTGCGCGCAGATGGCCGCAAGCCGGTCGGAGAAACGGCTTAAAAATTGGCGCTGACCCCCATCAGGTACTGATAGTTTGCCCCGGTTGGCAGGTTATCCGCCTGCGAGAGCGCCGCCCAGGCCGCAAGGTGTGAATTGAGCGACATATCCGCTCCAAAGGTCACATCCCGCCAGCCGCCGTCCTGGGTACGGGTTGGCCAGGGCAGCTCTGAAGAAAGCGCCTGGTTGTAGCTCACCTGCGCCCAGGGGTGAATGCCCCACAGCTGCTGGTAATCCACGCGCCAGCCGAGCGTATTCACGTAGCTACTTTCCGTCGCGCGGCGAACGGGAGGCGGAAGCAGCAGATCGCTGCGTAAACTTGCCACTGGCCCTGAAGTCACGCCGTTGGCTAAGGTAAAGTTCCAGCCCACGCTCATACCGTGGCCGGTATCCGGCGGCGCTACCGCCTGGTTGAGGGCGAATCCGGAAGCGTCGCCGGTCGATGAATTGATGCGCTCAGCCAGAATGTCCTCATAGCGCGGTTGGTGATCGCTATCCCACGTATAGCGTTCGGGTGTATTACTTTTTGTATCGATAGCGATATATTCCTGTTGCCAGGCATTCGCCCCGCAGACGCACGATACCCATACGGATACGCATGCCGGGAGGAAGTATCCCCGCAAGCCATTGCATTTCTTTATTATCATTAAAGCGACTCCATAAAGAGCCAAACCGGAAGTATTGCTGTGTTTTTTATGGGATCTGATACCCCTGTATTTGGGAGTGGTATCCCTGTATTAACTATTATCTTTATCTTTCAGCCGTCAAGGTGAAAGGGTAAGTTTTATTGCTAAGGGAGAAAGACATGCAGCGTTGCGGATGGGTTAGCCAGGACCCTCTCTATATCCAGTATCACGATACCGAATGGGGCGTAGAGCAAAGAGACGCCCGGAAGCTGTTCGAAATGATCTGCCTTGAGGGCCAGCAGGCCGGGCTTTCATGGATTACGGTGCTAAAAAAACGTGAGAACTATCGCCGGGCGTTTCATCAGTTCGACCCGGTTCGCGTCGCCGCGATGGACGAGGCCGACGTTGAGCGCCTGGTGCTGGACGCCGGTATTATTCGCCATCGCGGTAAAATTCAGGCCATTATCGGCAACGCGCGGGCTTTTCTTGCGATGGAAGAAAAAGGCGACTCCTTCGCTGATTTCGTCTGGTCCTTTGTCGATAATCATCCGCAGATATCGCACGCCGCTACGCTGGCGGAAATCCCAACGACGACCCCCGCCTCCGATGCGCTGTCGAAAGCGCTGAAAAAACTCGGCTTCAAGTTTGTCGGTTCGACCATCTGCTACTCCTTTATGCAGGCCTGTGGGCTGGTGAACGATCACGTCACGGGCTGCTTCTGTTACCCCGGAGGTGCGGATGATCCGCAAGTGGGACGCTAAAGAGGTCCGCCCGCTGCTCGCGCTATGGCTGAAAAGCACGATTCATGCGCATCCGTTTATCAAAGAGGAGTACTGGCATGAAAGCATCGCGGTCGTGCGCGACGTTTACCTTCCCGCTGCCAGTACCTGGGTATGGGAGGAAGGCGGTGAGATAAAAGGCTTTATCAGCGTTCTGGAATCACGCTTTCTCGGCGCGCTTTTCGTTGCGCCGGAGGCCATCCGCCGGGGGATCGGCAGCGCGCTGGTGAACGAGGTCAAACGGCACTATGCCTGGCTAAGCCTCGAGGTGTACCAAAAAAACGTACAGGCGGTGAATTTCTACCATGCGCAGGGCTTCCGGATAGAAGACTGCGCATGGCAGGACGATACCCTGCAGCCGACGTGGATTATGCGTTGGCCGGTGGATCAAACGCCGTTAACGTAAGCGCCGGGCCAGCGTATTTTTCCAGCCACGCCAGCGCCGTGTTTCCGGCGCAGCCGTTACCGAGACGCGAGGTCGGAATATCTTTGGTCAAAACGTTCACCGCGCCATTTTTACAGATCCCCGCCTGCGGGTCGATATCAGGCCAGGCCCCCTCATGCAGGCAGATAACCCCGGGCCGGATCCCTTCCGTCACCACCGCTCCGGCCAGAACCTGACCGCGCGAATTCCATACCCGAACCAGATCGCCGTCGGCAATCTGCCGCGCCTCGGCATCCAGCGGATGAATGGTTAACGGCTCGCGGCCGGCAACCGCGTACTGCTCCCGCAGCGTCGTGTGATTCAGCTGGCTGTGCAGGCGATGGGCCGGATGGGCGGAAAGCACCTGCAGCTGGCCCGGCTGCGCGTTGCCGTGCCATTCGTCCGGCGCCAGCCACATCGGGTGCGGCGGGCAGTCGGGATAGGCAAAACCGGCAATCGTCGGCGAGTGGATCTCAATTTTTCCGCTCGCCGTTTTCAGCGGATTAGCCTGCGGATCGGCGCGGAAAGCGGCAAAGCGAGCGAAACGGGCGTTGTCGGGGTTTTCCGGCATCTCAATGAGCTGATTATCCTGCCAGAACTGTTCGAACGGCGGCAGCGTAATCTGCTGGCTCGCTCCGCGCTGAGCCGCAATGCGGTAGAAGTTTTCCAGCCACTGGATGTCGCTTTTACCCTCGGTAAAACGGGCGCGGCCTCCCTCTTCCCAGCGCTCGCTAAGATCGGCAAACACCTCAAAGTCATCCCGGGCCTCGTCGCGCGGAGCAACCACGCGTTTCATCGGCACCAGGTGCTGGTTGCTGTAATCGCCGGTCATGGTCATATCGTTGCGTTCAAATGAGGTCGTTGCCGGCAGGACGATATCGGCATGGCGGGCCGCGGCGGTCCAGAAGCACTCCGAAATGACGATAAGCTCCGGCTTCTGCCAGGCGCGGATCAGCCGGTTGGTATCCTGATGATGGGTAAAATTGGCGCCGCCCGCCCACCAGATAAAGCGAATATCCGGGAAGCGTCGGTCCATGCCGTTATGCTGATACGCCGCGCCCGGGTTTTCCAGCGCTTCGACAATGCGCGCCACCGGAATTTTTTCTACCGCCTCAATACCGTCCGCCACGCAGCCCTGCATCGAGGCCAGCACCGCCGCCCGGCGGGTCGGGTTGCCGCCGTTGGCGAAGTGGTAGGAGAGGCCAAAACCGCCGCCGGGGGTGCCAATCTGCCCCAACATCGCGGCCAGAGTGACCAGCATCCAGTGCTTCTGCTCGCCGAACTGCTGACGCTGCATGCCCCAGCCGGACATCAGCATGGTGGTATTTTCGTGGAAAATTTTCGCCAGTTCGCGGATTTTATCCGCACTTACGCCGCAAATCTCCGCAGCCCACTCGGCGGTCTTCGCCACGCCGTCGCTCTCGCCGGTCAGGTAGCGGGAGAAGATCTCATAGCCGCTGGTATAGCGTCCCAGGAACGCATCGTCCTGCCAGCCGTTTTCAACCAGGGTACAGGCGATACCCAGCATCATCGCCACGTCCGTTCCCATATGCGGGGCCACCCAGTCGATATCCTGCCCAAAGAAATCAACGGTTTCCGATCGCATAGGATCGATGCAGATCACCCGCTTGCCGCTCTTGCGCAGCCGATCGAACCATGTCATTCCCTGCTCATCGGAGGCGTTCCAGGCAATTTTTAGCGTATTCAGCGGATTAGCGCTCCACAGCACCACTACCTCGCTATGTTCCAGCACCATTGGCCAGCTGGTTTGCTGCTGATAAACCTCATTTCCGCCCACCACGTACGGCATGATCGCCTGCGCCGCGCCGGTGGAGTAATCCCCGAGGTGGCCGGTATAGCCGCCGGCCAGGCTCATATAGCGCTGCAGCAGCGTCGCCGCTTTATGCAGTACGCCGTTTGAACGCCAGCCGTAGGAACCGGCAAAGATGGACGTCGGGCCGTAGCTTTCCCGGATCCGCCGATGCTGAGCATGAATAAGATCCAGCGCCTGCTCCCAGCTCACCCGGACAAACTCATCCTGCCCGCGTACGCCCTGCGGGATATCCGGCGAGGCCAGAAAACCTTTACGCACCATCGGGTAACGCACGCGGGTCTTGCTATGAACCTGGTCCCGCACGGCGGTTTGCAAAGAGTTGGCGAAGGGGGTTTCCAGCGCGCCGCGGGAAGAGAGGACATTTTCACCATCGGTTTCAACCAGCATCGGTCCCCAATGGGCCGCGGTGAGGATGGTTTCAGTTGCAGATGAGGTTGGCAAAGCGAGCTCCTGGTCAGCGAATGCAGGTGTTGTGGCGGCCTGTTATTCGGCCGTTCAAGGTTACTTACAAATAGAGACGTTATCCGGGGAATTTTCTCCACATCCGGGCGTCATAATCAACCGTCACGCGCGCTGTGACAAAGAATAAAATGGATTAAGGAAATAATATGAAAAAACGCGTACTGATGATTGCGGCTTTGGTTAGCGGCACCCTGGCCATTTCTGGCTGTACGACCAACCCCTATACCGGCGAACGTGAAGCAGGAAAATCCGGCGTCGGCGCCGGTATCGGCTCCCTGGTCGGCGCGGGCATTGGCGCGCTCTCCTCTTCCAAACACGACCGAGGCAAAGGGGCGCTGATCGGCGCGGCGGCGGGCGCGGCGCTTGGCGGCGGCATCGGCTACTACATGGACGTACAGGAAGCCAAACTGCGCGAGAAAATGCAGGGAACCGGGGTCAGCGTGACGCGCAATGGCGATAACATCGTGCTGAATATGCCCAATAACGTCACCTTTGACAGCAGCAGCGCCAATCTCAAACCGGCAGGAGCCAATACGCTCTCCGGGGTCGCGATGGTGCTGAAAGAGTATGAAAAGACGGCGGTTAACGTTGTCGGCTATACCGACAGCACCGGCGGCCAGGACCTGAATATGCGTCTTTCGCAGCAGCGCGCGGATAGCGTGGCCAGCGCCCTTATCACCCAGGGCGTCGCGGCAAACCGTATCCGCACCAGCGGAATGGGCCCGGCCAATCCGATTGCCAGCAACGGCACTGCGGAAGGCAAAGCGCAGAACCGCCGCGTGGAAATTACCCTCAGTCCGCTGCAGTAACCCCGCCATCCTCCGCCCGGTAAGAGGCGCTTACCGGGCAAAATGCTTGATATAGCGAATTTTCGCGCTAAGGTGTTCTCCAGATTTCAGCAAAGGAAGCCATCATGGCGAAAGCGGCGCGAGCAACCATTAGCGATGTGGCAAAAGCCGCAAAGACCGGTAAAACCAGCATTTCACGCTACCTCAACGGCGAAAAGCATCTGCTTTCCGATGACCTGCTGGCGCGCATTGAAAAGGCGATTGCCGAACTTAACTATCGCCCCAGCCTGATGGCCCGCGGCCTAAAGCACGGCCGTACCCGGCTGATTGGCCTGATCATCGCCGATATTACCAATCCCTACTCGGTTAACGTGCTTAGCGGCATCGAGGCCGCCTGCCGCGAGAAAGGCTTCACCCTGCTGGTATGTAATACCAACAACGAGCTGGATCAGGAGCTGCACTATCTCGACCTGCTGCGCAGCTATCAGGTTGAGGGGATTGTGGTCAACGCCGTCGGGATGCGGGAAGAGGGGCTCAATCGCCTGCAGCAGTCGGCGCTGCCGATGGTGCTGATCGACCGAAAAATTCCGGATTTTGCCTGCGACGTGGTCGGACTGGATAACGCCCAGGCCGCCACCACCGCCACCGAACACCTGGTGGAAAAAGGCTTCGAGGCGCTGCTGTTTCTGAGCGAACCGTTAGGCTCCGTCAACACGCGACGCGAGCGGCTGAGCGCCTTTCGCACCACCATCCAGCGCCACGCCGGGATCGTCGCGGAAAATGCCGAAGTCCCGCTCAACGACGGCGCGATGCTGGACAGCGTGCTGCGCCAGTTTCACTCCGGCCATCGCGGAATGCGCAAAGCGGTTATCTCCGCCAACGGCGCTCTGACGCTGCAGGTCGCGCGATCGCTGAAGCGAGTTGACCTGATTTGGGGGAGCGATATCGGCCTGCTCGGGTTTGATGAGCTGGAGTGGGCGGAGCTCGCGGGAGTCGGGATTACCACCCTCAAGCAGCCGACGTGGCAAATAGGCTACGCCGCCGTTGAACAGGTGGTGCGCCGCATCGAAGGCAGCCATGAGCCGATCTGTGAGCGGGTATTTTCCGGTGAACTGATCGTCCGCGGATCGACCTCCCGTTAGCTCTCCTTCGTGATGGTGATCATAAATTAGACATCCTCCCCTTTCCTTTGGAACCGGTACCATTTAGCGTAATAGAGAGATTCGCTACAGAACCACCGGGAGTTTGTCAGATGGCCAGAAAAATCATTGTCGTGACCGCCGCTTATGGCAACGATCGCGTTAGAGAGCTTGGCGGGCAGTCCGCCGTACTGCCGTTCATTGCCGGTTCCGGCGCCGACGGCGTGGAGATCCGCCGCGAGCTATTCAGCCCCGGCGAGCTGAGCCGGCTGCCCGCGCTCGCCGCGGAGATAGAAAGCCACAACCTGCTGGTCTGCTACTCCGCGCCGCAGGCCCTGTTTGCCGCCGACGGCTCGCTTAACCCGAACCTCGCGGCGCTGCTGCAGGAAGCGCAAACCCTCAACGCCTTATGGTTAAAACTCTCGCTCGGCCACTTCATCCATAACAACCAGCTGGAGACCCTGCGCCGCACGCTGCAGGAGAGCGGCATGGCGCTGGTGGTGGAAAATGACCAGACCGATTGCGGGCAGCTGGCGCCGATGCAGCGGTTTAAAGCCACCTGCCGGGTCAATAACCTGCCGGTGACGCTGACGTTTGATATGGGCAACTGGCTGTGGGTCGGCGATTCGCCGGAAGAGGCCGCCCGCCATCTTGCGCCCGCCGTCAGCTATATTCACGTTAAGGCGGCCCAGCCGCATCGCGAGCAGTACCGCGCCGTTCCTCCCGATGAGGCCGCTCCGCGCTGGATGGCGCTGCTTGATAACCTGCCCGCCGATGCCCCACGCGGCATCGAATTTCCGCTGGTCGGCCATGACCTGACGGCCGTTACCCGCCGCTATGTGAACCTTTTACGCGAGGATTAAGCCATGGAAAACAGATTGGATGTCATTACCATCGGCGAAGCGATGGCCATGTTTGTGGCAACCCAAACCGGGGACCTCGCGGAAGTAGAATGCTTTATCAAGCGCGTCGCCGGCGCGGAGCTGAACGTCGCCACCGGCCTGGCTCGCCTGGGGCTGAAGGTCGGCTGGGTCAGCCGCGTCGGCGAGGATAGCTTCGGTCGCTTTGTTCTTAATTCGCTGGCAAAAGAGGGGATTGACGCCTGCGGCGTGAGCCGCGACAAGCGCTACGCAACCGGCTTCCAGATGAAATCTAAAGTCGAAAATGGAACCGATCCCATAGTGGAATATTTCCGCAAAGGCTCGGCTGCCAGCCACCTGTCGCCGGATGATTTCCACCCCGATTACTTCGCCAGCGCCCGCCACCTGCATTTAAGCGGCGTCGCCGCCGCGCTGTCGGAGAGTTCATATGCGCTGCTGGATCGCGCCGCCGGCACGATGAAGGCCGAGGGAAAAACGATCTCTTTCGACCCCAACCTGCGGCCGGTGCTGTGGAAAAGCGAAGGTGAGATGGTGGAAAAGCTCAACCATCTCGCTTTCCAGGCCGACTGGGTTTTACCCGGTCTGAAGGAGGGGATGATCCTGACGGGTCAGCAAACGCCGGAGGCTATCGCTGACTTCTATCTCAACCGCGGCGTGCGCGCCGTAATCATCAAAACCGGCTCCGACGGCGCCTGGTATAAAACGACCGCGGGTGAGCAGGGTGCCGTCGCGGCGATAAAAGTCGATAACGTCGTCGATACCGTCGGCGCAGGCGATGGCTTTGCGGTCGGGGTTATTAGCGCCCTGCTGGAAGGCAAAGCGCTGGATCAGGCGGTACGGCGCGGGAATAAAATCGGCTCGCTGGCTATTCAGGTTCAGGGCGATAGCGAAGGATTACCGACGCGCGAAGCGCTGGGCGAATAACGTTTAATGCAACGATCGTAGCCACTCTGTACCCTACATACAGCGCGGCATAAGACACCTTCTATCGGTGAGTGTTACCTCACATACAGAGGCAAGCCTATGAACAGCTTAACCAATGCAACAAAACGCTGGTGGTACATCATGCCTATCGTGTTTATCACGTATAGCCTGGCGTATCTCGACCGCGCTAACTTCAGCTTCGCCTCCGCGGCGGGCATTACCGAAGATTTAGGGATCACCAAAGGGGTCTCATCGCTACTGGGCGCTCTTTTCTTCCTCGGGTACTTCTTCTTCCAGATCCCTGGGGCAATTTATGCTGAACGCCGCAGCGTGCGAAAACTTATTTTTATCTGCCTGATCCTGTGGGGCGCCTGCGCCTCGCTGACCGGCATGGTGCACAATATTCCGGCGCTGGCCGCTATCCGCTTTATTCTCGGCGTCGTCGAAGCCGCGGTGATGCCCGCGATGCTGATTTACATCAGCAACTGGTTTACTAAATCCGAACGCTCGCGCGCCAATACCTTTTTAATCCTCGGCAATCCGGTCACGGTGCTGTGGATGTCGGTGGTTTCCGGCTATCTGATCCAGTCCTTTGGCTGGCGCGAGATGTTCATCATTGAAGGCGTTCCGGCGGTGATCTGGGCCTTCTGCTGGTGGGTACTGGTAAAAGATAAGCCGTCGCAGGTGAACTGGCTGTCGGAGAGCGAAAAAGCCGCGCTGCAGGAGCAGCTGGAACGCGAGCAGCAGGGCATCAAAGCCGTACGTAACTACAGCGAGGCCTTCCGCTCACGTAACGTCGTTCTGCTGTGCATGCAGTATTTTGCCTGGAGTATCGGGGTATACGGCTTCGTGCTGTGGCTGCCGTCAATCATCCGCAGCGGCGGTGAAAATATGGGCATGGTCGAGGTTGGCTGGCTCTCCTCGGTACCTTACCTGGCGGCGACTATTGCGATGATCGTCGTCTCCTGGGCCTCGGACAAAATGCAGAACCGTAAGCTGTTCGTCTGGCCGCTGCTGCTGATTGGCGGGCTGGCCTTTATCGGCTCCTGGGCGGTCGGCGCAAACCACTTCTGGGCGTCATATATCCTGCTGGTGATTGCCGGCGCGGCGATGTACGCCCCCTATGGCCCCTTCTTCGCCATCATCCCGGAGATGCTGCCGCGCAACGTAGCCGGCGGCGCGATGGCGCTGATTAACAGCATGGGCGCGCTAGGCTCATTCTTTGGCTCATGGTTCGTCGGCTACCTGAACGGTTCGACCGGCAGCCCGTCAGCCTCGTACATTTTCATGGGAGTGGCGCTTTTCGTCGCGGTATGGCTTACTTTGATTGTTAAGCCTGCTAATAATCAAAAAATTCCGCTTGGCGCTCGTCACGCCTGACCCCTAAATACTACGGAGATCCGCATGAAGCCGTCCGTTATTCTCTATAAAACGCTTCCCGACGACCTGCAGCAACGTCTGGAAAAACACTTTGCCGTCACCCGGGTGAAAAACCTGAGTGCCGAAACCATCGCGCAGCACGCCGAGGCGTTTGCCCAGGCCGAAGGCCTGCTGGGCTCCAGCGAAAAAGTTGATGCCGCGTTACTGGAGAAAATGCCCAATCTTCGTGCGGCCTCAACGGTCTCCGTGGGCTACGACAACTTCGACGTTGGAGCGCTAAACGCGCGCAGGGTCCTGCTGATGCATACGCCCACCGTGTTGACCGAAACCGTTGCCGATACGGTGATGGCGCTGGTACTCAGCACCTCGCGCCGGGTGGTGGAAGTGGCCAATCGCGTGAAGGCGGGTGAATGGACCAAAAGCATCGGGCCGGACTGGTTCGGCAGCGATGTGCACCACAAAACGCTGGGCATCGTTGGGATGGGGCGTATCGGCATGGCGCTGGCCCAGCGCGCGCATGCCGGCTTCGGGATGCCGATTCTTTATAATGCGCGTAGCCAGCACCCGCAGGCGGAAGAGCGCTTCAACGCCCGCTACTGCGATCTGGATACGCTGCTTGAGGAAGCCGATTTTGTCTGCCTGATCCTGCCGCTGACCGCTGAGACTCATCATCTTTTCAATGCGGAGAAGTTCGCCAAAATGAAGCCATCCGCCATCTTTATTAACGCCGGACGCGGTCCGGTCGTCGATGAGAAGGCGTTGATTGCCGCGTTGCAGAATGGCGAAATCCATGCCGCCGGTCTCGACGTGTTTGAGCAGGAGCCGCTGGCGCAGGACTCCCCGCTGCTCAGCATGACGAACGTCGTCGCGCTCCCGCATATTGGTTCCGCTACCCATGAAACGCGCTACAACATGGCGGCCTGTGCGGTGGATAATCTAATTGATGCGCTACAGGGCAACGTCGATAAGAACTGCGTGAACCCGCAGGTGAAATAGGAAGGAAAGGGGCATTCTCGCCCGGCTGAGCGTAGCGTCAGCCGGGAAGAAACCCGGGTGATGGCGCGATAAACGCCTTCCTCGGGCTCGGGCAGCGGCTATCGCGTAGCGTTAACTGCTGCAGTCCACGCCTGATTGAACGCCTGGTGCTGAGCCGCCAGCGGGCCAATCAATGCGTTGTACTGGCTGGCCTGCTGCGAGGTCGGGAACTGAATCCCGTTCGCCACGAAGCTCACCTGCGTACTTTGCTGAGCAACAAAATCACCGACCTGCACCAGCTGCTGTGTAAAGACCTGCGCCGCAGGGATCAGCGGCTGCAGGGCATTTGCCGGAGCGGTAACCACTTTGTTGTAAACCTGGTCAAAGACCGGCTTCAGATCGTCGCCCTGCTTCAGCGCGCTATGCGCACCATCGGCCTGCATTTTCGCATTTTCCAGCTGCTGGCTCAGTACGCCCAGCGCGCCGTTTGCCTGACGCAGCGGTTCACGCTGAGTGATATAGTCCTGCGGGACGCGGATCGCGTTCACGCTGTCTACCACCGGGCGCAGGCCCGCGTCCATCGCCTGACTTACCTGCTGCGAATAGCCGTAAATCACCGCATAATCGGACACAAAAGGACCGAACTGTTTTTTCTGATCGGCGGTCAGCGTCGGCAGACGTTCGCCGCTCCGCATAGCCGTATTTTGCAGGAAGTCGATGAACGCTTTGCGCTGATCGCCTTCTTTATCAAAACACCCACTCAGGCTAACCACCATTAATAAGGCCGCAACAGCCGCAAACCAGCGAGAGCAGGACTTTCCTGTCGCCATTTTTTTACTCCTTTCAGCCAAAAAAAGCGCAAACAGACACACACGTGCCAGACGCTGACAAGGATAGTCCAGGTCGGCCTCACAGGATACTCTTTCCTGACAATCTTCCGCAGGAAATAGCCCTCTGGCGGCGTTTTATCGACAACCGGTATCGTCTGTTAAGCACATCACAATTACCGCCATAAGCAAAACGTCAAAATAAATATTCAACAATTTGATTTTATTGAATTTTAATTTCATCCATCGCGATTAAATCCCTAAAAAGAACGATAATCGCACGCTTCCTGGCCGACCCGCGTTGCCTGCAGTCGGGTTCAGTGTTTTGATTAATGAGCGATTAACGGCATTACGTTCGATTATCGCACAAATAATATTAACGACAGCGAGGGAGACGTAAACCGCCGTTTTCGTCCCCCGCTCTGCCTGCCAGGAATGCCGTATGAATAAGACAACCATCGATATTCAGGCTTTTATCAATGAACATCCCTTCACGAAGTACCAGTGGATGATTCTGGCCTTATGTTTTATCACCGTCGCTATGGACGGTTTCGATACCGCGATAATCGGTTTCATCGCCTCAGACCTGGTGCAGGAGTGGGGCGTAGAAAAGTCGGCATTAGGCCCGGTAATGAGCGCTGCGCTGGTCGGCCTGGCGGTGGGCGCCTTGACCGCGGGGCCGCTGGCCGACCGCATTGGCCGCAAGAAGGTCCTGCTGATGTCGATCGTGGTTTTTGGCAGCTTTAGCCTGCTTACCGCTTTTGCTACCAGCCTGAACCAGCTGACGCTGCTGCGCTTCCTGACGGGGCTGGGGCTGGGGGCCGCGATGCCGAACGCCGCGACGCTGATGAGCGAATACGCGCCGGAGCGCCGCCGAGCCTTAATGGTCAACCTGATGTTTGTCGGCTTCCCGATGGGATCGTCGCTGGGGGGCTTTCTCTCCGCCTGGATGATCCCGCATTACGGCTGGCAAAGCGTGCTGGTACTGGGCGGCGTAATGCCTCTGCTGCTCGCCGTGGCGCTGATCTTCCTGCTGCCGGAATCGGTGCGCTACATGGTCGTTAAGCGCCAGCCTGCGCAGCGCATTGCGACAATTCTCCGCCGCATTGCGCCGCTTCCGCAAGAGGTGGAGTTTGAGCTGCGTGAGGCCGGCCAGGTAAAAGAGAAATCGGCTCTGGCCGTCATTTTCTCTCCACGCTATATCGTCGGAACCGTAATGCTGTGCCTGACCTACTTTATGGGCCTGCTGATCTTCTATTTACTGACCAGCTGGCTGCCGCTGCTGATTCGTGAAACCGGCGCATCGATGAGCCAGGCGTCGATTATCACCGCGCTGTTCCCGCTGGGCGGCGGTATTGGCGTGCTGATCCTCGGCGCGCTGATGGATAAGATCAACCCCAATAAGGTCGTCGCCGTCGGCTGGCTGCTAACCGGTATTTTCGTCTGTCTCGTGGGCTTCTCCACCGACAGCCTGGTGCTGATGGGGATCATGGTATTTATCGCCGGCAGCATTATGAACGGCGCGCAGTCTTCCATGCCGGCGCTGGCAGCCGGATTTTACCCCACGCAGGGCCGCGCAACCGGCGTCGCCTGGATGCTGGGTATCGGGCGCTTTGGCGGCATTCTTGGCGCCTTCAGCGGCGTATTCCTGATGCAGGCGCAGCTCTCTTTTGCGACCATTTTCACCCTGCTGGCCATCCCGGCATTTTTATCCGCCATCGCCCTGCTGGTAAAATACAAAATGAGCCAGCGTCAGCCTGCTCCGCCTCAGGCCGACGCTGAAAATCTGCAGAAAGCCTGATCGCAAGGCCAGCGGGGAGCCGCTGGCCTCGGTTTTTCTGTGCCGTTTACAAAAATTTTCCAAACCCGCGCGTATGATGATTAATCATCGGCTTACCCCCAACTCCCGCCGGGCTGTTCGGTCTCAAAAGAAGGGCTGTCGGCATATAATCACCCCCGTTACCGTTCTGCGCGTTTTTTTCTGACTATTCTTAATAAGCATCCACCAAACCTACCCTTTACTGTGCAGCAGGAAGGAGCTCTCTATGGAATATAAAGATCCAATATTCGAATTGCTTAGCAGCCTGGAACAAATTGTTTTTAAAGACATTCCCCGAGCGACCGCCCCAACCCGCAAGCCAACCGCCTTCAGCGAATTCGACCGGCTCCGTAAAGGGACCGGGCTGAAAATTGACGATTTCGCCGATGCGATGGGCGTCAGCGTGGCGATGGTGCAGGAGTGGGAGTCGAGACGCGTCAAGCCCTCTTCGACTGAGCTCAAGTTGATGCGCCTGATCCAGGCTAACTCAAAGCTTTCAAGGCAAATTCACGAGTGAAGTTCTATAATGTTATTGGACACTGATTACGGTCCTGATTAGGGACCGTTTTAATTTCTATGAAAAAAAACGTTTGCTATCGCATCTCAAAAATGAGTTAATGCTCGCAGGTTTGATGTACAGACCACAGAGCATTAGTATAGAGTAGTCCTTGAGCGGTTATCCTAGATACCCCGGTAGTGAACTTTCCCTTTATAGCTTCAAATCTGTAGTCCAGACCGTATCGCCGAAAGGTTCATTAATTTTTTAAAGGTATTTCGCTATGTCCGGTAAAATGACTGGTATCGTAAAATGGTTCAACGCTGATAAAGGTTTCGGCTTCATTACTCCTGATGACGGTTCTAAAGATGTGTTCGTACACTTCTCCGCTATCATGAACGATGGCTACAAATCTCTGGATGAAGGTCAGAAAGTTTCCTTCACCATCGAAAGCGGCGCTAAAGGCCCGGCAGCTGGCAACGTTACCAGCCTGTAAGCTTAAATAAGCTCAGAATTCAAGATCCCTGCCTTACGGCGGGGGGTTTTTTTTTTTTTACACTCGGAAAACACCCCCTACCAACGGGGGGTTTTTGTTTTTTCTTGCCTCCAAAAAGCCACCCCCCCCCCCCCCCCCTC
>OLIJ01000135.1_pt1 | contig 43117 bp, 37 predicted proteins | sample 1609731 | NCBI WGS metagenome assembly OLIJ01 (sample SAMEA4350159, study PRJEB24818) | metagenome | biome: human; feature: gut; material: faeces | place: Denmark | collected 2013-09
AAAGGACGGTGAATGGACGCCGTCAAAGTGGTTTAAGCTTAATATCGCACTTAAAGAAACCTTCCATCGCTACCTCAATAACGACCCGGACGATATTGAACTCAATATGTCGCTTTGGCATTTGTATGAGCTTGAAATTGAAGAAGAGGGCAACAGTGCGGATAGCATTGAGTCATCCATCTTAAGCGATGATGATCGTGGCAATGAACCGAACGATATTCTTCCCGCTAAAAACCTCATACTGTATGGACCACCGGGAACAGGAAAAACCTACAAAACCATTGAAATTGCAGTACGCGCCTGTGAGCCACAAGCCTATGCTCGCCTGGAAGGAAAAGAAAAAACAGAGCGTCGCACCGAGCTTAAAAAGATGTATGACACGCTCATTGACGAAAAGCGCATACGCTTTATCACCTTCCACCAAAGTTTTGGCTATGAAGAGTTCATTGAGGGACTTCGGGCAGAAACCAGTGATGATGGCAATGTTCGCTATGACATAAAACCCGGCGTATTCAAGCAAATTTGCGAAGATGCTTCTTTCGGTAACGCAGGGGCACAATTGGCCCTTGATGATGCTCTGGAGAAGTTCAAAGCCCAGTGTGCAGAAAAAGACACCATTGTTTTAAAGACAACTAATGGCAGCATCTTCCGGGTTTCCTACGCCAATAACAGCACATTCCGGGTATTCCCCTCCCAATCCAAAAACGATCAACTTGATAAAGGCTATCCAGCATCGATTGAAAATATTCGTCGTCTTTATCAGGGGGAGAAAGAGAATATTTATAATATCTCCTACGTTCGCGGCATCCTTCAATATCTGATTAAAGAATGGCATCTCCCCGCAACGCCAGAAGCGCCACAGACAAAGAAAAAGCAGAATTACGTCCTGATCATTGATGAAATTAACCGTGGCAATATCTCCAGGATATTTGGCGAGCTCATTACTTTGATTGAAACCTCTAAACGCGCAGGCGAAAGTGAAGCGCTAAGCGTTAGCCTTCCTTACTCATCGCAACCCTTTTCTGTACCTAATAATCTATACATCATAGGTACCATGAATACCGCGGATCGTTCTCTGACCGCGTTAGATACCGCCTTGCGTCGGCGCTTCGAATTTCAACCCCTCATGCCGGATGTATCGGTACTGAACGATACGGTTATCCAGGGAATTAATCTTACGGAATTGCTTACTACGCTGAATGCGAGAATTCAGGCACTTTATGACAGCGAGCATACCCTCGGACACGCTTTTTTTATGCCGGTCGTACAAGAGAAAGACAATCCCGTTGAAGCGTTTAAAAAATTAAAACGCGTGATGAAGAATAAAATACTCCCGCTACTGGAAGAGTATTTTTATAACGACTGGCAGAAAATTCGCCTGGTGCTCGGTGACAATCAAAAAGCAGAAAAATCACTGCATTTTGTTCGCTCAGTAGAAAACCAGAACGATCTGGCAACGCTTTTCGGCAAAACTGCGATTGATGACCTTCAGGAAGCAGGCATCAGCTACCAATTATGTAAGGACAACGATCCGGTCTGGGATAATGCGCTGGCATACCAGCAAATTTACAATCTGGGCTCTACAGCGGCGGTGCAAGACTGATGGCTGGCAGCACGCACTCCATTTTTGAGTACGGTTATCTTGTCAGCGAAGAGGACCGGGGAAAATTCGCTGATGCAGAACCACTCCCTACCGCAGCATTTCGCTGGCTAGAACAACGCTGCCTGAAAGACAATGAGGGTGAGGACCAACGCTTGTTATCTCTGCGCGCTATTGGTGGCGTCAAAGTGATTCAGGTGAAAAATTACGTTGGCATTATTGCTCTGCCTCAACAGCGGCTTATTGAGGTCCTGCCAAAAACGGGTAAGAAGCAAGATAAGCCACTTGAGGCTCGCCAGCGATTATTAATGATGCTGACAACGCTGAAGGATTTTCGCCATATTGAAACTACAGCAGCCAGCATCATGACGTCACGGATGACATTAATGGATATTTTCATCCAACAGTTCATCACGAGCATGGAAGCTATCGTTCGCAAAGGATTAAAACACGATTACCTCCGTCAGCAGGACAACCTTCCCTGGCTAAAAGGTAAGTTACTGATAAGCGAGCAGCTCAAAAAAAATAGCGTCCGCCGCGATCGCTTCTATGTGGAATATGATGAATATCGCGTCGAGCGACCAGAAAACCGGCTGTTGAAAACGGCTATTGATAAGGTTTATAGCTACGCGACTAACCCGCAACTTCTACAGGCCCTGAACCGCCTGCAGGCGCTTTTTGAACCCATACCGAAGGTCGATAATATTGATATCGCCTTCAGGCAGATTCATCTGGATCGCCATATGCAGCATTACGAAAAGGCGCTGAACTGGGCAAAGCTAATCTTGCAAGGTAATTCGCCGCATTGTATGCAAGGCCATACAGAAGCCATCTCTCTCTTGTTCCCTATGGAAGCCGTATTTGAAGCCTTTGTGACGACATGGTTCCGTCAGCATGACCACGCTCACTGGCAAGTGAAGCCGCAGTCGAGGTCACATTATCTTGCCCGGTACGACACATCTTCCATGTTTCAGCTCCGCCCGGATATCTGGCTTATACCGCACGATAACTCAGAGAAATCATCTATCATTTGCGACATGAAATGGAAGCTGGTTGAAGCAGCCAACAGTAAGTTCAACCTTGCCCAGAGCGATTTATACCAAATGCTGGCCTATGGTATGAATCATCTGCAAGGCGCAGGGGACATGCTCTTAATTTATCCCCACCATGCCGGATTCAGCGTTCCGCTTGAGCACCCTTTTGAATTCAATCATTCAGGGGGAAAGACGCTACGCCTGTGGGTGGTACCGTTCGAGGTAGGCACCAGCCTGCGAACCTCCAGGTTACTCATGCCGGCAAAGTTTAGTCTGACAGACAGCGGACCTTTGTCGATTTTATCGTTACAATAGCCACCAAATTTTTCCAGAACGAGTCCATCATGGCCAAAGCACCAACTAAAAAAGCCAAAGCAAAGAAAGGCTTTGAAGACACATTATGGGATACCGCGAACCAGCTTCGCGGCAGCGTTGAATCCTCTGAGTACAAACACGTAGTACTGAGCCTCGTGTTCCTGAAATTTATCAGCGATAAGTTTGAAGCCCGCCGTAAAAAGATGGAAGACGAAGGCCAGGGCGATTTCCTCGAAATGGAAGTTTTCTATCAGCAGGACAACATCTTCTATCTGCCGGAAGAGGCGCGCTGGTCATTCATCAAACAGCACGCCAAGCAGGATGATATTGCCGTACGCATTGATACCGCGCTCTCCACCATTGAGAAGCGCAACCCGTCGCTGAAAGGCGCGCTGCCGGATAACTACTTTAGCCGTCAGAATCTGGAAACCAAGAAGCTGGCATCGCTTATCGACACCATCGATAACATCGAAACGCTGGCCCACGAAACCGACGTTAAGGCACTGTCGAAAGAAGATCTGGTCGGTCGCGTGTACGAATACTTCCTCGGCAAGTTTGCTGCTACCGAAGGCAAAGGCGGCGGTGAGTTCTATACGCCAAAATGCGTGGTCACGCTGCTGGCCGAAATGCTCGAACCCTTCCAGGGCAAAATTTATGACCCCTGTTGCGGTTCGGCGGGGATGTTTGTCCAGTCGGTGAAGTTTGTCGAAAGCCATCAGGGCAAAAGCCGCGATATCGCCCTGTACGGCCAGGAGCTAACGGCCACCACCTACAAGCTGGCGAAGATGAACCTCGCCATTCGCGGCCTGTCCGCCAACCTCGGCGAACGCCCGGCGGACACCTTCTTCAACGACCAGCACCCGGACCTGAAAGCCGACTATATTCTGGCCAACCCGCCGTTTAACCTGAAAGACTGGCGTAACGACGCTGAGCTAACCAAAGATCCGCGCTTTGCAGGCTACCGCACGCCGCCGACCGGTAACGCCAACTACGGCTGGATTTTGCATATGCTCTCCAAGCTGTCGGCCAACGGTACCGCCGGTTTTGTGCTGGCAAACGGCTCGATGAGCTCCAACACCAGCGGCGAAGGCGAGATCCGCGCGCAGATGGTCGAAAACGATCTGATCGACTGCATGATCGCCCTGCCCGGCCAGCTGTTCTTCACCACCCAGATCCCGGTGTGCCTGTGGTTTATGACCAAATCTAAGGCGGCCGATCCGGCCAAAGGCTATCGCAACCGCCAGGGCGAAACGCTGTTTATCGATGCACGTAACCTCGGCAGTATGATTGATCGTACGACTAAAGAGCTGACTGCGGATGATATCGCCACCATCGCCGGTACCTACCATGCGTGGCGCAGCACGCCGGAAGAGCTGGCCGAGCGCATTAAGCGCGGCGACAGTAAGCTGGCGCAGTACGAAGACCAGGCCGGGTTCTGCAAGGTCGCGACTATTGAAGAGATGAAGGCGAACGACTATGTGCTGACGCCAGGCCGCTACGTGGGTGCCGCCGAGCAGGAAGACGACGGTGTGGCGTTTGAAACTAAAATGCGCGAGTTGTCGAAGACGTTTTTTGCGCAGATGAAGCAGGCGGAAGAACTGGATAAAGCGATTCGCCAGAACCTGGAGGTGTTGGGTTATGGGGAATAAAATCGAAGAATTTCAACTAAGTGATAGATGTACAATCAAATCAAGTAAACGGATCTTTGCACATGAATATGTGCATTCGGGCATTCCTTTTTGGCGCTCAAAAGATGTGATTGATAAATCTTTGGGTTGTTTCAATTCACATGAATTATTTATATCAAAAGAACGGTTTATTGAAATATCAAAAATATATGGATATCCTCAGAAAGGAGACCTTCTAATTAGTTCAGTTGGAAATAGATCCGGTCAACCGTACATCGTACAGGATGAGGGTGATTTCTATTTCAAAGATGGGAATATATTATGGATTTCTGACTTTAGAAATTTAGACCCTGATTTTCTTTCTTACTGGTTAAAATCAGAAAAAGGTCAAAGTGCTTTAAGTCAAGTTATGATCGGCTCAGCTCAGAAGGCTCTAACCATTGATGCTCTTCGTACCTTAAAAGTCAGCTTTCCTAAACATAAACAACAAATTAATATAGCAAAGATATTTAAAACTCTTGACAACAAAATCCTATTAGCTCGAACAATCAACCAAACCCTGGAACAAATGTCCCAAACCCTGTTCAAATCCTGGTTTGTGGATTTCGACCCGGTGATTGATAACGCGCTGGATGCGGGAAACTCAATCCCGGAAACGCTGCAATCTCGCGCCGAATTACGCCAAAAAGTACGCAATAGTGCAGATTTCAAACCACTTCCGGCGGATATTCGTGCCCTGTTCCCAGCTGAATTTGAAGAAACAGGGTTAGGCTGGGTGCCGAAAGGCTGGATGCTTTCCGATCTAGGAAAAGAATTCAATATTACAATGGGACAATCGCCATCAGGTTCTACATATAACGAAGACGGCACCGGACTTCCCTTTTTCCAGGGGAAAACTGACTTTGGATTCAGATTCCCATCCAAACGTATTTACTGTACTGAACCTAAACGGCTGGCAAAAAAATTTGATACTCTGCTAAGTGTCAGAGCACCGGTTGGAGTTGTAAATCTGGCCTCAACAGAATGTATAATCGGCCGGGGCCTAGCTGCATTAAAACATAAATCAGGAAATATCGCTTTTACATATTATTCAGTAAGTAATTTGTCTGATTATTTCTCCATTTTTAATGGTGAAGGCACTGTTTTTGGTAGCATAAATCAAAAAGATTTAAAGCAGCTTCCCCAAATTTGCCCTCCAGAAATACTGATTAACAAATTTGAAGAATTTTCAGGGAAATGGGAAACAATGATTTCTGTTCATTGCAGTGAAATTGAAAGTCTTTCTAACCTCCGCGACACCCTGCTCCCCAAACTTATCTCCGGCGAACTCTCTCTGGAGGATCTGCCAAATTTAGTAGCCCAAACCGAAGCCGCATAATGCATTTTCCCCCTGTAAAATCAGGGGGTTTCTGATAAGGTTTTCTTCTGTTACAGGAATCCTTACCAGAAAACCAGCCAGGGCCGGAGCGAGATATGCATCTCTCATTCAGTGAAGCGAAGTTAGAACAGGCGATAATTAAGTTACTGCAGGATCAGGGATATCAGCACCTGATCGGCGATAATGTGCCGCGTTCCAGCCTCGATCAGGTGATTATCGAAGACGATCTTCGTCATTACCTCGCCGCGCGCTATCAGGCCGACGGTATCACCGAAGAAGAGATCCAGCGTCTGATCAAGCAGTTCACTACCCTGCCCGCCTCCGATCTCTACGAAAGTAATAAAACCTTCTGTTCCTGGCTAGCCAACGGTTTCCTGTTTAAACGAGACGATCGCCAGCAGAAAGATCTCTATATCGAACTGCTCGATACCCGGCACCTGCCCGCCGTGCTGCGTGAACTGTTTGATACCGAAGAGGTCCCGCAGCAACAGGCCGCAGAAACGCCGGCAGGCTATCTTATCCAACCGCTGAACCGGGTTAAAATCGTCAATCAGCTGACCATTACCGGCAAAGAAAACCAGCCGCGTATTCCGGATGCCATTCTGTATATTAACGGCCTGCCGTTAGTGGTGTTTGAATTTAAAAGCGCAGTGCGCGAGCAGGAAGCCAGTATTGGCGATGCGTATAAACAACTCTGCATCCGCTACCGCCGCGATATTCCGCAGCTGTTTGTCTATAACGCGCTGTGCATTATCAGCGACGGCGTCAATAATCGTATGGGTAACCTGTTTGCGCCGTACGAGTACTTCTACTCATGGCGTAAAGTCACCGGTAATGAAAATCGCGAGCAGGACGGCATCCCATCCCTGCACTCAATGATTCAGGGACTGTTTCACCCTGTACGCCTGCTAGACGTAATAAAAAACTTTATCTGTTTCCCGGATAAAGCCAAACATGAAGTGAAAATCTGCTGCCGCTACCCGCAGTACTATGCGGCCCGCAAGCTGTACTACAGCATCGAGCGGGCACGTAAACCTTTCGGCGACGGTAAAGGCGGCACCTACTTCGGCGCGACCGGCTGCGGCAAAAGCTACACCATGCAGTTCTTAACTCGCCTGCTGATGAAAAGCGTCGAGTTCGCCAGCCCGACGATCGTGCTGATCACCGACCGCACCGATCTGGACGATCAGCTCTCGGCGCAGATGTGTAATGCCAAAAACTATATCGGCGACGAAACGGTGGTGCCCGTCACCAGCCGCGACGATCTACGGGAAAAACTGGCCGGTCGCAACAGCGGCGGCGTCTTCCTGACCACTATCCATAAATTTACCGAAGACGCCGAACTCCTTTCCGAGCGCAGCAATATCATCTGTATTTCTGACGAAGCGCACCGCAGCCAGGTCAACCTCGATCAGAAGGTGATCGTCGATAAAGAGAGCGGCAAGGTGCGTAAAGCCTGGGGGTTCGCCAAATACCTACACGATTCGCTGCCGCAAGCCACCTATGTCGGTTTTACCGGCACCCCTATCGACGCCACGATGGGAGTCTTTGGCGACATCGTGGACAGCTATACCATGACCGAATCCGTTCAGGATGAGATCACGGTACGCATCGTCTACGAAGGCCGTGCTGCGAAGGTCATACTCGATGCCCGTAAACTGGAAGAGGTAGAAAAGTACTACGAAGATTGCGCTAACGCGGGCACCAATGAGTGGCAAATTGACGAAAGCAAAAAAGCCAGCGCCACCATGAACGCTATTCTCGGCGACGACGATCGCCTGGAGGCGCTGGCGGAAGACTTTGCTAAGCACTATGAAAAACGTGTCGCTGAAGGTTCTACGGTGAAAGGCAAGGCGATGTTTGTCTGCGCCAGCCGGGAAATTGCCTGGGATTTCTATCGTCAGTTGAAAGACTTTCGTCCGGCGTGGTTTGAGGCTAAACAGGCCCCGAATGGGGTTGAGCTTACCGAGCAGGAGCAGAAAGAGCTGCCACCGTCCGAAATGGTCAAGATGGTGATGACGCGCGGTAAAGATGATGACGCTAAACTGTACGATTTGCTGGGTAGTAAAGAGTACCGCAAAGAGCTGGATAAACAGTTCAAAAACGCGAAGTCGAATTTCAAAATCGCCATCGTGGTGGACATGTGGCTGACCGGTTTTGACGTCCCGGAGCTGGATACCATCTATATCGATAAGCCGCTACAAAAACACAATCTGATCCAGACCATCTCCCGCGTCAACCGCAAGCTGGAAGGCAAAAGCAAAGGGTTAGTCGTCGACTACATCGGCATTAAGCGTCAGATGAATCAGGCGCTGGCGATGTATTCGCGTATTGATGCCACGAACTTTGAAGATATTCAGCAGTCGGTGATCGAGGTGAAAAATCACCTCGATCTGCTGGCGCAGGTTTTACACGATTTTGACAGCCGGGCTTACTTCACCGGAGAACCGCAGGCGCAGCTGGCGTGCCTGAATCAGGCGGCAGAGTTTGTCATGCGTACCCAGAAGACAGAACGCCGCTTTATGGGGTTGGTGAAGCGCCTGAAGGCCGCCTATGACGTCTGCTGCGGCAGCGAAGCGTTATCTCAGGCGGAGCGCGATCGTATCCATTTCTACCTCGCCGTACGTTCGATCGTCTTCAAGCTGACCAAAGGCGACGCGCCTGATGTGACGCAAATGAACGCCCGCGTGCGAGAGATGATTGCCGATGCGTTAAAGGCCGACGGCGTGGAAGAGTTGTTTTTCCTTGGCGACAAGAAAGCGGAGTCGATCGATATCTTTGATGAAGATTACCTGGCGCGCATTAATAAGATCAAACTCCCGGCAACAAAGATCCAGCTACTGCAAAAACTGCTGGAAAAAGCGATAAGTGATTTTAAACAGATCAACCAGCTGCAGGGGATCAACTTCACCCGTCGTTTCCAGTCGATTATGGATAAATATAACGAGCGCCGGGAAGATGATATTCTCAATGGTGAAGAGTTCGATTCCTTCAGCCAGGAGATGACCGATATTATCTACGATATTAAAACCGAAATGGGTACTTACGCCGAGATGGGGATTGATATTGAAGAGAAAGCCTTCTACGACATTCTGGCACATATGCGCGATAAGTATCAGTTCACCTTTGAAGAAGACAAGATGCTGGCCCTGGCGAAAGAGATGAAGGCGGTGGTCGATAACACGTCGAAGTACCCGGACTGGAGCAAGCGCGATGATATTAAAGCGAAACTGAAGGTGGAACTCATTCTGCTGCTGCATAAGCATAAGTTCCCGCCGGTGGCGAACGATGATGTGTATATGGGCGTGCTGGCGCAGGCGGAGAATTTTAAACAGCATCATATTAATACGATGCGTTAATTTTATTGCCGGATGGCGTTTCGCTTATCCGGCCTGGTTTATATTTCCCATCAATTTAATGACCAAATAAATATTTCCAGTAGCATCTTTATTATTGTCTATTTTCAGCTGGCTTTATTTTTATTTACTGGTTAGATTTACAGGTGTTATTTAGCGCAAGACGCCCGTGCAGCCACACGGGCATCCTGCTCATCACAATCACTATTTACCAGGAATAGCAATTATGACTATCGAGCATTCTATTTCAGATCCGTGCGATCCTGAAGTCTCCCCGGCGAATAACCGTCATTTAACCGTGAGCTATGCGACGCGTCATCCTGATTACCAGCGTATTCCGGCGTTGATCATGAAGGGTCAGTGGCTGGAGGCGGCGGGTTTTGCCACCGGCACCGAAGTGGATCTTAAGGTGATGAACGGCTGCATCGTGATTACCGCCAAGCAGCCGGAGCCGGAACTCACCGCCTCTTTGCGCCAGGTCAGCAAGCTGTCGGCGCGCAAGCAGAAACAGGTGCAGGTGTTAATCGACGCGATCGCCGGGCAAAAACCTAAGCTGGCATAAGCTCAATCCCCCGGTGGCGCTTTGCTTACCGGGGCTACGGGTTCCCGGCCGCCTGCGGACTCATCACCCCAACAAGACGCGGCAAGCGCCCCCCAGTGGGGCAATCTCTATCGCGCGCCGAACGTCGGGAATAGTTACGATTTCTTATTCTGCTCGCGCAGCATGGCTTCCCGCAGAATCGCGTTCAACCGGGTCTGATAGCCTTTTCCCGGGCGTTTAAGCCACTCCATCACATCTGCATCGATGCGCACAGAAGCCTGCGTTTTTAATGGCCGATAAAATTTACCGCGAACCGCCTCTGACCACGGCTCATCGTCCGAAGAGGGGATATCGCTGTAATCAATGTCATCATCTGATTTTTTCGCCAGCGCTTTGAGTTCGTCTTCACGCTGAGCGGTAAGCGCTGTCGGGTTATCGCGTTTATGTTTAACCATGCTCATAACGACTCCTCTCTTTTTTGTCCGCCTTCCGGGCGCTGATAATACGAATGACCTCCGTTCCACTTTCAAAACGGATCGAATGCGCCACAAGAACAACAATCACGCCATGAACAAGCCCGATGGTTTGCCATCGATACTCACCATTTTCATAGCGATCATGTCGGGAAAGATGCTGCGGATCGTCAAAAACCAGTACCGCCTCCTCGAACCGAATCCCATGTTTTCTTAGATTGCTTGCTGCCTTGTTTGCATCCCATTCAAACTCCATTGGCATAGCATTAATCCCGATTGTATATACAAAAAAGTATAGACAATTATCAGGCAAGTATACTATCAATGCTGGAAAAAACCTCACATTTCCAGAGGCTAATTTGTAAAGGTTATGCCCATTCACTCGTCATAAAACACCATCCCCTTATACGGCTGCTCGCGACATGCCGCCAGGCGCCGGGCGAGGCTGCCGACGTGCAGCTCCAGCTTGTGGCCGTCGGGGTCGAGGAAATAATACGACGCTCCTTCGCTGCGGTTCACCTTCCACACCGCCACGCCGGCCGTTTCCAGCCGCGCGCTGAGCCCGGCGAAATCGGCTTCGGCGACGCTAAAAGCGTAGTGGGTGTAGTCACTCTCCTCCGGCGGGGTAATGCGCCGCTGCGGATCGAGGGACAGGCACAGCCACAGATCGCCGCAGGAGAGATAGGCGCCGTTATCCCAGCGCGCGTGCAGCGTCATTCCCAGCAGCTGCTGATAAAACGCCACGCTCGGCGCCAGGCTGCTGACCGCCAGGGTCAGGTGATTCAATCCGCTTAACATGGCTTAATCCTCCAGTGAACTCACAATTTGCTGGCGCAGCCAGCGGTGCGCCGGGTCGCGGTGCCAGCGCTCGTGCCACAGCATCAGCATATCAAACCCGGCAATCGCCAGCGGCGGCTCGACAATAGTCAGCCCGCTCATTCCGCGCAGCAGTCGCTCCGGCAGCATGGCGACCAAATCGCTGCTACGCAGCGTTTCCAGCATAAACAGGAAATGTGGCACTGAGAGGACAACTCGCCGCGAGAGCCCAAGGTTGGCCAGCGCGGTATCGGTCGCGGCGCTGAAACCGCCGCCGTCCGGGGAGACAATAACCTGATCCAGCTGGCAAAACTGCGCCAGGCTCAACGGCGCCCGCAGCGCCGGATGCCCCGCTCTGCCCGCCAGCACGTAGCGCTCGCTGAACAGCAGCCGCTGATGCAGCTCCGGCGGAGCGCCGTCGCGGGTATGAAAGAACAGATCGACCTCGTCCCTCTCCGCCTGCTGCACCAGGCGAGAAGGCTGGAGATCGAAGAGCGCCATCCGGCTCGATGGGGACGCGCGACGCAGAATATTCAGCGCCGGCAGCACAATAGCCGAGGCCATATAGTCCGTCGCCGCTATGCGCCAGGTCTGCGCCGCCGTCAGCGGATCGAAGTCGTCGGCGGGGGCGACCGCCAGCTCCAGCGCCTGCCGGGCATCACGCAATGGCCCGCGTAGCGCATCGGCGCGGGCAGTGGGCAGCATCCCGCGCGGACCGGGCAGCAGCAGCGGGTCGGCAAAAATTTCCCGCAGGCGCGCCAGTTGGATGCTGACCGACGGCTGAGACAGGTTGAGCCGCTGCGCCGCTCGGGTGACGTTATTCTCGCTCAGCAACACGTCGAGGGTGCGCAGCAGGTTGAGATCCAGACGATGTAGATTAATCACAGCTATACCTGATATTTAAGTAATTAATTTCTACTATAGCGGCCAGCCGCCTACTCTGCAGCTCTCCATGACTCAGAGGTGATTTCCATGAAAGTACTGCTGATTTACGCCCATCCGGAACCGCGCTCCCTGAACGGCGCGCTAAAAGATTTTGCCGTCCGGCATCTGCAAAACGCCGGCCATGAGGTGCAGGTTTCCGATCTCTACGCCATGCGCTGGAAAGCAGGCTTTGATGCCGACGACAGCAGCGCCCCGCCGGTCGGCGAGTTCTGGCGCTCGACGCTCGATTCAAAGCAGGCCTTTGAACAGGGAACCCAAAGCGCGGATATCGTTGCAGAACAGGAGAAGCTGCTGTGGGCGGATACGGTGATTTTCCAGTTTCCGCTGTGGTGGTTCTCCATGCCCGCCATTATGAAGGGCTGGATCGACCGGGTTTACGCCTATGGTTTTGCCTACGGCGTCGGCGAGCACAGCGACCGCCACTGGGGCGACCGCTACGGCGAAGGCACCCTGGCGGGCAAACGAGCGATGCTGGTTGTCACTACCGGCGGCTGGGAGGAGCATTACGCCCCGCGCGGAATTAACGGACCGATTAACGATATCCTGTTTCCGATCCAGCACGGAATGCTGTTTTATCCCGGCTTTGCGGTGCTGCCGCCGCTGGTGTTCTACCGCACGGAGAAAACGGACGAGCAGCGCTTTGCGCAGCACTGCCGCGAGCTGGGGCAGCGGCTGGATACGCTGGCAAGCACCGCGCCAATCCCGTTCCGCCGGCAAAATCACGGCGACTATCTGATCCCGTCCCTGACGCTGCGCCCGGATCTGGCGGTCGGGAAAAGCGGGCTGGCAATCCATCAGCGGGTGGATTAAGCGCATTAAGGCGATGCCTGGCCGCCCGGCGTCGCCGTTCAAATACGCTGATTTAGTCCCTGACACGCTTATTTATCCCGAAACGGCTATTTGTTGTAGTCAGACGCCCGCAACTTCGTTTCCCGTCTCTTTCTCATCGGCCAGGATGGTGTATGTTCTCAAGCATCACCTTTAAGCAATCCGGTAACGAGATGAGACGTATTGAGGTAGTACTGCGTGAACTGGAGCGGCTGACGCAGACCATAAGCCGGGACGACCTGTCCCTTGGCACCAGCGCCTTCACCGCAGAGCAAATCGGTTTTAACCTCGGCCTGGCGCGCAACTCCGTCAGCAAGGATTTAAACCAGCTGTGGAGCGACGGGCTGGTTATCAAAACCCGCGGACGCCCGGTATTCTTTCTGCATCTGCAGGCTACTCAAACCCTGCTTGATAGGCCGCTGGCTGAATCGGAGCGCGAGATCGGCGCCATTAGAGACCTGCTGCCTGAGCGGGATCTGCCGTCGGTTAGCGATCCGTTCTCGCTGCTAATCGGCCACGATCGCAGCCTGCGGGATGCGGTGGAAAAAGGTAAAGCGTCGGTGCTCTATCCGCATGGGCTGCACGTGCTGCTGACCGGCCCCTCCGGCGTCGGGAAGACTTTTTTCGCCGAACTGATGCACCGCTATGCCTGCGAGCATAGCGACGATAGCCCTCCGCCTCTCGTCTACTTTAACTGCGCCGAGTACGCCAACAACCCGGAGCTACTCTCTTCCCATCTCTTTGGTCATCGACAGGGGGCGTTTACCGGCGCAACGGAGAGCAAGACCGGCCTGATTGAACAGGCCGACGGCGGCTATCTGCTGCTCGACGAAGTCCATCGCCTGCCCTATGAAGGCCAGGAAAAACTCTTCTCGCTGCTGGATAAAGGCGAGTATCGCCCGCTGGGCGCCAGCGGCCCGGCGCGAAGCATCACCGTACGCCTTATCTGCGCCACCACCGAGCCGGTGAGCTCGTCGCTGCTGCGGACTTTTCAACGCCGCATTCAGGTCGCCATCGATCTTCCCGGCATCCGCCAGCGCTCGCTGGAGGAGCAGATCGAACTGATTATCGGCTTCCTGCAGCGGGAGAGCCGCAAGATTGAGCGCTCGGTAAGCATCGATAAAACGCTGCTGCTGTGGCTGCTGAATAAGCCGCTGGAAGGCAATATTGGCCAGCTAAAAAGCGATATCCAGTTTTTATGCGCCCAGGCCTGGGCATCGGGGATGGCGGCGCAGCACGATGTTCTACTGCTGGATGGCAAGCTGGCGGACGGTTCCACTAACCCCACCCAGGAGCAGCGGATACTGGTCGACGCGCTGTTCAATGGTAAAACCCTGCTCAGTATTGACGCCCGCACGCTGCCGCAGCTTAAAAGCCCGGCGGGCGGCGATGGCGGCATCGAAGAGAGCGATCTGTTCTATAGCTTCCTGACCCGCGAATACGTCAATCTGCGCAACAGTAACGTTCCGCCCGCAGAGACGCTGGCCATTCTCAAAAACAAGCTCAGCTCCATTTTCGAATATGGCCTCTACAGCCGCGACAGCGGCACGCGTTCGCCGCGCTATGGCGACCAGATTGAAGAGCGCGTCGCCCTGCTGATCGGCTATGTAGAACAGATCCTGGGCTTTTCCCTGCCGGAAAATCTGGTCAATCCCCTGCGCAAGCACCTGCTGGCGCTGATCGGCTACGTCCAGCGGGGGCTGATCCCGCAGCTCTACTCCTCCAGTTTAATTCTCGATCGCTGTAAAGATGAATATGAGAATGCCACCCAGCTATGCAGGAAAATCAACGACCTGCTGAATATTCAGTGCCCGGCGACGGAGGTGGTCTGGCTGTGCCTGTTCCTCAAAGAGTGCCGCCATTACCGCCAGCGGATCGGCGTCAGCCCCGACTGCGGAGTGATACTGATCGCCCACGGCGCCACCACCGCCACCAGCATGGCGCAGTACGTCAATCGGGTGCTGGAGCGCGAGCTGTTCAGCGCTATCGATATGCCGTTCGAACAGTCGGTGCACGACACCCTGGATGCGTTAATCCGGCTGATGCAGGCGCGGCGCTGGCAACGGCTGATCCTGATCGTCGATATCGGCTCGCTGGTGCATTTCGGCAGCACCATCAGCAAGCTGTTCCAGATAGACGTCCTGCTGCTGCCGGATATCACCCTGACCAGCCTGCTGGAGATTGGCCTCGATCTGAGCTACGAGACCAGCGACCTGCCGCGGCTGGCGGCGCTTATGCAGGAAAAAGGCATCCCCAGCCAGCTATGCACCCCGCAGCAGGAAAACGTCGGCAAAGTGCTGGTCATCTCCTGCATTACCGGCATGGGCACGGCGGAGAAAATCAAAACCGTGCTGGAGGAGAGCTTCGGCGAGCTGATGTCGCAGGATACCCGCATGGTGATCCTCGACTATAACGAAGTGCGCAGCCCGGAGCGCGTGCAGCAGGCCATTAACGCCCACGAGCGGCTGGCGGGGATTGTCGGGACCTTCCAGCCCGGGCTGCCGGATATTCCGTTTATCTCGCTGGAGGAGCTGTTTTCCGAGCAGGGCCCGGAGCTGGTGTTAAGCCTGCTGACTCCCGATCTCTCCAGCGCCGAACGGCGGCTGGAGATGGAACGCAGCGCGTCCCGGTTTATCAGCGCGCTGACGATGGAAAGCATCATCAACCATATTTCGGTGCTCAACCCGCAGCGCATCCTCAAAGAGATGGAAGGCGTCCTCAGCCAGCTGCGCGCGACCCTGGCGATCGCCCCCAGCCGCCAGGTGACACTACGCTTCCTGATCCACTGCTGCTGTATGGTCGAGCGTATCGTGATTAACCGCAAACCGTTACAGATGGCGCTGGAAATGAAGCCCGATATGGATACTCACGCCTTTAGTGTCATTAAATCCGCCTTCCACCCGGTGGAGGAGGCCTACGCCATCCGCTTATCGGATGCGGAATATATTTATATCTACGAATTATTGTATAGCTAATCCCTTTGCTGGCGCGGCCCATCGGCCCGCCAGCCCCCCTCATCTCCCGCAGATGACACTAATGCTGGCACGGCCTTTGCTCTATCAATAGCGTCTATAAAACGGCGCCAGGAGGCCACCTTGTCATCTACTGTACCTGCACACCCATTACCGCAAATTCTGCTGCTGACGCACGGCGGCTGGGGCACGCCGCTTTGCAACAGCCTGCGCATGGTCACGGGCGAAATCGAAGGCGTGACGGAAATCGCCCTGATGCCCGTCGATACCCTCGGCGAGTATTACCAGCGCGTTGAGGCGACGGTGAAGTCGATGCCGGAAGGCTCGCTGATCCTCACCGACTTTATTGGCGGCACCACCTCTAACGTCGCCGCCCGCCTGAGCGCCGACTATCCGATCGCCGTGATTTGCGGCCTCAACGCTTCGCTACTGCTGGAAGCGCTGGATAAACGCGAACAGGGACCGCTGACCCGCTGCGTCAACGAGCTTGTGGAAGCCGGACGCAGCAGCTGTCGCGACGTCGTCGCCCACGTGAACCAGTTAAATCATTAAGGAGCCCTTCATGGCAAAAATCGTTTTATGTCGTATCGATAGCCGTCTGATTCACGGCCAGGTTGTCACCAAGTGGGTCGGCCAGTCGCAGGCTAACCGTATCGCCGTGGTCAGCGACGAGCTCGACGCCGATCCGTTTATGAAAAATATCTACCTGATGGCGGCGCCGCCGAATATCAAAGTCGACTGTTTCAGCAATGCCAGCTTTACCGCGGCCTGGCGGGAGAACCAGCTCGGCGAGGGGAACGTGCTGGTGCTGTTTCCATCCCTCAGCGCAATCCAGCAGGCCGTGCAGCAGGGTTTCGACGTCACCTCGATTCAGGTCGGCGGACTTGGCGGCGGGCCAAACCGGAAAGCCGTATTTCAGAACATCACCCTCGATGAAAAAGACGTCGGGATCCTCGGTGAGCTGAAAAACAGCGGAATTCAGGTGTTCTTCCAGACGATCCCGGAAGATAAACCCCAGTCACTGGACGACATCCTGAAAAAATTCTAACCAGTTGATAAGCAGGTAAAAACTATGGACACATTGCTTTTTGCGAGCCTGATGGGACTCTATTACTGGTTCGCTCGATTACGTTTAGGCTATACCTTCTCCGCCATGCTGCTGCAGCCCGTCGTGGTTGCCGTTTTCGTCGGCTTACTGCTGGGCGATATGAAGACCGCGATGATCATCGGCGCAGGTATGCAGCTGGTGTATCTGGGCGTCACCTCCACGCCGGGCGGTAACGTCCCGTCGGATCCGGCGCTGGCCGCCTGTATCGCCATACCTATTGCCGTGAAGGCGGGGATGGAGCCGAACCTGGCGATCGCGCTGGCGATTCCGTTTGGCGTGATCGGGGTATTCCTCGATCAGCTGCGCCGGACGCTGAACGCGGCGTGGGTGCATATGGCCGATAAACATGCCGAGAGCGCCAACATGACGGGGATCATGCGTTGCGCCTTTATCTACCCTGCCCTGCTTGGGCTGCTGCTGCGCTTCCCGGTGGTCTTTGCCGCCAACTACTTCGGACAAAGCGTGGTCGAGAAGTTCCTCAAGCTGATGCCGCACTGGCTGACCCACTCGTTTGAAATTATGGGCGGCATCCTGCCCGCGCTGGGCTTCGCCATCACCATCATGGTGATTGGTAAGAAGAGCCTGCTGCCGTGGTTTATCGGCGGATTCTTTGCGGTGCTCTACCTGAAGGTGGACATCATGGCGATGGCGATTTTCGGTACCTGCGTGGCCTTCCTGATTAAAGGCCTCGCCAAAAATGAAGGGGCGGCATAATGAGTAGCGATGTCATGCAACATGAGCTGGTTGAACGGGCCCGTGAAAGCCGGGCGCTGAGCAAAGCCGATATCACCAAGGCCTGGCTGATTTACTGGCTGGGGGCGGAAGTATCCAGCTCCTACGAGCGTCTGCAAAGCCTGGTGTTCTGCGCCTCGATGACGCCGATTATCAAAAAGCTGTATCCGGAGAAAGAAGAGCAGGCCGAGGCCCTGAAGCGCCACCTCAACTTTTTTAACTCCGAGCAAACTTTCGGCTCGGTTATCCAGGGTATCTCTATCGCCATGGAAGAGCAGAAAACCCGCGGCGAACCGATTAGCGACGCCTCCATTACCGGGATCAAAACCGGCCTGATGGGGCCGCTGGCCGGGATGGGCGATTCGATAATCTGGGCCGCGGTCATGCCGCTGCTGATCGCGATCTTTATCCCCTTCGCCGCCGGCGGCAGCGCCTTCGGCGGTATCGCGCCGCTGATCCTCTACCCGGCGATCACCATGGCGATAAGCTACGGGCTGGTGCATAAAGGCTACACCCTCGGGCGGGATTCGATAATCGGCCTGCTGCAAGGGGGGCGCATCAAGGAGCTGATCTACGGCGCCAACGTGCTGGGTCTGATCATGATGGGCGCGCTTTCGGCAAGCTACGTCAAAATCACCACGCCGCTGAAAATCAGCGCGCTGAAAGGCTCCGAGGTGGTGGTGCAGCAGATCCTCGACTCTATTGCTCCGGGCCTGCTGCCGCTGGCGGCGGTCTTTGCCGTCTACTTCTATCTGCTGAAAAAGGGTCCGCGCTACACCACGATTTTACTGTCGATTGTCGCGATCAGCATCGTTTGCTCGCTGACGGGAGTGCTGTAGGCCATGAACGATAATATTTATCAACGGCTTGGGCTAAAGCGGGTGATTAACGCCTGCGGTAAAATGACGATCCTCGGCGTATCATCCGTTGACCCGGAGGTGATGCAGGCCGCTGCCGAAGCCGCCAGCGCGTTCGTTGAAATCGATAAGCTCACCGACCGCACCGGGGAGCTTATCTCCACCCACACCGGCGCCGAGGATAGCTACCTGACGTCGTGCGCCTCGGCGGGAATTGCCATCGCGGTGGCCGCGGCGATCACCCGCGGCGAGCCGGATAAGGTCGCGCAGATGCCGGACAGCAGCGGCATGGCCAACGAAATCATTATCCTGCGCGGTCACAACGTCGATTACGGCGCGCCGATAACCAGCGCGATTCGCCTCGGCGGAGGACGGGTTGTCGAGGTCGGGTCCAGCAATCTCGCCGCGCGCTGGCAGCTGGAGAGCGCCGTCAGCGAGCGTACGGCGGCGCTGCTGTTTGTTAAATCGCACCACTGCGTGCAAAAAGGGATGCCCGGCATCGATGACTTTCTGCAGGTCGCCCACCGGCACAACCTGCCGCTGATTGTCGATGCCGCCGCCGAAGAGGATCTTCGCCGCTGGGTCGCGACCGGCGCAGATATGGTGATTTACAGCGGCGCCAAAGCCTTCAATGCCCCAACCTCCGGCTTTGTTAGCGGAAAACGAGCCTGGATCGCGGCCTGCAAGGCGCAGCATAACGGCATCGCCAGGGCGATGAAGGTTGGCAAAGAAAATATGGTCGGCCTGGTATACGCCCTCAACCGCTATCAGGCGGCCGCTCCGGCTCCCGATGCGGCCGCTCTGCGTCCCTTCGCCGAAGCGATATCCGCCTTACGCGGGCTGAAGGCGGATATCGAACAGGACGAGGCCGGGCGGGCCATCTGGCGCATCCGGGTCAGGGTCGATAAAGAAGCCCTGGGCCTCAACGCCGGCGAAGTCGAAGCCCGACTGCGCGGCGGCGAAATCGCAATTTATGCCCGCCGCTACGCTTTGCATCAGGGCGTGTTTAGCCTCGATCCGCGGACCATTGCCGAAGGTGAGATGGCGCTTATTATCGCGCGACTCAAGGAGATTACCGAACATGCAGCAGATTAACTTTTATCGCCAGCGGATCGCGATTAACGTTCTGGCAAAAGATATCGCCAACGCCCGGGAGATTTACGATGCCGCCGAAGGCCATGCGGTGATTGGCGTTTTATCCGCACAGTTTTCTACCGTGGATGAAGGCGTAGCGGAAGTGCGCCGCTGGATGACGGAAATTCCCGCTATTTCCGTCGGCCTGGGAGCAGGCGATCCGGCCCAGTTCTATAAGGCGGCGATGATTTCGGCGAAGCTTCATCCCGCCCATGTTAATCAGACCTTTACCGGCTGCGGCTTTGCGGCAGGCGCGCTGGCCGCCACCGGCGGGCAAAACACGCGGATCAATGCGCTGATAAGCCCCACCGGCAGGCCCGGAGAGGTGCTTATCTCCACCGGAGTCAGCAGCGCGCACGGAACGCCGGCCAGGGTATCCAGCGATGCGGCGGTGAGGATGATTCAGGATATGGGCGCGCACGCCGCTAAGTTCTTTCCCATGGGCGGCGAACGCTCGCTGGATGAGCTAAAGGTTCTCGCCCAAAGCGCCGCGCACAACGGCATGACGCTTATTGAACCCACCGGCGGTATCGACCTGAATAACTTCGCCGTCATTCTGCAAGCCTGTCTGCAGGCCGGCGTTGCGCAGGTGATGCCGCATATCTACAGCTCAATCATCGATCCGCAAAGCGGTAATACCCGCCCGGAAGATATTCGCCTGCTGATGAGTATCGTGAAGGATCTTGTCGATTAAAGACCCGGCCTCGTGCGGCAGCTACTGCCGCACGCCACGCGCTGATTTCTATGACGAATTGTGAGCCTCCGCGCAATAACGGCATTCCACCGCCGCACACTCCCCCTCACATTGATAGCGATCAAGAATAATCATACCGTCTGGTCGGTATGATTCAGGCCATGAACATGGAAGCCCAACACCGAAAAAAAGACCCCGTCCGTTTACATCAGCAGCTGCTGGAATCCGCGGCGATGATCGCCGGCAGAGACGGTATCGCCTCGCTGTCGCTGAATGCCGTGGCGCGCGAAGCCGGGGTGAGCAAAGGGGGTCTTTTGCACCACTTCCCCAACAAGCAGGCGCTGATTTTTGCCCTGTTCGCCCGCCTGCTGGCGATTATGGAGGACGCGATTTCGGCGCTGATGGCCGCCGACAATGTCTCTTATGGCCGCTTTACCCGCGCCTACCTGCACTATTTATCCGACCTGACCGATACCCATGAAAGTCGGCAGCTGATGGTGCTGTCGCTGGCGATGCCGGATGAGCCGGTGCTGCGAAAATGCTGGCGCGACTGGATGCTGGATCACCTCGCGCAGGGCGATGCGCTGGATAACGGCCACACCGGCACCCTGGTACGCTACGCGGCGGACGGCATCTGGCTATCAGAGTTAACCGAGGGGCGCACCATGAGCGCCGAACACCGGCGGTCGCTGGTCAGCGATCTGACGAGAATGACGCTTCCCGCGTGAAGCACGTTGAGCCTGACAGGTCAGGCGATTAGATTGAGGCCGCGATGCGCTACAACATCAATGGCCGTCTCATTTATGATGCAACGGACGGCACACTAATCCTACCGGGAAGCGATGAGGCGGACAGCCAGCTGTCGATCACCGCCAGCGCGCTGCTGTGGTTTTTTCTGCGTAACCCGGAGATTGTCAGCCGCGATGAGGTGCTCAAAAAGGTCTGGGATGACAACGGCTTAACCTCCTCGAACAGCAACCTGAATCAGTATCTGAGCATGCTGCGCAAAACCTTCCGCCACTATGAGATCGACAATATTATCGTCACCGTCTCGCGCGGACTGCTGCAGCTGAACCCCGAAATCACCGTTCATCAGCTGGACGCTCCCGTGCCGTCGCAGCCGCAGGCGGAACCGCCGTCGCTGCCGCCCGCAGAGCCGGACGCCGTGCCGCCGGCCGCGGCGCAGAGTCCGAAACCAACCCGGCACGCCCGCGGCACCTGCTGGTATATCGCCGGCGTCTGCCTGCTGACCATCGCCCTGCTGCTGGTGCTTTTCAGCTTTTTCGGCAGCGGCGAATCACGCCCCATTACCCTGACGCAGATGACCCACAGCCAGTGCGAACTGCTGGCCAGCGACGAGATGCTGCGCTCCGTGGCCGGAACCGCCTACGGCAACAACTTTGACGCCGTGCGCCAGCGGCTGAAGCTGGAGTGCAAACCCGGCGAACGTTTTGTCTTCTTCTATGGCGATCGGCTGGAGACTAACGGTCTGGGCCGCGTCTTCCTCGCCCACTGCGCGATGCATGAAGACAATCCTTTCAGCTATTGCGATAACTATTTCTACTACTCCTGGAAACCGTAATGAGACTCGCACCCCGGCCTTTTTTCGCCCTCTCCGTCCTGGCGTTCATCACCGCGGCCGGGCTCAGCGCCTGGAAGCTGCTGCCGGCTGAAAACGACGGGGCAATGAGCTGCTCGACCAAAGCCATCATGCGCTTTGAAAACATGGATAAAGAGAACGTCAACGGCAATATTCACTTCAATTTCGCCGCCCGCGGCAAAGGCTCGATGGTCGTCGAAGGCTATACCGACTCCGCGGCCGGCTGGCTCTACCTGCAGCGCTACGTCAAATTCAGCTACACCAGTAAACGCATCTCCTCAACCGAGCGCCACTACCGCATCAGCCGGTGGGAATCCAGCGCCTCATCGATCGACGAATCCCCGGACGTCATCTTCGCCTACTTTATGCGCGAGATGTCCGACAGCCACGACGGGCTGTTTCTCAACGCCCAGAAGCTCAACGAGAAGGCGATTCTGCTCAGCTCGATCAATTCGCCGCTCTACGTTTGCACCCTGAAGTCCGGCAGCAAGCTTGACTAACGGCCGGCCCCACCGGCTTCAGCCTTACCCCGCGTTTTTCCCGCTCCGCCTCATACCCTAAAAGCGCACTTTTTGCGTTTAGCTCCCGACTAAAAACATGACCATAACCACACTTAATAGATGGATATATTACCCTGCCCCAGCAATAAATTAGCAACTCATTAACATTCACTGCCGCCCGTCCGGGTGGCGTAAAACTCGCCGCATCCACAGCCAATTCCATCGGCCCCGATCAGCATAAAGAGATAAATACAGGCCCTTAAAACGCTAAATCACAGAGCAAAAAACTAAAAACATAACTCACGCGGATTTAAATTTCACTTAACTCGCCATTCCCTATAGTGAACATCGAACGCCGCTACCGCGTGTTGACGCCGTTACGCGGACGGTTTTCCCGAATCACAAACCTGTCTGGAGGAAAAACCATGGGTGATGCATTGGGGCTTATTGAAACCAAAGGCCTGGTGGCCTGCATTGAAGCAGCGGATGCGATGTGCAAATCCGCCAACGTCGAGCTGATTAGCTATGAAAACATCGGCTCCGGGCTGGTCACCGTGATGGTGAAAGGCGACGTCGGGGCAGTAAAAGCGGCGGTGGATTCCGGCGTGGAATCAGCGCAGCGCATCGGCGAGGTGGTGACCTCGTTGGTTATCGCTCGTCCGCATAACGACATCAACAAAATTGTTATTAAACACAAGGCTTAAGGCCAGGAGAACGCAAATGGGTGATGCATTAGGTCTGATCGAAACCAAAGGTCTGGTGGCCTGCATTGAAGCGGCGGACGCGATGTGTAAAGCCGCCAACGTCGAGCTGATTGGCTATGAAAACGTCGGCTCCGGGCTGGTCACCGCGATGGTGAAAGGCGACGTCGGCGCGGTAAAAGCGGCGGTGGATTCCGGCGTGGAATCGGCGCAGCGCATCGGGGAAGTGGTGACCTCGCTGGTTATCGCGCGTCCGCATAACGACATCAACAAAATCGTCGCACATTACAAAGTCGCGGAATAACGGGAGACAACATGATGAAAGAAGCGCTTGGTCTGATCGAAACCAAAGGTCTGGTGGCCTGTATTGAAGCCGCCGATGCGATGTGTAAAGCCGCCAACGTCGAGCTGATTGGCTATGAAAACGTCGGCTCCGGGCTGGTCACCGCGATGGTGAAAGGCGACGTCGGCGCGGTGAACGCGGCGGTGGACTCCGGCGTTGAAGCGGCGAAACGCATCGGCGAAGTCGTCACCTCTCGCGTCATTGCGCGACCGCATAACGATATCGAGAAAATCGCGTCGCAGCACAAAGCATGACCTGACAGGGTGCGCCCCGTCTCCACTCTTTTAGTCTGATGAAGGATAGACTCATGATTGAACTGGATAACGATTTGCAGTCCCGCCAGAACGCGCGGGAACTGGTGCGCAGCGCCAAAAAGGCCCAGGCGATTCTGGCCACCTTTTCGCAGCAGCAAATCGACGCCATCGTGAAAAACGTGGCCCAGGAAGCGGCGCACCACGCCGAAGCGCTGGCGAAAATGGCCTCGGAAGAGACCGGATTTGGCAACTGGCAGGATAAGGTGCTGAAGAACCGTTTTGCCTCGCTGCGCGTCTACGACGCCATCAAAGATATGAAGACCGTCGGCATCATTCATGACGATCCGCTAAAAAAAGTGATGGACGTGGGCGTGCCGCTGGGGGTGATTTGCGCGCTGGTGCCGTCCACCAACCCAACCTCGACCGTTATCTATAAAACGCTGATTGCCCTGAAGGCCGGCAACGCGATTATCTTTTCGCCGCATCCCGGCGCACGCGAGTGCAGCTGGAAAGCGATAGAGATCGTTAAGCGCGCCGCCGAAGCCGCAGGCGCCCCGGCAGGCAGCGTCAGCGCTATCACCCAGCTGACCCTTGAAGCCACCTCCGAACTGATGCACAGCAAAGAGGTCTCGCTGATCCTCGCCACCGGTGGCGAAGGGATGGTGCGCGCGGCGTATGCCTCCGGCACCCCGACCATCAGCGGCGGCCCGGGTAACGGCCCGGCGTTTATCGAACGCAGCGCCGATATCCACCACGCGGTGAAAGATATCATCACCAGCAAAACCTTCGATAACGGGGTGATCTGCGCCTCCGAGCAGTCGATCATCGTCGAACGCTGCATTTACGACGAAGTCCATCGCGAGCTGGAAGCCCAGGGCGCGTACTTTATGAACGAGGGCGAAGCGGCGAAAATGGCGGCCCTGCTGCTGCGCGCCAACGGCACCATCAACCCGAAAGTGGTTGGCAAAACCGCGCTGTATCTGAGCCAGATGGCCGGCTTCAGCGTCCCGGCCAGCACCCGGGTGCTGATCGCCGAGCAAACCACCGTCTCGCACAAAAACCCCTATTCTCGCGAAAAGCTGTGTCCGGTACTCGGCCTGTACGTGGAAGAGGACTGGAAGGCGGCCTGCAACCGGGTGATGGAGCTGCTGACCAATGAAGGCCTCGGCCACACCCTGGTGATCCACACCCGTAACCAGGACGTCATTCGCCAGTTCTGCCTCGAAAAACCGGTTAACCGCATTCTGATCAACACCCCGGCGGCGCTGGGCGGCATCGGGGCGACCACCAATATCACCCCGGCATTAACCCTTGGCTGCGGCGCCGTCGGCGGCGGTTCCAGCTCCGATAACGTCGGGCCAATGAACCTGCTCAACATCCGCAGAGTGGGCTACGGCGTGCGCTCCATTGATGAACTGCGCGCTCCGGGCAGCCGCCCTGAACCGCAGCCCACCATCGTCGCCCCGGTCGATAACCCGCACCGCAGCATTTTTGACGACCAGCGCTTCACCGCGCCTGCCGCTGCTGCTGTGACCCACAGCGCGACGGCGGACGATCGTTTTGCGGTCCGCGCGGCCGTCGAGGCGGAAGGCGACATCAACGAGCAAAACGTGGAGCGCATTATTCGCCAGGTGCTGGAGCGCCTCGGTAAGTAATGCATTGAGATAAGGCGATAAAAACGATGATTCTCGCAAAGGTAGTCGGACATGTCGTCGCCACGCAGAAATGCGCTGAGCTACGCGGCAGCAACCTGCTGTTAATCACCAAATTAGACGATGAGCAGCGGCCAATGAAGGACCAGACCTGGGTCGCCGTCGATAGCGTCGGTGCAGGCATGCACGACATCGTGCTGGCCGAAGAGTATTTCGCGCTCAACCGGGACCGCTACAAGGCCATGTCGGTGGTTGCCATTGTCGAGAACGTGTTTCGGGACGCTTAAGGAGTGAACAGTCCAATGAGTGAATTTTTGCTGAAACCTCGGATCCGCTTTGGTCAGGACGCGCTTGCGGTCCTGACCGAGCTTCCCGCCCGCAGCGTCCTGCTGGTCACCGATAAGGCGATGGTGAAATTTGGTCTCGCCGAACGCGTGACCCGGATCCTGCACCAGCGCGGCATCACCTTCCAGGTCTGGGACGACGTGGTGGCCGACCCGGATATCGCCACTATCGTGCGCGGTATGAAGCTGATGGACGACAGCTACCCGGATCTGGTTATCGCCCTGGGCGGCGGTTCGGTGATTGATGCAGCCAAAGCGGTTATTTTCGCCCTGGCGCAAACCCGCCCGGACGCCCGCCGCGAGCGCCCCTGCTTCGTGGCGATCCCCACCACCAGCGGCACCGGCTCTGAAGTGACCGCCTTTTCGGTGGTGAAAGCCCACGCCGAAAAACTGGTGCTGGTGGACCCGTCCCTGCTGCCGGATATCGCCATTCTCGACCCGGCGCTGGTGGCCTCGGTGCCGCCAGCGATCACCGCCGATACCGGGATGGACGTTCTGTGCCACGCGCTGGAAGCCTACGTCTCTCTTGATGCCAGCGACTTTTCCGATGCGCTGGCGGAAAAAGTGGTGCAGCAGGTGTTTCGCTACCTGCCGACCTGCTGGCGCAGCGGCGACAACCTGCTGGCGCGGGAAAAGATGCACAACGCCTCCTGCATGGCGGGAATGGCCTTTACCAACGCCTCGCTCGGCATCACCCACAGCCTCGCCCACGCGCTTGGCGGCGTCTTCCGCGTCCCGCACGGCCGCGCCAACGCGCTGCTGATGGCGGAGGTCGTGGCGTGGAACGCGGATTATCAGGGGCAGTGTGATACCGATGCCGCGCGCAAATACGCTCGTCTGGCTCATCTGCTGGATCTGCCGGCCGCCAGCCCCCGCCAGGGCGTCGCCAGCCTGCTGATCGCCATTCAGGCATTAAAAGACGAAATGACCATGCCGGCCGGCATCCGCGATACCGGCGTCGATGCCGCTGATTTTGATCGGCGGCTGGCGGAAATGGTCGGTCAGGCGCTGCGCGATAGCTGTACCCCAACCAACCCGCGCACGCCGGACGCTCACGCTTTAACCGAACTCTATCGCCGGGCGTGGACCGGCGGCGCCGTTCAGGGCCACTGATAACAAGAACTGGAGAACCTTACCCATGGCACACTACAGCTTAACGCCGCGCGTCAACGTGTTGGCAGAACGTTTACTCTCACAAAAAAGCACCCTGTGCACCGAACATGCCACGACGCTGAACGCCCTTGATGGCGATATCGCGGGCGTCCCCGCCGCCGTTAAACCGGCGCGCCGCTTCTATGAACTGATGCGCCAGCTGCCGGTATGCATCAGCGCCGACGAGCTGATCGTCGGCAACCAGACCCGCAAACCGCACGGGGCAATTTTTCACGATGAAAGCGCGGCCCATCGCCCGTCGGCGTTCCAGTTTCTCAATCTGAACAGCGACCTCGACTCTCCGGACTATAAGCTGGTCATCGAGAAAGGCGTGCTGGCGATCAGGCACCAGCTCGAAGAGAAAACCCGCAGCCTGGGCAGCGCCGTCAGCCGCAGCGGCATGGATGAAGTCAACGGCTGCCGCGCGGCGATTTACGCCTGCGACGGGCTGCTGACCCTGGCACAAAACCTGGCTAACAGCGCGGAAACCCTGGCCGCCGGCGAAAGCAACGCTTATCGCCAGAGCGAGCTGCGCGACAGCGCCGCCATCCTGCACCACGTTCCGGCCCACCCGGCGCGTAGTTTTAAAGAAGCCTGCCAGGCCTTTTATCTGTTCCAGCTCGCGCTGCAGCTCGATAACGGCAGCTATGCGGTGAACCCGGAAGGCGCCGATAAGGCCCTGCTGCCTTGGTATCAGCGCGATATCGACAGCGGCGCCCTGACGCCGCAGCAGGCCTATGAAATCGTCGAATGCCTGTGGTTCAAGCTGGCGGAGCTGAGTGAAGTCCGCGCCGCCTGCGCCATCGACGGCTACCCGATGTTTGACGCGCTGCTGCACGGCGCGAGCCTCGAAAACGCCAGCATCAATGCGCTCTCCGACATGTTCCTCAGCGCGCAGCGCAACCTCAGCGCGCGGAATCTACCGGTGCGCCTGTTCCGCGGCGCGCAACAGGTCTCTACCGCGCCGTTTGCCGCCTGCGGCGATACGCCGGTGATGGAAGGGCTAACCCCGCGCATGCAGCGCCTGCGTAATCACTATCTGACCGTGCGTCCGAGCGTCTCTATCTACCGCGCGCTGGCCTTTACCGAGGTGGTCAAAGCCAACCCGGGCATGCCAACCATTCTGCTGCGCGCCAAAGCGTTCCGTCACGCCTGCGAAACCGCGCCGATCCTGATTCAGGATGACGAACTGATCGTCGGCCATCCGTGCGGCAAACCGCGCGCGGGCGCCTTCTCGCCGGATATCGCCTGGCGCTGGGTGCGCGACGAGCTCGACACCATGAGCACCCGCCCGCAGGATCCGTTTGAGATCAGCGAAGAAGATAAAAAAACCATTCGCGAAGAGATCGTGCCGTTCTGGGAAGGCCGTTCGCTGGATGAGATTTGCGAAGCGCAGTATCGCGAGGCCGGCGTCTGGGCGTTCAGCGGCGAGACCTTCGTCAGCGACCTCTCCTATCACCAGATCAACGGCGGCGGCGATACCTGCCCGGGCTACGACGTCCTGCTGTTCACCAAAGGGATGAACGGCATTAAGGCCGATGCGCAGGCCCGCCTCGATCGGCTGAGCATGGAAAACCCGGAAGATATCGACCGTATTTATTACTACAAAGCGGCGATCGAAACCTGCGAAGGCGTCATTAACTACTCCCACCGCATCGCCGCGCATGCCCGCGAACTGGCGGCCACGGAGCAGAACGCCCAGCGTCGCGCCGAGCTGCTGACCATCGCCGAGGTTAACCAGAACGTGCCGGCCAACCCGCCGAAAACCCTACAGGAAGCGCTGCAGAGCATCTGGACCGTGGAGTCGCTGTTCGAAGTCGAAGAGAACCAGACCGGCCTCTCCCTCGGCCGCGTTGACCAGTACTGCTACCCGATGTTTGAGGCCGATATTCGCGAAGGCCGCCTGACCCACGAGTCCGCGCTGGAGATGATGCAGGCCTTTATCATCAAGTGCGCCGAGCTGATGTGGATGTCCAGCGAGCTGGGGGCGAAATACTTCGCCGGCTATCAGCCGTTTATCAACCTGACCGTCGGCGGCCAGAAGCGCTCCGGCGGCGATGCCTGCAACGATCTCACTTATCTGATTATGGACGCCGTGCGCTTTGTGAAGGTTTACCAGCCGTCGCTGGCCTGCCGCATTCACAACCAGTCGCCGCAGAAGTACATGGAAAAAATCGTCGACGTGGTGAAAGCGGGCATGGGCTTCCCGGCCTGCCACTTCGATGACTCCCATATCAAGATGATGCTGCGTAAAGGCTTCGATTTCGAAGACGCCCGCGACTACTGCCTGATGGGCTGCGTGGAGCCGCAGAAATCCGGCCGCATCTACCAGTGGACCTCCACCGGCTACACCCAGTGGCCCATCGCCATCGAGTTCGTACTGAACCGCGGCCGGATGGTGCTGTTCGATAGCTATCAGGGGCTGGATACCGGCGATCTGCGCGACCTGCACACCTTCGAAGCGTTCGACGCGGCGGTGAAAAAGCAGATTGCCCATATCGTGCGCCTGTCGGCAATCGGGACGGTGATCAGCCAGCGCGTGCACCGCGACGTGGCGCCGAAACCGCTGATGTCGCTGCTGGTGGAAGGCTGCATGGAGAGCGGTAAAGACGTGGCGGCCGGCGGCGCGATGGTCAACCACGGGCCGGGGCTGATCTTCTCGGGCCTGGCGACCTACGTCGACTCCCTCGCCGCGATCCGTAAGCTGGTGTATGAAGATAAAAAATATACCCTCGAGCAGATCCGCGACGCGATGCTGGCGAACTTTGAAGGCTTCGAAGGGCTGCGCCGCGACTGCCTGAATGCGCCGAAATACGGCAACGACGATAACTACGTTGACCAGTACGCGCTGGATATTACCGAGTGGACGGAGCGCGAGTGCCGTAAGTACCAGATGCTCTACTCCACCCTCAGCCACGGCACCCTGTCGATCTCCAACAACACGCCGATCGGCGAGCTGACCAACGCGACGCCGAACGGTCGCCTGGCGTGGATGCCGCTCTCGGACGGTATCAGCCCGACGCAGGGCGCCGATAAGCAAGGCCCGACGGCGATAATCAAGTCGGTCAGCAAGATGAACGTGGAGACCATGAACATCGGCATGGTGCATAACTTCAAGTTCCTCAAAGGCTTGCTGGATACTCCCGAAGGACGCCACGGCCTGATCACGCTGCTGCGTACCGCATCGATTCTCGGCAACGGCCAGATGCAGTTCAGCTACGTCGATAACGAAGTGCTGAAAAAAGCCCAGCAGGAGCCGGAAAAATACCGCGACCTGATCGTCCGGGTAGCGGGCTACAGCGCCTACTTCGTCGAACTGTGCAAGGAAGTTCAGGATGAAATTATTAGCCGCACGGTCATTGAGAAGTTCTAATTTAAAGACATTTTCCCCTATGGATTTCGAGTTGTAGAAAGGCGGTAAGCCCGTACATCCCAGGAGCATAGATAGCTATGTGACTGGGGTGAACAGGCGCAGCCAACGCATCTACAGCCCGAAAGACGACGGGGAGGAGGCAAGCGTGATCGCAACACAAGAATTAACCGGGCGCATTTTCAATATTCAGAAGTACTCGATCTACGACGGGGATGGTATTCGCACGCTGGTTTTTTTCAAAGGCTGCAATATCCGCTGCCCGTGGTGCGCGAACCCGGAAGGGCTTACCAGCCAGTTTCAGGTGATGTTCTCGCAGGATAAGTGCGTTAACTGCGGCGACTGCGTCAGCGTCTGCCCGGCGGGTATTCATTACCGGGCGGAGGAAAACGGCGAAATGAAGCACTTCGTCGACCGCAATAAAGACTGCATCGGCTGCCGTAAATGCGAAGAGATTTGCACCCGGAACGCGCTGGATATTATGGGCAAGGATGTCACCGTCAGCGAGCTGATGGAGATAATCATGCAGGATTACGATTTTTATATCGCCTCCGGCGGCGGCGTGACCATCGGCGGCGGCGAAATGAGCCTGCAAACCGATTTTGCCGTCGCCTTATTTAGCGAATGCAAAAAGATGATGCTCAATACCGCTATCGAAACTCAGGGCACCACCCCGCTGGCTAATTACCAGAAGCTCGCGCCGGTCACCGACACCTTCTTATTCGATATTAAGCAAATCAATAGCGCGCACCATAAAGCGTTATTCGGCATTGGCAACGAAGGCATCCGCCGCAATCTGGAGTGGCTGGTGGATTCCGGCGCCAACGTGATTGTCAGAATGCCGCTGGTGCGCGGATATAACGACTCCTGGGAGGCAATTACCGGCGCAATTGATTATGTACAGAAGCTAGCCAAACGCGGACATATCCGCCGCATCGATATGCTGCCGTACCACCAGCTGGGACGTAAAAAATATGAACGCCTGGATATGCCGTACCCGATTACCCAGGACCCGTCTTATTCGCCCGAAGAATTAGACCGGCTGGAAACGTTCTTCGCGCAGTTTGATTTTGATATTCGTTTAGTCCGCCATTAACAGGAGCTGACAATGAAAAGTTTAGGCGTAATTGAAACGCGAGGGCTGGTCGCCGCCATTCAGGCCGTCGACGCCGCCTGTAAAGCCGCAGGCGTGAGCTGCATAGGCTACCGTAAAATCGGCTCGGGGCTGGTCAGCGTCTGCTTTGAAGGCGAAATCAGCGCCATCCACACCGCGATTGAGCGCGGCGTCGAAGTCGTCGCCGCGGGCCAGGTCGTCGGCTCGCTGGTCATCGCCCGCCCGGAACGCAGCGTGGTCGATGCGCTGGGTAAATTAAAAGGCCGCCCGTCGCGCCCTGCGGCTAAGATCGACGCGCCGCTCCCTGTGGAAGAAGAAAAAGACGCGGCGGAGCCGACCGCTCAGTACCCGGCGCAGCCCGCACCGGGCCAGACGGAAGATAAAAACGCCGCGCAGAGGAAAGGGAAGAAGGCATGATCGACGCTCTGTTACATGAAAAAATTGCCGCCCGCCTGACCCGCATCGCCCCGGAGATCCCGGTGGGCATCTCTAACCGCCACGTTCACCTGGCGCAGCAGGATGTCGAGGCGCTGTTCGGCAAGGGCTACGCGCTAACCCCGCTGAAGCCGCTGCGTCAGCCGGGGCAATTCGCCGCCGAAGAGTGCGTCACCGTGGTCGGGCCAAAGGGTTCGCTGACCCACGTTCGCGTCCTCGGCCCCACGCGCCCGTGCAGTCAGCTGGAAATTTCCCGCGCCGACTGCTTCACTCTCGGTATCAGGGCGCCGGTGCGCGAGTCCGGCCAGCTGGAGAACGCCGGCAGCGCGCTGCTGATCGGCCCGGCGGGCCACGTTGAGCTTCGTTCGCAGGTGATCTGCGCCTGGCGACATATTCATATGTCGCCGCAGGACGCCCGCCGGCTGAACGTCAGCAACGGGCAGAAGGTCAGCGTCCGCAGCAACGGCGAGCGCCGGCTGACGTTTGATGAAGTGGTGATTCGGGTGCGCGATGATTTTGTGCTTGAGTTCCATATCGATACCGAAGAGGCCAACGCCGCCGGGCTGAAAAACGGCGCGCAGGTCGTCATCACCCAGCCCGCTTAACGGAGACAGGCCATGACCGACGAAGAGATCGAACGCCTGGTGACGCGGATTATCCAGCGGCTACAGCCGCCGGTTCTGGTAATGGTCGCCGCCGCCGACGGCTACCGGCAAGCGATCCGCCGCCGTCTGGCGGGCTGCGGGCATCCGCTGCATATCGTACTGGACGAAGGCACCCCGGACGCCGCATGCTGGCAGGAAACCGGCACAATCGTCCCGGCGTCAGCCTGGCAGGAAGCGCTGCCTGCAATGGCCTGGCGAGCGGTGATAGTGCCGTTTCTCGACTATCCGCTGGCGGCAGACCTGGCGAACGGCAACCTGCGAAGCCCGTTCGCCAGACGCCTGCACGAGGCGCTGCTTGGCGGCCTGCCGGTGCTGGCGCTGCGCTACCACTGCGATCCCGGCAGCGAGCTCAATCAGCTGTGCGGCGCGGCGGCCCACTCGGCCTACGCCGGGCAGATGCGCTCGACGCTGGCCCGGCTGACGGAGTGCGGCGTTACGCTGTGCGATATGAACGAGCTGCTGGAGCGGCTGACATCGGGTAGCGCAGCGGCGACGCCGGCGAGCGCGGCGCGGCGTTATCTCACTGTCACAGACGTGGTGAATAATCCGGCGCTAGCCTCCGCGCCCGATGCCGAACTGACCGATGCCGCCATCGATTTCTTAAAAAACAGAAAAAAAGAACCTTACCTTAATAAATAGACCCGGAGTTTATTATGTCTTCCAAAACAAAATGTTGGCTATGGATGCTGCTGGTTATCCTCTCCGAAACCTCAGCCACTTCGACGCTTAAAATGTTCGGCAGCAGCGAAGGCTCGACCAAAATGATGCTGCTCGCGCTGCTGATTGTTCTCTACTGCACCTGCTACTACTCGCTCTCCCGCGCGGTGAAAGATATCCCCGTCGGCCTGGCGTATGCCACCTGGTCCGGCACCGGCATCCTGGTCGTTTCCACGCTGGGCATGGCGTTTTACGGCCAGCATCCGGATACCGCGGCCATTATCGGCATGGCGATTATCGCCAGCGGCATCGTCATCATGAACCTGTTCTCGAAAATGGGCAGCGAGGAGAGCGCTGCGGCGCCCGCCGAGCCGGTTACGCCTCTCGACAAAAAGATCGCCAACTGACTGAAAGGAATAGCATATGTTTAATCTCGGATTTTTATGGCTGGCGCTGTCAATCGGCTCCGAAATCACCGGCACTTCGATGATCAAAAAGACCAACGGCTTTAGCAAGCTGGCGCCGTCGGTGCTGGTAGTCTGCGCCTACGGGCTGTGCTATTTCGCCCTCACCCGCGCGATGAGCACCATCCCGGTGGGCGTGGCCTACTCGCTGTGGTGCGGCTTTGGTATCGTCGGCGTCACCATCTGCTCAATGATCCTCTACAAGCAGAAACCGGATCTGCCGGCCATCTTCGCTATGGTGCTGATTATCTCCGGCGGCATCATCATGAACGTCTTCTCGACGATGTAAGTACGCCGCCAGGGTAAACGGAGCGTGGGTTTACCCCATGCCCGTTTCGTGGCAGGATAGACCGATGAACAGAAACGTTGTCGTTACCCGCTCACTCCGCTGGTGGCTGCCTGCATAACAGGCGGCACGATTGACGTTTCCATTTTCAAAGCCGCCGGAAGGCGGCTTTGTCATTTCTCAGCGACGCCTTTCGGCTTAACAGCATCGTAAGGAGTTTCTGATGAACGCAGGCCAAACCATTCTTACCGGCGATCGCCCAACCGGCCAGCTGCACCTCGGCCATTACGTGGGTTCGCTGCGCCAGCGCGTCCAGCTGCAGCATGACCACCAGCAGTTCATTCTGGTCGCCGACCTGCAGGGATTAACGGACAACGGCAGCAACCCGCAAAAGATAAGCAGCAATATCTTTGAAGTGATGGCCGACTATCTGGCCGTCGGCATCGATCCGCAGAAAACCACCGTCTGCCTGCAGTCAGCCCTCCCCGCGCTGGCTGAACTGAGCGCCCTGTACATGAATATCGTCACCGTTGCCCGCGTCGAGCGCAATCCCACCGTCAAGCATGAGATTGCGCAGAAAGGATTCGCCCGCTCGCTGCCGGTGGGCTTTCTGGCCTACCCCATCAGCCAGGCCGCCGATATCACCGCCTTTAAGGCCGCGCTGGTGCCGGTCGGCGACGATCAGCTGCCGATGATCGAACAGACCAACGAAATCGTACATAAGATGAATAGCCTGACGACGACGCCGGTGCTGCAGCACTGTAAGGCGCTGCTCAGCAAGGTCGGCCGTCTGCCGGGCGTCGACGGCAGCGCAAAAATGTCAAAATCGCTGGGCAATACGCTGACGCTTTCGGCCAGCGAAGAGGAGATCCATCGCGCGGTCAGCGCCATGTATACCGACCCAGGCCACCTGCGCGTTGCCGACCCGGGCCAGGTGGAAGGTAACGTCGTCTTCACCTATCTCGATGCCTTCCACCCCGACAGGCCGCTCATCGGCGAAATGAAGGCGCATTATCAGCGTGGCGGACTGGGCGATCGGCAGTGTAAAAACGCGCTGGAGGAGTGTTTGCAGACGCTGCTGGCGCCGATACGCGAGCGCCGGGCGCGGTTTATTGCCGATAAAGGCATGCTGCTGGAGCTGCTACGCCAGGGCAGCGAGCGGGCAAACAGCCTCACGCAGCGGACGCTGCATGAGGTAAAACGGGGCCTGGGATTGCCGATCCTGTTCTGAACGAGGCGACTCGCCATCGCGCTTCGCCTGCGGGAGCCTGGCTGGCAGACGGCTTAGCCGCCGCTGCCACCTTCGTGCATCTTCACGCAGTTGCGTCCGTCGCGCTTGGCGGCATAGAGCGCACTATCGGCGTCGCGCAGCAGCAGGTTGTAATCAGGGTGGCCGGTGTGGACGGCGTAGCCGATGCTGGCGGTAATGGCGATTTCGGTCTCGCCGCCAACGTTGAAGGCGAGCTGGCTGATATTTTTGCGCAGGCGTTCAAGGAGCGCATGGGCCTCCACGGCGCCGGTTTCCACCAGCACCAGCAGAAACTCTTCGCCGCCGTAGCGGAAGATATAGTCGCTGGAGCGGATATTGTCGCTGAGCAGATCGGCAACGTGCTTAATCGCCCGGTCGCCCACCTGGTGGCCCCAGCTATCGTTAATCTCTTTAAAATGGTCGACGTCGACGATCGCCACCGTCATCGGCCGCTCATACTCCATAGCGAGCGCGACCTCGTGCTTGAGGACCACCGGCAGGTAGCGACGGTTGAGCAGGCTGGTGAGCGCGTCTTTGCCGTTTTGCATTTGCGACAGGCTGCTAAAAATCACCCCCAGCTGGCTGCCGATCTGCTGGCAATGAATATGAATGCCCTGCAGCAGGTTTTGCGTATCTTTATATTCTGCGCGGCTGTCGGATGATTTCCAGCCGCTAATTAAGCTATCGACCTGGGTGATTAATCCGCCAATCTCTTCCATCTGCGCGTTCTTGTTAAAATAGCGCACGCATTTATGGCGGAACCACAGGCCAAATTCGGATTCAGATAATAACGTGGCGTTAATATCGTTTTTATTTTCGCTAACGATATTAAAAATAACAGTATTTTCCCAGCCGGAGAGCGCAGCCTGCTGCTTGCCGTACTCCATCGGCACGTTATCCATCAGGCTGTACAGGCGATAGGCTTCTTCGTTTTTGGTCGCCCGATAGTGCGACAGGGTGTAGGCATGGCACATCATCTCGATCGCCATATTAAACGCCATAATCGCATAGTAGATCGCGGCAACGCCGGTTTGGCGGTCGATGGTACTGTCGCGAATATATTCAATCACCCCGGCCTTGAGCTGCCTGGCTCCGCGCAGCACGGCCTCGGCAGGGATGCCGATACGCGAGTGAATGCTGCCAATATGATATTGCCTTTCCGCCAGCGCCTGCAGGCCGTCCTTCTCGCAGGTCAAAATATCTTTGACCCAGCCGGCCAGCGAGCGGCTCAGACGTTCCTGAACCAAATCGTAGGTGAGGTGCCTGGCAATATCCGGGTCCTGAAAAATAAAGTCATAAAAACGGGCCGCCAGCGCTTCAGCCTGCTCGGTGGCAATATTATTAAGCACCGCCTTCACTTCCGGCGTCAGGCCGTCGTGCAGCGGCAGCCATTCCTTAAAAATAATCGCGATATATTTTTTGCTTTCATCACTCATTGAATAAAGCGCTCGCTGACGTTTGTCTCTTTTCAGGGCCGCAAATCATACAACAGTTAGCTATGACCAACCAGATTGAAAATGCATCAATCATACTTTACGCCTTTCCGTGCGGCCGTCGACGGGCGGTTCGCGACGCGGTATCCATAACCCATATTTAGCGTATGGACATACTCAATACAAATGCTAGTATCCAATAGACAGTAGCTATATTTATGCGTGTTTCATTTAAGGCCTGGATTGCTGATGATGACCACATTCGTAGCACATCTTTCTCACCGGTTAGCAACGCAGCTGGATCCGCGCGCCGGTCGGCCTTGCCCCTCCACTCCTCAATCTTTCAAAGAGATAACGCTCCGTATGGCGGAGGAAAGAAACGCGCATCACTCAGCAATATGGAACAGAGCGAGTAGCGTATGGACAAAATCAAACAGCACTGGGCCTGGTGCCTTGTCGGCCTGCTGGCGGTCATCGCCGCCCTGATATGGTGGGCGCTGCGTCCGCCGGGACTTGCGGAGGGATTTGCCAGCAGCAACGGCAGGATAGAAGCCACCGAGGTGGATATCGCCACCAAAACCGCCGGACGCATCGACGCCATTCTGGTCAAAGAGGGGCAGTTCGTTCGCAAGGGCGAGGTGCTGGCGCGGATGGATATTCGGGTGCTTAACGAACAGCGCCTCGAAGCCGCCGCCCAGATCAAAGAGGCTGAAAGCGCGGTCGCCGCCGCCAAAGCGCTGCTGGATCAGCGGCAAAGCGAAATGCGCGCCACCGAAGCGGTGGTAAAGCAGCGGCAGGCGGAGCTCAACTCCACCGCTAAACGGCACGTGCGCTCCAGCGCGCTGTCGCAGCGCGGCGCGGTTTCAGCCCAGCAGCTCGACGATGACCAGGCGGCAGCGGAAAGCGCCCGGGCAGCGCTCGAATCCGCCAGAGCCCAGGTTTCTGCGGCGAGGGCCGCAATTGAAGCCGCCCGGACCAGCATTATTCAGGCGCAAACCCGCGTTGATGCCGCGCAGGCGACGGAACGACGCATCCTCGCCGATATTGACGATAGCGCGCTCAAAGCGCCGCGCGACGGCCGAATTCAGTATCGCGTCGCCGAGCCGGGCGAAGTCCTGGCCGCCGGCGGGCGGGTGCTGAATATGGTCGACCTCTCCGATGTCTACATGACCTTCTTCCTGCCAACCGAGCAGGCGGGCCTGCTGGCGCTGGGCGGCGAAGCGCGCATCGTGCTGGACGCGGCGCCAAACCTGGTCGTTCCCGCCCATATTAGCTTTGTCGCCAGCGTCGCACAGTTTACGCCGAAAACGGTAGAAACCAGCGATGAGCGCCTGAAGCTGATGTTCCGCGTGAAGGCGCGAATTCCGCCGGAGCTGCTGGAGCAGCACCTTGAGTATGTCAAAACCGGCCTGCCCGGCATGGCGTATGTCCGCCTGGATAGCCAGCAGGCCTGGCCCGATACGCTCGCGGTGAGGTTGCCGCAATGAGAGGCTCTCAGCAGGATACTTACCCACCGGTCGCCCTGCTGGAACGCGTCGGTCAGCGCTTTGGCGCCACCGTCGCGCTGCGGGATATTACGCTGAGCATTCCCGCTCGCCGGATGGTGGGCCTGATTGGCCCAGACGGCGTCGGCAAATCAAGCCTGCTGTCGCTGATTTCCGGGGCGCGGGTCATTGAGCAGGGCAACGTGATGGTTCTCGGCGGCGATATGCGCGACGCCCGCCATCGCCGGGATGTCTGCCCCAAAATCGCCTGGATGCCGCAGGGGCTGGGTAAAAACCTCTATCACACCCTGTCGGTGTATGAAAACGTCGATTTCTTTGCCCGGCTGTTTGGTCACGACAGGGCCGAGCGCGAGAACCGCATCGATGAGCTCCTGCACAGCACCGGACTGGCCCCTTTCCGCGACCGTCCTGCCGGGAAGCTATCCGGCGGGATGAAGCAGAAGCTCGGCCTGTGCTGCGCCCTGATCCACGATCCGCAATTGCTGATCCTTGATGAACCCACCACCGGCGTTGACCCGCTGTCTCGCGCCCAGTTCTGGGAGCTGATTGACAGCATTCGCCAGCGCCAGCCGGAGATGAGCGTGCTGGTGGCGACGGCCTATATGGAAGAAGCGGAGCGCTTCGACTGGCTGGTGGCGATGAACGCCGGGGAGGTGCTGGCTACCGGCAGCGCCGAAGAGCTCAAAGCGCAAACCCGCAGCCAGACGCTGGAGCAGGCGTTTATCGCCCTGCTGCCGGAAGCCCAGCGCGAGGCGCACAAAGAGGTGATCATCGCGCCGCGCAACGCGCTGGACAATGAAATTGCGATTGAAGCCCGTGGCCTGACCATGCGCTTTGGCAACTTCGTGGCGGTGGATAGCGTGAACTTCCGCATCGCTCGCGGCGAGATTTTTGGTTTCCTCGGCTCAAACGGCTGCGGTAAATCAACCACCATGAAAATGCTTACCGGCCTGCTGCCCGCCAGCGAAGGCGAGGCCTGGCTATTCGGTCAACCGGTCGATCCGAAGGATATCGAAACCCGCCGCCGCGTCGGCTATATGTCGCAGGCTTTCTCCCTCTACAGCGAGCTGACCGTCAGGCAGAACCTTGAGCTGCACGCCCGCTTATTCCACATCCCGGATGCCGAGATCCCCGGTCGGGTCGCGGAAATGAGCCAACGATTTATGTTAACGGAGGTCGAAGATACCCTTCCCGCCTCTCTGCCGTTAGGCATTCGCCAGCGGCTCTCTCTCGCCGTGGCGGTGATCCATCGCCCGGAAATGCTGATCCTCGATGAGCCGACTTCCGGCGTCGATCCGGTCGCCAGAGATATGTTCTGGCAGCTGATGGTCGATCTCGCCCGTCAGGATCGGGTGACCATTTTTATCTCGACCCACTTTATGAACGAAGCCGAGCGCTGCGATCGTATTTCGCTGATGCACGCCGGGAAGGTGCTGGCCAGCGATACACCGCAGGCGCTGGTGGCCCAGCGCGGCGCGGCAACGCTTGAAGAGGCGTTTATCGGCTGGCTGCAGGATGCCCGGCAGCCCGCCGCTGAAATAGCGCCCGCTCCGCCGGTTAGCGCTTCGCCCGGGACGGCGGCGGCGCAGCAGCAGGCGTTCAGCCTGCGCCGGCTCTTTAGCTACAGCCGACGCGAAGCGCTGGAGCTGCGGCGCGATCCGGTACGATCGACCCTGGCCCTGCTGGGTACCGTTATTCTGATGTTCATCATGGGATATGGCATCAGCATGGACGTGGAAGATCTGCGCTTCGCGGTACTCGATCGCGACCAGACCATCAGCAGCCAGGGCTGGTCACAGAATATTGCCGGCTCGCGCTACTTTATCGAGCAGCCGCCGCTGCAGAGCTATGACGAACTGGACAGGCGGATGCGCAGCGGCGAGCTGGCCGTGGCCATTGAAATTCCGCCTGATTTTGGTCGCGATATTGCCCGCGGGACGCCGGTGAAAATTGGCGTCTGGGTGGACGGCGCTATGCCTAATCGGGCCGAGACGGTGCGCGGCTACGTACAGGCCATGCATCTGGCCTGGCTACAGGAGATGGCCGGACGGCAGGCGTCTCCCGCCCACGATACGTCGCTGATATCCATCGAGACGCGCTATCGCTATAACCCGGACGTGAAAAGCCTGCCGGCCATCGTTCCGGCGGTGATCCCGCTGCTGCTGATGATGATCCCGGCGATGCTCAGCGCGCTGAGCGTGGTGCGTGAAAAAGAGCTTGGCTCAATCATCAACCTGTACGTCACGCCGACTACCCGCAGCGAGTTTCTGCTGGGCAAGCAGCTGCCGTATATCGTGCTGGGAATGTTTAACTTCTTCCTGCTGTGCGCGCTGTCGGTAGCGGTGTTTGGCGTAGCGCATAAGGGCAGCTTTTTGACCCTGACCGCGGCGGCGCTGCTCTATGTCACCATCGCCACCGGGCTGGGGCTGCTGATCTCCACCTTTATGAAAAGCCAGATTGCGGCCATCTTCGGCACCGCTATTATTACGCTGATACCGGCCACGCAGTTTTCCGGCATGATTGACCCGGTCGCTTCGCTGGAGGGGCCCGGCCGCTGGATTGGTCAGATCTACCCGACCAGCCATTTTCTCACCATCGCCCGCGGCACATTCTCAAAAGCCCTGAGCCTGACGGACCTGTGGGCGTCCTTTATACCGCTGCTGATTGCCGTCCCGCTGGTGCTCGGCCTCAGCGTGTGGCTGCTGAAAAAACAGGAGGGATGATGCGCGGATTACGCAATATTTATAATCTCGGCGTCAAAGAGCTGCGCAGCCTGCTCGGCGATAAGGCGATGCTGACCTTAATCCTGTTCGCCTTTACCGTATCGGTTTATTCCTCAGCGACCGTGATGCCGGGGTCGCTGCATTTGGCGCCTATCGCGATTGCCGATATGGATAAATCGCAGCTCTCTTCGCGTATTATCAACGGCTTTTATCGGCCGTGGTTTTTACCGCCGGAGCTGATTAACGAAGATGAGATGGATGCCGGGCTGGATGCCGGGAACTATACCTTCGCCATTAATATTCCCCCCAACTTTCAGCGCGATGTGCTCGCCGGGCGGCAGCCGGAGATTCAGGTTAACGTCGACGCCACGCGTATGAGCCAGGCGTTTACCGGCAACGGCTATATCCAGAATATTATTAGCGGGGAGGTGAACAGCTTCGTTGCCCGCTACCGGGATAACGCTACCCTGCCGGTAGAGCTGGCGGTGCGCATGCGCTTTAATCCCAATCTTGAGCAGGAGCGCTTTGGGGCGGTCATGGCCATCATCAATAACATCACCATGCTGGCGATCGTGCTGACCGGTTCGGCGCTGATCCGCGAGCGGGAGCACGGCACGGTCGAACATCTGCTGGTTATGCCGGTGACGCCGTTTGAAATTATGCTGGCAAAAATCTGGTCGATGGGGCTGGTGGTGCTGGTCGTTTCCGGGCTTTCGCTGCTGCTCATGGTGCAGGGGGTGCTGCAGGTGCCGATTGAAGGCTCGATCCCGCTGTTTATGCTGGGCGTGGCCCTGAGCCTGTTCGCAACCACCTCAATCGGTATCTTTATGGGGACGGTGGCGCGTTCGATGCCGCAGCTGGGGCTGCTGATGATCCTGGTGCTGCTGCCGCTGCAGATGCTTTCAGGCGGTTCAACCCCGCGGGAAAGTATGCCGCAGGCGGTACAGGATATTATGTTAACCATGCCGACCACCCACTTCGTCAGCCTCGCGCAGGCGATTCTGTATCGCGGTGCCGGCTTTGCCATCGTCTGGCCGCAGTTTTTAACCCTGATGGCCATTGGCGCAGCGTTCTTTACCATCGCCCTGCTGCGTTTTCGTAAGACGATCGGCGCGATGGCGTGAGTGAGATCGTTCTGGCCGTCACCTCGGCGGCGGCCAACGGCAATAAGGACGGGATCAGTTTTTGCGGTTTATCACGCGACGCAGCAGCCAGGTAAAGCCCATCGCCATGCTAAACAGAATGAACAGCAGCACGACCCAGCTCACGGAGATACGGACCAGCGTGCCAAAGGTCATCAGCGGCTGCAGATAGACGGTAAACGACTCGCTTAACGGCTTCCCTATCAGCGTATACGCGCTATCAGCCAGCCAGACGCAGACCCGACACGCCAGCCAGATAATCGCCGGCCAGCAGAGCAGAACCAAAAAGGTGAGACGTTCTTGTATGTAGCGGGTGAGCCGACGCAAAGGGGGCCAGCTAAGCAGGATTTTCATTTATATTCTCATATTGCCATCCGGTAACAGAGGTTATTTAGCCCCGGACGTTACCGAAACAGGCATTAATACCGGCAGTACGCTTGATATTTTATATCACAATTCAGTTAACCCGAATCCGATCAAGTTAACAAACTGTTAATGACAGTAAATCATTTTATTCGGAAAGTCCAGTTATTACGATTTCACTGCTTAAACGGTGGGATGATATTTTGTAAATAGTTGATAGTATTAATTAAATGTAATTCAACGATGAGTTAAAGATATTCAGATAATTAATTAAAGACCGTAATTTTATATTTAGAACATAGCTGATTTTTATTTTAAATATAACATCAGGGGCTGGCAGGGTTTTTTCTTATCAGACGATCGCGGCGCGCAGCGCCCGCGCCGGGCGGCGTCGCGCTGCTTTTCCTGAACCGCGGACAACAAAAAAACCCCATGCCTGCGCATGAGGTTTCTTCGTCTGTCTGATGCCTGGCCGTTGTATGCCGGGCCTCCTGCCCGCCACCCTCCGGGCTGCACGGCGTGCTGTGCAAATTCGTTCCCGACGAATTTGTCCTCCTCAGGAGTGCGCTTACCGACAAACAACAGACAAAACAAAAGGCCCAGTCTTTCGACTGAGCCTTTCGTTTTATTTGATGCCTGGCAGTTCCCTACTCTCACATGGGGAGACCCCACACTACCATCGGCGCTACGGCGTTTCACTTCTGAGTTCGGCATGGGGTCAGGTGGGACCACCGCGCTGTTGCCGCCAGGCAAA
>OLIJ01000136.1_pt1 | contig 43085 bp, 35 predicted proteins | sample 1609731 | NCBI WGS metagenome assembly OLIJ01 (sample SAMEA4350159, study PRJEB24818) | metagenome | biome: human; feature: gut; material: faeces | place: Denmark | collected 2013-09
GCGACGGCGGGGGACTGGCGGGCGGTGGTGGTGCAGTTGATAATCATCACCTTTGGTGTATTCTTCTACCTGCCATTCCTCAAAATATCTGAGAGAGTGGCGTTAAAAAACAATGGGATAAATGAATAATAAGGAAGGGCGATGGCGGCGAAGTATCTTTTGATCGCGCGGGAAATTAAAAAGCGGATTATCAGCCAGCAGTACCCCGCCAGCATGCCATTACCCGACCAGTTTGCGCTGGCGGCGGAGTTTAACACCAGCAGGATGACCATCCAGCAGGCGATGCGCCAGCTTATTGTTGAAGGATTGATTTATACCCGCAAGGGGCAGGGCACCTTCGTGCGTAAAAACTTTCTTCAGCTTTCGCAGTGGGATCTTCCGGGAAGCGACTATTTTGGCGCCACCAAAACCTGGGCCCATCTGGGGGCGGTTAGCAGCAAGGTGGTGCGCTTCGAGCTGCGCTTTCCCAGCGAGAAGGAGCAGACTTCGCTGCTGATTAATGCCGATTCGCCGGTTTATGACTTCGTGCGCCTGCGGCTGCTCAATGACGAGCCGATGTCGCTGGACGCCACGGTGATGCCGGTGAATCTGGTACCCGGCCTGAATAAAAGCCACCTCGAAAGCTCCGTATTCCAGTATGTTGAGACGCTTGGGCTGAAGATAATGGGGTCGTACCGCGTGGTGCGCGCCATTAAGCCCGGCGAGCTCGAACAGCAGCACCTGGTGTGCGAAGCCGGCGATCCGGTGCTGGAAGTTGAGCAGGTTATCTACCTGGAGGACGGTACGCCGCTGGAGTATGCCCACTGTCACTACCGCTACGATCACGGCGGCATCGTTATCGTTAACAACGGCTGACGTCAGGCGAAAAGAAAAGGGCGAGGTTTTCACCTCGCCCTTTTTTGTGCATGGCGCTCAGGATCAGTTCAGACGAACCGGCATACCGGAACGGTTTTGCACCGCCTGCTCAACCACGCTCTGATCGACGTCGGACTGGCCGGTAACGGCCTGTACGGATTTGTTCAGCGTAATCGGGACGATTTCACCGCCCTGGAACTGGGCTTCAGTGGTCGACAGCGGGTTATGGACTTCAACGTAACGGCTGCCGTCCGGCTCGCTGGTGGCTTTCACCGGCTCATCGATAAATTCGACGCGGGTGCCGACCGGCACATTCTCAAACAGGAATTTGATATCGTCGTTACGCAGACGGACGCAGCCGTGGCTTACGCGCAGGCCGATACCGAAGTTGGCGTTGGTACCGTGGATCGCGTACAGACGACCGATATACAGCGCGTACAGGCCCATCGGGTTATCAGGACCGGCCGGCACCACGGCCGGCAGCGGGTTACCGGCTGCGATGTATTCGGCGTGCATTTTCGCCGTCGGCGTCCAGGTCGGGCCGGCTTTCTTGCGCTCAACCTTGGTCACCCAGTTGATCGGCGTATCTTTGCCGAGCTGGCCGATACCAATCGGCAGCACGATCACGGTGTTGGTGCCTTTCGGGTAGTAGTAAAGACGCATTTCCGCGCTGTTGATGACGATACCTTCATGCACGGTGTCCGGCAGAATCAGCTGCTGCGGGATATTCAGCACGGTGCCGCCTTTCGGCAGATAGGTATCCACGCCCGGGTTCGCTTCCAGCATGTTGGACAGACCCATCTGATATTTGGCGGCGAAATATTCCAGCGGCTGTTTGTTGTCGTCCGGAACCGTAACAACCTGGTTCTGGCCAATCAGTCGGCTACCGTCAGTCGGCAGGGGATAGGTTACCGCGGATGCGGTATTGCAAAAGCCCACGATGGCGAAGGCTGCCGCAAGGAGTGTCGATAATTTCATATTCATCATGTCGTGTGCGATGTTAAAGCCACACAGGCCTTTGTTTGATTTTTCAGGGAGTAGATGGGAGCGCATTATATGTGCATTCCCGCCAACAGGGAAATGAGATGTGTACGAAATCACACTTTTTTGCCGGTTGTTTCAACTGTCGTCCTTTGGCTGCTCAGGCTGCGTCGACGGAGGGGCGATCGCACGGCATACCTGGTGCCGCCGGCCGCAGCCGCAGCCTGCCGGACGCCGCCGGCTGAGGTCAAAAGGCGCCATTCGCTGCGCCGGCGGTAAGGGAATTCACCGCAGACCGTGAAAAGAGATGGTTTTGCTGGCATAATGTCCGATGTGTCACACTTCTCATTCTCTTTTTTCAGGATAACCCCGTGCTAGTATCCAGCAACGTCACCATGCAGTTTGGCAGTAAGCCGCTGTTCGAAAACATTTCCGTCAAATTTGGCGGCGGCAACCGTTACGGCCTGATTGGCGCCAACGGTAGCGGTAAATCTACCTTTATGAAGATCCTCGGCAACGACCTGGAGCCAACGCTGGGCAACGTCTCCCTCGATCCGAACGAGCGTATCGGTAAGCTGCGTCAGGATCAGTTTGCGTTCGAAGAGTTCACCGTGCTGGATACGGTCATCATGGGCCACGGCGAGCTGTGGGAAGTGAAGCAGGAGCGCGATCGCATCTATTCTCTGGCGGAAATGAGCGAAGCCGACGGCTATAAGGTGGCGGATCTGGAAGTGACCTACGGCGAGATGGACGGCTACTCCGCCGAAGCCCGCGCCGGCGAGCTGCTGCTCGGCGTCGGCATCCCGGTTGAACAGCATTACGGCCCGATGAGCGAAGTCGCTCCCGGCTGGAAGCTGCGCGTACTGTTAGCCCAGGCGCTGTTCTCCAACCCGGATATCCTGCTGCTCGACGAACCGACGAACAACCTCGACATCGATACCATTCGCTGGCTGGAGCAGACGCTCAACGAACGTGACAGCACCATGATCATCATTTCGCACGACCGTCATTTCCTTAACATGGTGTGTACCCACATGGCGGATCTCGACTACGGTGAACTGCGCGTCTACGCCGGTAACTACGACGAATACATGACCGCGGCCACCCAGGCCCGCGAGCGTCTGCTGTCTGATAACGCCAAGAAAAAGGCGCAGATTGCCGATCTGCAGTCTTTCGTCAGCCGCTTTAGCGCTAACGCCTCTAAATCCCGTCAGGCGACCTCACGCGCGCGTCAGATTGATAAAATCAAGCTCGACGAAGTGAAAGCCTCCAGCCGTCAGAACCCGTTCATCCGCTTCGAGCAGGACAAGAAGCTGTTCCGTAACGCGCTGGCTGTCGAAGAGCTGGCGAAAGGTTTTGATAACGGCCCGCTGTTTAAAAAATTCAATCTGCTGCTGGAAGTGGGCGAGAAGATTGCCATTCTGGGTGCCAACGGCGTGGGTAAAACCACCATGCTGAAAACCCTGGTTGGTGAACTGACGCCGGATAACGGTAGCGTTAAATGGTCTGAGAATGCGCAGATTGGTTACTACGCGCAGGATCACGCCGAAGACTTCGATAACGATCTGAGCGTTTTCGACTGGATGAGCCAGTGGAAGCAGGAAGGCGACGATGAGCAGGTTGTGCGCAGCTTCCTCGGCCGTCTGCTGTTCAGCCAGGACGATATCAAAAAGCCGGCAAAAGTGCTGTCCGGTGGCGAAAAAGGCCGCATGCTGTTCGGCAAGCTGATGATGCAAAAACCAAACATTCTGGTGATGGACGAACCGACCAACCACCTGGATATGGAATCTATCGAATCGCTCAACATGGCGCTGGAGATGTATCAGGGCACCCTGATTTTCGTTTCCCACGACCGTGAGTTCGTCAGCTCGCTGGCCACCCGGGTGATTGAAATTACGCCGGAGCGCGTCATCGACTTTAGCGGTAATTACGAAGATTATCTGCGCAGCAGAGGCATCGACGGCTAACCGTCTGCCGCCCCGGCGCTGCCGGGAGTGAAACAGAAGCCCCGGTCAGCCTCGCGCGACCGGGGTTTTTTCTTGCCCTTAGTCCAGCAGCCACTCGTCGACGTCTTTGCCATTCACCGACAGCCGGCGCTTTTCACCCGCGGGTAGCGTTATCTTCAGCGCCTTCCACGCCGGGCGGTAGCGGCCGCGCGCGTTCACCTGCAGGCTGATGGTGCTGGCGCTGCAGGTCATTTCCCACCCCAGCCACAGCGCGTTGCCCTGCCGATAGCCCCAGCTCTCGCCGTCGTCTTCAAACAGCAGACCGCTTGTCGAGCCTGCTCCCTTCAGCGGAAACAGCTTCAGCTCGCGGCTATCGTCTTTTTTGGCGTCGACGTGGACGATCCTTTCGCTGACCGGCAGACCCGCCCCGGCGCGCGCCATCAGCGGCAGTTTTTCCAGCGGCGCATCGAGCGTGACCCACTGGCCGCCGGCGAACCACTCCCCGCTATAAAAGTCGTACCAGCCGGACTCGTTTTCCGGCAGCCACACCCGGCGATGGCGCTGGCCTGGCTCCACGACGCTGGCGACGAGGAGATCGCGGCCGAGCAGGAAATCGTCGCACTCCTCGAAGGTCTGCGGGTCATGCTGGTGATCGAGGAAGGTCGGGCGCAGCATCGGCTCATCGTCAGCGTGCGCCTGCCACAGTAGGGTGTAGAGGTAGGGCAGCAGGCGATAACGCAGCTCAATCGCGCCGCGAATCGCCGGCAGGACCGCCGGATACATCCACGCCTCGTTAACCGTCCGATCGTCGTTCCATGAGTGGATCGTGAAGCGCGGATGCATCACCCCGTTCTGCACCCAGCGGACGAACAGTTCGGCATCCGGCTTATCGCCGGAGAAGCCGCCGACGTCGTGACCGACGTTATACAGACCGGAGAGGCTCATCCCCAGCCCCATGCGGGTGTTGTAGCGCAGGGTATCCCAGCTGGTGCGGTTATCGCCGCTCCAGGTTTGCACGTAGCGCTGCATCCCGGCGCAGCCGGAGCGCGAGATCAGGTACGGGCGTTTCTCCGGGGCGAAGCGCTGCTGGGCCTCCAGCGACGCGCGCATCATCAGCAGCGGCATCACCGGACGGATATGCTTGATGGCAATCTCCTGGCCAAAACCGTGGCAGCGCGCCTCGCCGTCCCAGACTTCAAATTCATTATTGTCGTTCCACGTCGAATCAATCCCCATCTCCAGCAGCTGAGCGGTGACCCCCTCCTGCCACCAGGCGACGGTTTGTGGGTTGGTGAAGTCGAGGTGGGAACCTTCGTCATCCCAGAAGCTGGAGCGCTCCGGGGATTCGCTTTCGGAGTCCTGAATAAACAGCCCGCGCTCCGCCACCTCGCTATAGCGCGGGTGATCCTGCAGCAGGCAGGGCTTAATATTGGCCGCCAGCCTGATGCCCGCGTCGTGGAAGCGCTGGCTCATCACCTTCGGCTGCGGAACCTTGTCGTAATTCCAGTTAAAGACGTAGCGCTTACCGCCGATCGAGGTATAGCCGGAGGAGAGCTGGAACGAGTCGCACGGAATGGCGTGCTCATCGCAGAGGCGGATAAAGTTCATCAGCTGGTTTTGCGCATCCGGCGCATCGGTGTAGTGCATCGTCGAGCCGCTGTAGCCCAGGCTCCACTTCGGCCCGAACAGCGTTTTTCCGGTCAGGCGGACAAAGGCTTTGGTGACGTCCAGCACGCGTTTGCCGGTAAACATGTAGTAATCAATATCTCCCGCCTCGGCCTGCCAGCGGCGATAGGCGGTGTGATAGTTGTCGATTTCGTTGCCCAGATCCAGCCAGCAGCTGCTGAGGTTATCGTAGAACAGGCCGTAGCTAATATCGCCGCGCTGGGTGATGGTGAAGGGGATGTGCTTATACAGCGGATCGGTGCTGACGGCGTTATAGCCCATCGCATCCAGGTTGCGCATCTCGTAGCGATTCCCGTTGCGCAGCAGGTTGCCCGCCTTCTCGCCAAGACCGTAGAAGCGTTCATCTTTACGCCGGCTCTGGTAGTGCGCGACGCCGTCGCCGTGGGCGTTGACCAGATAGGCGCTGGTCGGACGGTCGTTGACCAGCGGCTGCCATTCTCCGGCATCGTCGCGGTAGCTCCACTCCAGCCACAGCGGCTGGTGGACGGTGACGCGCAGCCGTTCGGTGGCGACCGTCAGGGTCTCCTGCTGCTGCTCCAGGGCCCAGGCGGGAAGGGTAAAGCCGCTGACGTCGTCGCGGCTGCGTCCCTCCCAGGGAACGTCCTGCTGCGGAGCGATGCTCCAGGTACGATCCAGCGCCAGCTCCCCTCTGCGCTTAAGCAGGACGCGGAACAGGTTTTCTTCCAGTACGTACAGGCACAGGGTGTGCTGCCCGTCGACCGCCAGCTCTACGTGGTGGGCCAGCTGCTGTTGCAATTTCCAGTGTTTCAACGTTTTCATTTTTACATCCACTCTCAGGCGCGCTTGGCGCGACGTTCAGCAATAAAAGCCACCAGGAAAACTGCGCCAATCAGGTCAAAGAAGCCCATGGCGACGAATAGCGGGTTGAAGCCAATCTTGTCGGCGGTCACCCCGATTAATAGGGAGAACAGGAAGCTGGCGATCCAGGCCGCGGAGCCGCGCATGCCGTTGACGGTCGCCATCTGGCCCTTATCGAACGACTCCACCACCAGCGCGCTCAGCATGCAGGAGATAATCTGGTGGCCGAAGCCGCCGATGGAGATCAGGATGATGGTGATGTAGGGGTCGCGGGTAATGGCGACGAGGGCCAGAGAAATCATCAGGAAAGCGCCGGTCAGCGAGCTTGCTACCACGGAATTAACCCGTGAACAGCCGAACCAGCGGGTGTACAGTTTGGTCAGATAGCCGCTGACCACGCTGCCGAGATCGGCGGCGAGGAACGGCAGCCAGGCGAACATGGCAATTTGCTTCAGGTCCATGCCGTGCTCTTTGGCGAGGTACAGCGGCACCCAAAAGCTCAGGACCGCCCAGGCGGGCTCCGCCATAAAGGCCGGGATCGCAATACCGTAGAAACGCTTATTTTTCGACACGGTTTTCAGCGCGGTAAAGAACGGCAGCTTCACCGCCGGCGGCTCGTTGTCCTGACGAATGAACTCCAGCTCGGTCTTGCTCAGATTCGGATGCTTCTCCGGATTGTTGTAAAACACCCACCACAGGATCACCCACAGCAGCGCCAGCACCCCGGTGAACATAAACGCGCCCTGCCAGCCGAAAGAGGCGTGGGCAAAATAGATGATCGGCGGCGCCAGCATCGCGCCGACGGAGAAGCCGACGCCGGCCCAGCCGGCGGCAATTGGGCGTTCAGATTTTGGAAACCATTCGCCGATGGTTTTGGCGTTGGCCGGGGTTGCGGCGGCTTCTGCTCCGCCCATGAAAAAACGCAGGATCGCCAGATGCAGCCAGCTGCCGGCACCGGCGTGGGCGATACAGGCCACGGCCCACAGGGTGGCGCAGATCATAAAGCCGAGCTTCAGGCCAATAACGTCAATAAGCCAGCCGCAGAGTGGCTGGAAGAGGGTGTAGGCCAGCTGAAAAGCGCCGACGATCCATGAATACTGCTCGGTGGTTATGCCCAGCGTCACCTTCAGCTCGGGGGCGATAATGCCTAAGGAGTTGCGGGTAATGTAGTTAACGGTGACGCCGAGTAAGAACAGGGTCAGCATCCACCAGCGTAGGTTTTTGACTACGCGGCGCGATTTACTGACCGCCATATCGTTGTTGAGGCCTTGGCTCATAGAACTCTCCACAAGAATTTTGTAGGGGGAAATGACCGATGCTCAGTCCCTGAGTTGTCATACCTGTTTTATTAACGCTATGAATATTATTGTTTTATTTATCTGGTTTTCCGTATAACTAGTATGGAAGTTATCGGACCAATTCAGGTTAAGATAGAAAATGAGCGGCCAATAGTCTTATTTATGCAACTTTTTTCATGAGATGAGGAAAAGCTCACGACAGATAGCGAATCTGGCTTGATAAACTGCTTTTTAGCGCCATGAAAATTCTTTCATTTGCAAGATGGAGCTGGATCACAAAATGGATAAAAAGCTGAGAATTGCCGAAATCGCGGCCCGCACGGGGATGTCGGCGAGTACCGTTTCCCGGGTGCTGGCGGGCAAAGCGAACACCAGCGAAAAGGCGCGCCAGCGGGTCCTGCAGTGCGCCCGCGAAATGGGGGTGATGGAGGGGCTCGCCGCCGGACGCATGCTGCTGAACAGCCTGGTGGTTTTCGCCCCTTCCCGGGCGTTTGATGAGCGCTCCGATATCTATTACTACCGGGTCATTCAGAGCATTAATAATGCGCTGGCGCCGCATGAGGTCCGCCTGCGAACCTGCGCGCTGGAAGAGAACGACAGCGATGCCAACCTGTTTTTGGCCCGCATGAACGAGGCGGAGACCGAGGCGGCCATTCTGCTGGGCATTGACGATCCGCATATTCACGATCTGGCCGCCGATTTCGCCAAACCCTGCGTGCTGATCAACTGCCGGGATGAGGGCATGCGCCTGACGTCGATCGCCCCGGATCACCGGCTGATTGGCCAGTTTGCCGCGCGCTATCTGTTTGAGATGGGGCATCGGGCGGTCATGAACGTGATGTGCCTGCGGCGCTACACCATGGAGCTGCGGCTGGTGGGCATCAAGGAGGCCTGGCGCGCGCGTAACCTACGTTTCCTCGACGGGCGAGATCTGATCGGCGTGGCGAACTTCAGCGCCAGGGAGACGGAGGAGCAGGTAGGAGAGTGGCTTGATGCTCAGGCGGGTAAGCCGCTGCCGACGGCCTTCCTGGTCGGCGGAGATTATATGGTGGTGGGGACCGTGAACGCCTTGCAAAAGCGCGGCCTGCGGGTTCCTCAGGACATCTCGGTCATGAGCATCGACGGGTTTAACCTCGCGGCTATCCAGGATGTGCCGCTTACCGCCGTCCACGTCCCGCGCGATGAGCTCGGCACTGAGGCGGTGCAGCTCCTGCAGCAGCGGCTGATCCGTCCCCACGCCCCGCGCGGTTCGCTGCTGCTAAACGGGACGCTGGTGGTGCGGGATTCGGTACGGCGGATACGGCCCGGCAGCCGCCGCACCGCCGTTGAGCAACAGGGGCTGTACGACGATTAAACGTCGATACCCAGCGCGCGTTTGCCGTGAACGTTGAGATCGTCGAGGGTAAAGCGCGCCTGCCAGTCGGCTTCGTAGTCTTCGCGCGGGAAATCGCCCGGCGATGCGCCTTTCTCTAGCGCGATTTTAACCTTGTGCGCGTAGGCGAGATTCTTCTCGCACAGCGGGGCGGCGGGGATATACATCACGTTGCCCCAGCCCTGCTGGTTTTCGACCGGCGCCACCGAGTGGATCACGTCGCAGTGCCACCACACCGAATCGCCGGCGCTGATGGCCGGGATCGCGCTTAGCGCTTTAATCAGCAGCGGGTGCCATTTCTCGGAAATCGGCAACACTTTACCCGGCGCCACGCCGCACAGCTCATCGTCAGGGACGTCGTCGAGCAGCGGACGCAGCAGAACGTAGGCCATCGCCTCCGGAATCGGCACCACGTGCAGCAGGCCCTGATCCGGGATCATATCGGAGAGCGCCGTCCAGCCCTGGAAGGTGCGGAATACCGAGCATTTGGTGGTGTTGTCGACGGTGTACTCTTCCACTTCGGTCCGGTGCGCCGCATCCCACGGGTCGTAAGCGTCAATATTGCCGTTAAAGACGTTGGCGAATACCTGCTGATAGGCGGGCAGCAGCCAGCGCTCGAGGGCGCCTGAATCGGTGTGCGCCCCCAGCCCCTTCGAGGTGGTGCCCGGCGGGCGGCGGCGGATGCGGTCAGGATAGATAACGCTGACGTCCGGGTCGAACCACTGCTTGCCGTCATGGCTGAAGGTCCACAGGCGGTTAAGGAACGACTGCACCGCGGCCATCTCGTCGCTCTGCCGCGCCTGCATCTGCGCCTGCGACCAGTAAATCGGGTAAATCTCCGGACGCGAGGCGTCGAGCGAGCCGAAGAAGGTATCGCCGGGGCCTTTGTAAACGTCGTCGAAGCGGTTGAGATCGAGGTATTCCAGCATCGAGTTATCCCACGCCAGCGCCCGCTCGCGTGAGAAGTGACCTTTGATCACCGCGCAGCCGCGGCGTCTGATGGCCTCGCGCTGGGCATCGCTCACTTTGCCCTGCGCAATATCGCTGAACGGGATAATCGGCCAGACCTCTTCCCCGCGCGCCTTGATGGCGTCAATTTCGTCGAGGCGCGCGCTAATTCGCGCCGTCAGCCGCTCGAACACGGCCTGCACATCGCCAATTTGCGCGCGCAGATCCTGTTTTATTTGTCGTATCGCCGCTTTGTGGTCGGCGGGGAGCTTTTCGCTGGTATGGATAACCGTCATGATGGCCTCACTTTTCTTTCATTCGAAAGTGTTAAATCTTACAAGTGTTAATTTAAGTTAAATTTAAGTTAATGCAAGTTTAAAAATTGGATGAGGTGCACAAAATGGAAAAAACCGGGGCAGGAGGCCCCGGCGGCAGGCTATTCGTTGAAGGGGGCGTCGTGGTCCACAACGGCCTGAATCACATTCAGCGCGCCGTGGTGGTTATTGTCATCGGTCGCAAAGCGGGAGATGGCCTTGATGCTATCGGCGGCGTTGCCCATAGCGAAAGAGTACTTCACCAGCTTCAGCATTTCGGCGTCGTTGCCGCTGTCGCCAATCGCCACGCACTCCTGCGGCGAGATGTGCCAGCGTTTCAGCAGGCGGCTGATACCGTTAGCTTTATGCAGGCCGGGGATAATTAAATCGACGAAGCCAAAGCCGCTGGTCACCGGCTTCATGATGCCGTCCAGCGAGACGTGCAGCTTATCAATAAGCTGCGGGATATCGCTGTCCGGCAGGTTAAGCGAGAACTTAAACAGCGTGTCGTCGATATCATGGTAACTGGCGATGCGCTGCAGACGATGATAGTGCTTTGACATCAGCGCGACGAAGCTGTCGGGCGCGCGGTCGCTGACGTAGGCGCTTTCAAGGCCGCAGGCGACGAAGTTGAGCTGCGGGTCTTTGAGCAGCTCGCCGATCACAATCTGCGACTCATGGCGGGTCAGCTCGCCGTGAAACAGCTGCCGGCCGTGCTCGTACACCAGCGCGCCATTCTCGGCGACGAAGGAGATCTGCTCGCGAATTTCCGGGAAAAAGGAGATCAGCTGGTAGTACTGATTGCCGCTGGCGACAACGAATTCAATACCCTGCTTATTGAGCTGCGCGAACTGCGCGAGAAAACGCGAGCGGTCATACTGCTTGGCGTCATTGAGAAAAGTTCCGTCCATATCAGTGACGATAACTTTAATGGTCATACCTATGCTCCTGGCTTAACTGCGACCAGTAACATTCTAATTACAATGTGACCCAAAGCACAAATTTATTTCGAATGAAAGGCTACCCGCCGTCTTTGCGGCTTCCTGCCGCGCAAAATCCATAGGGTAAAACCGGCGGGTAGCCCGGCCAGGCGTAGCGCCAGCCGGGTGTTGTGTGATGCGGGGTCCGCTCTACAGCGTATGCTCGGTGCGGGCGATAATATCGTCCTGGGCATCCGGCGACAGGGCGGTAAAGAACGCCGAGTAGCCGGCGACGCGAACCACTAAATCACGATACTGGTCAGGGTGTTTCTTCGCGTCCAGCAGCGTTTCGCGCGAGACGATGTTGTACTGGATATGCCAGCCTTTGTGCACCTCGAAGAAGGTGCGCAGCAGCACCATCAGCTTCTGCTTATCGGACTCGTTCTCCAGCGTCGCCGGGTTGAGCTTCTGATTCAGCAGCACGCCGCCGAGAATCGCCCCGGTGGGGAGCTTACCGACCGAGCTAATCACCGCGGTTGGCCCGAGGTGGTCGGTGCCGGAAGCCGGGCTTGCCCCTTCGGCCAGCGGAGAGTGGGCTTTGCGTCCATCCGGGGTAGCCATCGTCTGGGCGCCAAACGGCACGTTGGCGGAAATAGACGAGGTCCCGGCGTAGTAGTTCCCGCCAATCGGGCCGCGGCCGTAGCGCGGGTTATGGTAATGCTTCAGCTCGTCGATATAGGTTTGATAGGCGCGGGCCAGCAGGGCGTCGACGCTGTCCTCATCGTTGCCGTACTTCGGTGCGCCGTTGATTAAGCGCTGGCGCAGCTGCTCGTGGGTCAGCCCTTCGAAGTCCTCCGCGAGGGCTGTCGCCAGCTGCTGCTGGCCGATGGCGCCCTGCTCGAAGACCAGCTTTTTCACCGCCACCAGGCTATTACCGAGGTTGGCGATCCCGACCTGCAGACCGGAAACCCAGTCATACTTCGCGCCGCCCTGTTTGATGCTTTTCGCCCGCTCGATGCAGTCATCCACCAGCGCGGAGCAGAGAATATCGTGCACGTTCTCTTCCAGCATGGTATCGACGACGTACTCAATTTCGATCGACTTACGCGTGTAGTAGCGGATCTGGGTATCCCAGTCGGCCAGCACCTGCTCGAAGCTGCCGAAGTTGCCTTTCGATAGCGCGTGCTCCTGCGGCAGAAACACCTGGCCGCTGGTGGCGTCGCGGCCGCCTTCCAGCGCGGCCAGCATCACGCGGGCGAAGTTGATAAAGCTCATCCCGGTGCAGCGATAGCCCCATTTGCCGCCCACGGCGGTTTCGATACAGCCAATCGCCGCGTAGTCGTAGGCATCCTGAGGCTCAATCCCGAGCTTGATGAACTCTGGAATAACGATCTCATCGTTATTGAACGCCGGCATGCCGAAGCCGCAGCGAATGACCTGCACGCAGGCATCGAGGAAGTCGTTGCTCATCCCGGCGTGGTAGCGCACGCTGAGGTTGGGCTGAGTCGAGCGCAGACGCCCGCAGGATTCGAGGATCGCGTACGAGAGCGGGTTCACCGCATCCTGCGGCTGGCCGTCGCGCAGGTTCTGGCCGCCGATGGTGACGTTCTGATACAGCGGGCTGCCCGCGGATGCTTTGGAGTGCGAGCCGGAGCGGATCTTGTTCACTTCCAGCAGCTTCAGCCAGCAGCTGTGCAGCAGCTCGATGGCATGCTCGCGGTCCAGCGACTGCTGGAGCTCGACGTCGCGACGGTAGTAAGGATACAGGTACTGATCCATACGGCCGAAGGAGACCGAATGGCCGTTGGATTCAATCTGCAGGATCAGCTGAATGAAGTAGCACAGCTGCAGCGCCTGCCAGAAGGTTTTCGGCGGCTCGTGGGCAACGATCTCGCAGCCTTCGGCGATAGTCAGCAGCTCGTCGCGGCGGGAGGCGCGGGTTTCTTCCGCCGCCATGCTGCGCGCCAGTTCGGCAAAGCGTCGGCTGTGATCGCTTACCGCCTCCAGCACGATATCAATGGCCTTCAGGAACTGCTCGCCGTGCAGATCCTCCAGCACGGTCAGGTTAATACGCGAGCGGCGTTCGGCGACCTTAGCGCGCATGCCGTCGAGGCCTTTTTCCAGCAGCAGCGGATAGTTCACCGCGAGGTGAGCATCGCCGGAAGTCATGTTGCCTTCCGCTTTAATAATTCCGGCGGCGAGCAGCGCTTTTTGTTCATCGGTGAACATCCCGTAGCAGCGATCCTGCACGGTCTGACCGCGCCACCACGGGCAGATTTCATGCAGGATGCGCTTGTTCTCTTCGCTGACCGCGAAACCGGCGCCGGGACGATCGGCGAGATCGTCAATCTCCTTCTCAATCCAGCTGACGGTGTATTCCGGGAAAATTGGCGCCGCGCGCACTTCGCTGGCCTGGTTGCCGACGATCAGCTCGTCGTGTTTGATCCAGATGGTGCGTTCTGCCAGATGGTGGGCCAGCGCCAGCGCGCGGCGTACCGGGATTGGCTTATCCAGGTGCTGCTGATAAGCGGCGGTATAGTGCCGCGCCCGTTCGGTGCACACCGGCGGCTTAACGATATGTACCAGCGCGGTTTTATGCGCCTGAATGCGGGGGCTTAGCGTATCCAGTTTCAGAGTGGTCATCATTTTATCCTCGTAGAGTAGCCGTTAAACCTTTGCTCTGAGCGTAGGTCTGCGCGAAGGCGAGCAGCTCGGGGGCAGCAAGGGGTTTGTCCGGAGCGGTATAGGGCTGACTGAGTAACTGATATTTGTTCATTCCCAGCGTGTGGTACGGCAGGAAGTGGATCTCGCCAACCTGCAGACGGTCGGCGGCAAAGTCGGTAATCGCGGCAATCGTCGCCTCATCGGCGTTAAAGCCCTGAATCAGCGGGACGCGGATGATGATTTTCTTCCCCGCCTGCGCCACGCGCTGCAGGTTATCGAGCACCCGACCGGCGCTGCCGTCGGTCCACTCTTTGAAAATGACTTCGTTGACGTGCTTGAGGTCGGCGAGGAACAGGTCAACCCAGGGCAGCGAGGGCTCAACGTATTTCCACGGCACGTGCAGGCAGGTTTCGACCGCGGTGTGAATTCCCGCCGCGCGGCTGGCCTGCAGCAGCTGCTGCGCCAGCTCGGGATTCATAAACGGCTCGCCGCCGGAAAGGGTGACCCCGCCGCCGCTGCGATCGTAAAAAGGCTTATCGCGCAGCACAGTGGCCATAATCTGCGCCACCTCTTTTTCTTCGCCGCATACGCTGAGGGCGGTGGTCGGGCAGCAGTCGCGCAGCCGCTCATAGCCTTCGGCGGTGAGCTTCTGGCGGTGGATAATCAGGCCGTCGAGTTTACGGGTTATCACATCCGGCGCGGCCTGCTGGCACAGATCGCAGCCCGCAAGGCACAGGCGGGCGTCGTACAGCAGATCCGCCGTGCGGGAGCGGCTTTCCGGGTTTTGACACCAGCGGCAGCCCAGCGAGCAGCCTTTAAGGAATACGACGGTGCGGATCCCAGGGCCGTCATGGGTTGAGTAGCGCTGAATGTTGAAAATCATGAAGGCCCCCTTTTTTTGCATATGAAGATTAAATAACTTTCGAATGAAAGTTGTATTGATGCAAATCAACAAGCGGGGCGGGCCGCTGCGGCGAAGAGGGGAAAGTCGCGGTCGATCACAAATTTTCCGGCGACGGCCGCCGCCGGAGAAGGGCTAGCGGCTGGCGCAAACCTCGCACTGCGGGTCGCGCATTAGCTTCATTTCGCGGAACTGACAGGTCATGGCGTCGTACATGACCAGCTTGCCCGCGGCAGGCGTGCCGTACTGAGTTAAGACTTTAATGGCCTCCATCGCCTGCAGGGAGCCAATGACGCCGACCAGCGGCGCCATCACGCCGGCCTCAACGCAGGTGAGGGCATTCTCGCCGAACAGCCGGCTCAGGCAGCGATAGCAGGGCTCGTTATCCTGATACATAAAGACGCTGATTTGCCCCTCCATGCGGATCGCGGCGCCGGAGACCAGCGGCGTTTGATGCTGAAAACAGCCCGCGTTGAGCTGATTGCGTATCGCCACGTTATCGGTACAGTCGAGCACCAGATCGTGGGCGGCGATCTGCGCCGCCAGCGCCTGCTGGTCCAGCAGCGCATTCAGCGGGGTGAGCCGTACGTGGGGGTTGATCCGCGCCAGCGAATCGCGGGCGGAGTCCACCTTCGGCAGACCGATAGCGGCATCGCTGTGCAGCGTCTGGCGCTGTAGATTGGAGAGCGAGACGCTATCGAAATCGAGCAGGGTAAGCTCGCCGACGCCGGCCGCCGCCAGATACTGGGCGGCAGCGCAGCCCAGGCCACCGAGGCCGACCACCAGCACCCGGGCGCCTTTCAGCCGCTCCTGACCGTCAAAATCGAAATTGCGCAGGATTATCTGCCGGTTGTAGCGCAGCATCTCCTCATCGCTCAGCTCGACGTCCATCACAGCCCTCCGAAGAGGTGGTTAAAGGGTTCGACTTCGACCCACTCGCCCGCTTCCACGTTACCGCGCTCGCGCTCCAGCACGATAAAGCAGTTACCCTGGCTAAATGAGCTGAAAATGTGTGAGCCCTGATGACCGGTGGACGTCACCACCAGCTCGCCGTCCGGGTTACGCTGCAGCACGCCGCGCTGGAAGTCGAGGCGTCCCGGGGATTTTTTCAGTCGCGTCGCCGCCCGCACGCGGAGGCGCATCGGCTGCGCGCCGCCCGCGCTGCCGCTCAGTTTTGCCAGCAGCGGCAGCACCAGCTGATAGAAGGTGAGGGTGGCGGAAACCGGATTGCCCGGCAGGCCGCAGAACCAGCTGTGGCTGAGCTTGCCGAAAGCAAAAGGTTTACCGGGCTTGATCGCCAGCTTCCAGAAGCCGATTTCGCCGAGCTCCTCAAGGATCTCTTTGGTGTAATCCGCTTCGCCGACCGAGACGCCGCCCGAGCTAATCACCACATCGGCCTGCTGGTCGGCGGCGATAAACGCCGCGCGCAGTTTTGCCGGGTCGTCGGCAATAATGCCGAGGTTGATCACCTCGCAGCCCAGCTGCTGGAGCATCAGATGCACCGCCAGGCGGTTGGTATCGTAGATTTGCCCGTCGCCAAGCGGTTGGCCCGGCAGCTGCAGCTCGTCGCCGGTAGAGAATACCGCCACGCGAACTTTGCGCACTACCTCGACGTCGGCGATGCCCAGCGACGCCAGCACCGGCAGCTCCGCGACGGTCAACGGCGTACCTGCCGGGAATACCACCGCGCCGTTAGCGATATCTTCGCCGCGACGACGAATATTCTGGCCGGGTTTTACTGCGGCGATGAAGCGAACGCCGTCGGCGGTTTGCTCGGTCTCTTCCTGCATCACCACCGCATCGCAGCCCTGCGGAACCGGCGCGCCGGTCATAATGCGAATGCAGGTTCCCGCAGGCCAGGCAGCGTGGAACGGCTGGCCGGCGAACGCTTTACCGGCGACCGGCAGCGCCGCGCCGTCGGCAAGATCGGCGAGGCGTACGGCGTAGCCGTCCATGGCCGAGTTGTCAAACCCGGGGACGTCCAGCGGCGAAACGAGATCATGGGCGGTCACGCGCGAAAAGGCCTGTAACAGCGGCACGGTTTCCACCGTATTCAGCGGCGTAATACGGTTGAGCATCTGGGTCAGGGCTGTGTCGAGAGGCATCAGTCCGGCGGTAAAATCCATGGGTTTCTCCTGCGGGCAAACATCGAAAACGCCTATTATGGCAGAAAAGTGCGGGCGGCTATATGCCACCTGGGTACAGGCTTTACATCACCGTCCGCTCTTTCTATATTCAAAAATTGTATAGGACAGTCAGCACGATAATGATATCTATACACTTTATTATTTAAGCTCGCTTTGCGGGGGCTGAGACCTGATGCGGCGTGAATAAATAGCGAAACCCGCGGCGGATCGGCGCAGCATGAAGGAATGGCGGAATGAGCAAGGCGGTGATAGCAATTCACGGTGGCGCAGGGGCAATCACCCGATCGCAGCTGACGCCGGAGCGCGAACGGCAGTTCATGGCGGCGCTGTCGGCGATTGTCGATAGCGGGCAGAAAATGCTGGCGGCGGGCGCCAGCGCGCTGGACACGGTCACCGAGGCGGTGCGCCAGCTGGAGGAGTGTCCGCTGTTTAACGCCGGGATCGGCTCGGTGTTTACCCGGGACGCCACCCATGAGCTCGACGCCTGTGTGATGGACGGCAACAGCCTGCATGCCGGAGCGGTTGCCGGCGTTAAGCATCTGCGCAACCCGGTACTGGCCGCGCGGCTGGTGCTGGAACAGAGCCCGCACGTGCTGCTGATTGGCGAAGGGGCGGAAGCGTTCGCCGCCTCGCACGGTATGGCGCGGGTGGAAAACGATCTATTTTCGACGACCGAGCGCCGTCTGCAGCTACAGCAGGCGCAGGAAGACGATGAGGTCGTCCTCGACCACGGCGCAGCGCCGCTGGACGAGCGGCATAAAATGGGCACCGTCGGCGCGGTAGCGCTGGATATCGCCGGCAACCTTGCCGCCGCCACGTCCACCGGCGGGATGACCAATAAGCTCCCCGGGCGCGTTGGCGATAGCCCGCTGCCCGGAGCCGGCTGCTACGCCAATAACGCCAGCGTGGCGGTCTCCTGTACCGGCACCGGCGAGGTGTTTATCCGCACCCTCGCGGCCTACGATATCGCCGCGCTTATGGAGTACGCGAACCTGAGCCTGCATGAGGCCTGTGAGCGGGTGGTGATGGAGAAGCTTCCGGCGCTCGGCGGCAGCGGCGGGCTGATTGCCATCGACAGAGAAGGCAACGTGGTGCTGCCGTTTAACAGCGAGGGGATGTATCGGGCCTGGTGCTACGCGGGCGATACGCCCACTATTGGTATTTATCGGGAATAAGGGGGAAGGGACGTTGCCGCATAGTCAAGAAATCGACGCCAGTGATGTTCTGGCGGTGCGCGATCTGAACGTGGCGTTCAGCCAGGAGCAGCAGACTTTTTCTGCGGTGCGGCATCTTTCGTTCAACCTGCGGCGCGGTGAAACGCTAGCCATTGTGGGCGAGTCGGGCTCGGGTAAGTCGGTCACCGCGCTGGCGCTGATGCGCCTGCTCGATGACGCCGTCAGTCAGGTCAGCAGCGACGCGCTGTGGCTGCGTCGGCGCAATAATCAGGTCATTGCGCTTGGCGAACAGTCCGCTTCGGCAATGCGCCACGTGCGCGGGGCGGATATTGCGATGATTTTCCAGGAGCCGATGACCTCGCTGAATCCGGTGTTTACCATCGGCGAACAGATTGCCGAGTCTATTCGTCTTCACCAGCGGCTGGGTCATGACGAGGCGCTGCGCGAAGCGAAAAAAATGCTCGACCAGGTGCGGATACCGGAGGCGGAGGCCATGCTGTCACGCTATCCGCATCAGCTCTCCGGCGGGATGCGCCAGCGGGTCATGATCGCGATGGCGCTTTCGTGCCGCCCGGCCGTGCTGATTGCCGACGAACCCACCACCGCGCTGGATGTCACTATCCAGGCGCAGATCCTTCAGCTTATTGCCGTGCTGCAAAAAGAGATGGAGATGGGGGTTATTTTTATTACTCACGATATGGGCGTGGTGGCCGATATCGCCGACCGCGTGCTGGTGATGTACCGCGGCGAAGCGGTGGAGAGCGGGACGGTCGAGGAGATTTTCCGCGCGCCTGAGCACCCTTACACCCAGGCGCTGCTGGCAGCCGTTCCGCGCTTAGGCTCGATGCGCGGCAGCGACCTGCCGCGCCGCTTCCCGCTGCTCAATCAACGCGCGGCTGATGAAGGCGAACAGGATACCGTCGTCGCCGGCGAGCCGATTCTGCAGGTACGCGACCTGGTGGCGCGTTTCCCGCTGCGCAGCGGCATTTTGAACCGGATTACCCGCGAGGTGCATGCCGTTGAAAAGGTGAGCTTTGACCTCTGGCCGGGAGAAACCTTGTCGCTGGTCGGCGAGTCCGGCTGCGGCAAATCCACCACCGGTCGGGCGCTGCTGCGGCTGGTGGCGACCGAGAGTGGGACTATCGTATTTAACGGCGAACGTATCGATACCCTGGCCGGCGGCAGGCTCCAGGCGCTGCGCCGCGATATTCAGTTTATTTTCCAGGACCCGTACGCCTCGCTCGATCCGCGGCAAACGGTGGGCTACTCGATTATGGAGCCGCTGCGCGTACACGGGCTGCTGGAAGGCGAGGCGGCCCGCCAGCGCGTCGCCTGGCTTCTTGAGCGCGTCGGCCTGCAGCCGGAACACGCCTGGCGCTACCCGCACGAGTTTTCCGGCGGCCAGCGCCAGCGCGTATGCATTGCGCGGGCGCTGGCGCTGAATCCAAAGGTGGTGATTGCCGATGAATCGGTTTCGGCGCTAGACGTCTCGATTCGCGCGCAGATTATCAACCTGATGCTCGATTTACAGCGTGAAATGGGCATCGCATTTCTGTTTATTTCCCATGATATGGCGGTGGTTGAACGTATCAGCCATCGCGTTGCGGTGATGTATCGCGGGCGGATCGTTGAGATTGGCCCGCGTCGCGCCGTGTTTGAAAACCCGCAGCATCCCTATACCCGCAAGCTGATGGCCGCCGTACCGGTGGCCGACCCGGCGCATCGTCATCCGCAGCGCGTACTGCTCTCTGACGAGCTGCCGGGCAATATCTATAAGCGAGGGGAAGAGGTAGCCAGCGCGCCGCTACAACAGGTAGGGCCTGGGCATTTCGTTGCCCGGGAACCTGCCGCCGGCGTTCTGGGAAGATAACAACGACACCAATAACGCAGCATTTCAGGAGAACAACATGACACAACGCGTATCACGCAAATGGTTGCTGGCGCTGGGCGTCGCTTCGGCGCTGGCGACGGCGCCGGCGCTGGCCGCAAAAGATCTGGTGGTGGCGGTCGGCTCTAACTTCACGACCCTCGACCCTTATGATGCCAACGACACCTTATCCCAGGCCGTTGCCAAGTCGTTCTATCAGGGGCTGTTCGGCCTTGATAAAGAGATGAAGCTGAAAAACGTTCTCGCGGAAAGCTATACCGTTTCGCCCGACGGCCTGGTCTACACCATTAAGCTGCACCCGGGGGTGAAGTTCCAGGACGGTACCGATTTTAACGCCGAAGCGGTGAAGGCTAACCTCGACCGCGCCAGCAATCCGGATAATCATCTCAAGCGCTATAACCTGTACAAAAATATCGCCAGCACCGAGGCGGTTGATCCGACGACGGTAAAAATCACCCTCAGGCAGCCTTTCTCGGCGTTTATCAATATCCTTGCCCATCCGGCAACGGCGATGATCTCTCCGGCGGCGCTGAAAAAATATGGCAAAGAGATTGGTTTTCATCCTGTCGGTACCGGGCCGTATCAGCTCGATACCTGGAACCAGACCGATTTTGTGAAGGTGACGAAGTTTGCCGGCTACTGGCAGCCAGGCCTGCCGAAGCTCGACTCCATCACCTGGCGTCCGGTGGTGGATAACAACACCCGCGCCGCGATGCTGCAAACCGGCGAAGCGCAGTTTGCCTTCCCGATCCCCTACGAGCAGGCGCCGCTGCTGGCGAAAAACGACAAGCTGGAGCTGGTTGCCAGCCCGTCGATCATGCAGCGTTATATCAGCATGAACGTCACGCAGAAGCCGTTTGATAACCCGAAGGTGCGCGAGGCGATTAACTACGCCATCAACCGCCAGGCGCTGGTGAAGGTCGCCTTCGCCGGGTACGCCACCCCGGCTACCGGCGTCGTGCCGCCGTCTATCGCCTATGCCGAGACCTTTAAACCGTGGCCGTACGATCCGGCTAAGGCCCGCGAGCTGCTCAAAGAGGCCGGTTTCCCTAACGGATTCAGCACCACGCTGTGGTCATCGCATAACCACAGCACCGCTCAGAAGGTGCTGCAGTTTACCCAGCAGCAGCTGGCGCAGGTGGGCATTAAAGCGCAGCTGACGGCGATGGATGCCGGCCAGCGCGCGGCGGAAGTGGAAGGTAAAGGACAGAAAGAGAGCGGAGTACGCATGTTCTACACCGGCTGGTCGGCCTCGACCGGTGAAGCCGACTGGGCGCTGTCGCCGCTTTTCGCCTCACAAAACTGGCCGCCGACCCTGTTTAATACCGCCTTCTACGGCAATCCGCAGGTGGATAAAGACCTGACCGACGCCCTGAAAACGACCGATGCGCAGGAAAAAACGCGGCTCTACAAACAGGCCCAGGACATTATCTGGAAAGAGTCGCCGTGGGTGCCGCTGGTGGTGGAAAAACTGGTCTCCGCGCACAGTAAGAATCTGAGCGGTTTTTATATTCAGCCGGATACCGGATTCAGCTTTGAGCAGGCGGATTTAGCCCAGTGACGGTTGTTACCTTTATCCCGACCCTCTCCCCCGCGGGGAGAGGCCGCCGGGCCTTGCTCCCTCTGCCATTCGCGCAGAGGGTTCGGGTGAGGAGAGGCGATGCTTAATTATGTGATTAAACGCCTGCTGGGGCTGATTCCCACCCTGCTGATTGTGGCGGTGCTGGTTTTTCTGTTTGTGCATATGCTGCCCGGCGACCCGGCGCGGCTGATTGCCGGACCGGAAGCCGATGCGCAGGTCGTCGCGATGGTGCGCGAGCAGCTGGGGCTCGATCGGCCGCTGCACGTCCAGTTCTGGCACTATATCACCAGCGTGCTGCAGGGGGATTTTGGCATCTCGATGGCGTCGCGTCGCCCGGTGAGTAGCGAAATCGCCAGCCGCTTTATGCCGACGCTGTGGCTGACGCTTGCCAGCATGAGCTGGGCGGTGGTGTTTGGTATGGCGGCGGGGATTGCCGCCGCGGTCTGGCGCAATCGCTGGCCGGACCGGCTGGGGATGGCGCTGGCGGTGACCGGTATTTCCTTTCCGGCTTTTGCCCTCGGGATGCTGCTGATGCAGGTCTTCTCCGTCGAACTTGGCTGGCTGCCGACGGTGGGCGCCGATAGCTGGCGGCACTATTCTGCCCTCCGTGACCCTGGGCGCGGCGGTAGCCGCGGTGATGGCGCGCTTCACCCGCGCATCTTTCGTCGATGTGCTGCACGAGGACTATATGCGCACCGCGCGGGCGAAAGGGGTCAGCGAGACGCTGGTGGTGCTTAAGCACGGCCTGCGCAATGCGATGATCCCGGTGGTGACGATGATGGGGCTGCAGTTTGGCTTCCTGCTCGGCGGCTCGATCGTGGTGGAGAAAGTCTTCAACTGGCCGGGGCTCGGCAGGCTGCTGGTTGATTCGGTCGAGATGCGCGACTATCCGGTGATTCAGGCGGAAGTACTGCTGTTTTCGCTGGAATTTATTCTTATCAATTTAGTGGTGGACGTGCTGTATGCCGCCATTAACCCGGCTATCAGGTACAAGTAAGGTGCGATTGCTCAACTGGAGAAGGCAGGCGGTTATCAACGCCATGCCGGGGATCAAACCCGGTCAGATACGTACGCCGTGGCATGAGTTCTGGCGGCGCTTTCGCCGTCAGCCGGTGGCGATGGGCGCCGGCATTTTTGTTCTGCTGCTGATCGCGGTGGCCGTCGTGGCGCCGTGGGTAGCGCCGTTCGATGCGGAAAACTACTTTGACTACGATCGCCTCAACGACGGCCCGTCGATGCTGCACTGGTTCGGCGTCGATTCGCTGGGCCGGGATATCTTCAGCCGGGTGCTGGTCGGGGCGCAGATTTCGCTGGCGGCCGGGGTGCTGGCGGTGCTGATCGGCGCGGCAATCGGCACCGTACTCGGGCTGCTGGCCGGTTACTATGAAGGCTGGTGGGACCGGATAATTATGCGCATTTGCGACGTGCTGTTCGCGTTCCCGGGGATCCTGCTGGCGATCGCCGTGGTGGCGGTTATGGGGAGCGGGATGTCGAACGTGATCATCGCGGTGGCGATCTTCTCCATTCCGGCTTTTGCTCGCCTGGTGCGCGGCAATACGCTGGTCCTCAAGCAGCAGACTTTTATCGAGTCGGCGCGCAGCATCGGCGCCAGCGATGCGACGATCCTGTTCAGCCATATTCTGCCCGGCACGGTGTCGTCGATTGTGGTCTATTTCACCATGCGTATCGGGGTGTCGATAATCTCCGCCGCCAGCCTCTCATTCCTCGGCCTCGGCGCGCAGCCCCCGACCCCGGAATGGGGGGCAATGCTGAACGAAGCGCGGGCGGATATGGTGATGGCGCCGCACGTGGCGCTGTTCCCGGCGATTGCGATTTCCCTGACGGTGCTGGCGTTTAACCTGCTGGGCGACGGCCTGCGCGATGCGCTGGATCCGAAGATAAAGGGGTAGGGTGGAGTTTTCCCGGCCGGGCTACTCTCATATGTAGCCCGGCCGAACCGCGTAAAACCGGGTCAGCGCATAACGTGTTCCCGACGCTCAACAAACCGTAACTCAGGCAGTGAATGCCGTGGCTCGCTCTTTTTCTGCATTGCGTTCAGTACGGCAAGAGCAAGCTCGCTGCCGAGCTGCTGGTAGGGAATTTCAAAACCAGTAGGTTTGGTGGGTAAAAAAGAGGACATATCGCTGCTGAATACGCCGGCAAAAAAAGCAAGATCCCAGCCATGTTGCTGTGAGTAAGCGCTGGCGCCTAATAGCTGCAGGTCGCTTAGGAAAACGACATAATCCGGAGGCGCGGTCAGGGCGTGAAAATATTGTAGCGCCTCATAACCTGATGCTTCGCTAATTTCACCGTAGTAGACGTAGTTGTCGTTGACTGGAATATCGTGCAGGCTTAGCGCATCGCGCCACGCGCGGGCAAATATATCCCCCTGAGCGCTTTGTCTGCCAAGAGTGACCAGAGCGAAATTTTTGTAGCCGGCTCGTTTCCCGCGCTCAATAGCCACTTTTGCGACATAAGCAAAATCAAGGTCGACCCAGTTAAATCCACCTTGCAGAGTATGGCTTCGTCCCAGCGTGGCAAAAGGGAAGGCGTGCTGATCGAGGTATTCAATTCTGGGGTCGTGAAGGGTGGTATTGGTCAGGATGACCGCATCCGCTTTTCGCTGTTCGATAATTTTCTGTAGCCAGAGCCGTTCATCTTCATCATCAAGCGCCAGGTGCAGGATGGTATCAATATCTTGCTGGCGAAGCCGGGCTTGCAGTCCGGCAGCGACGCGCATGAAGAAGGAGGCGGTATAAAAATTATCGCCATCTCCCGAAGGCAGCAGCAACGCGACGGTATTGACCTTGCCTTTCCGTAAGTTACGTCCTGCGGCATTGGGCAGATAGCCATAAAGCGTTGCCGCTTCACGCACTCTTTGCTGGGTGGCTGCACTGACTTCAGGATGATTGTTTAGCGCACGAGAAACGGTAGCGATAGAAAGATTCAATTTTTTCGCTAATGCCTTGATGTTCATTAATTTCCTTTCTATTGCATATGGACGATATCGCTGAATTTATATCGCGGACTGTTCAATTTATCTCTCTGGGACATTATCCACAATAATATATCATGATAACGATAAACGTGTTTAAAAATAAATCGCGGATCACAAAAGCGTTTATTTTTATTTAAGTTGATAGTTTTCATTGTTGACATGTCGTGAAATATTGACCAGGATCGGAAACGTTTCCGGAATCATGCTTAATATTTTCTGAGGTGAACATGAACACGTTGAAGATCAAAGGCAATATATTATATTGGACCTGGAATGGGCAGTATTTGAAAATAATCCCATGGGGTGATAATAGCCTTAGGGTTATTTCTGGATGGCAACCTGACGACGTCATTACAACGGATTATTCGTTGCAGGATGTGCCAGAATTTGTACCTGATTTTTATCAGGGGGAAGATGAAATAACGATTACCAATGGGAACATCCGGGCACGAGTGGATATACAAGGACGAATAACATTTTTTAATCATAAAGGGGAATGCCTGCTGGAGGAACTCTGGCGGCAGCGTGACAATGGCGAGCATTTTTGGGATATAGGGACACAGCCGCAAAAGAAAATTAGTGCGCTGAAAATATCGGCCAGAGAGTGTAAGCCGCTGGCAGGGAACGCATTTGAAGTTAATGTCAGATTTGAAAGCAACCCGGATGAAAAAATATGTGGAATGGGTCAGTATCAGCACTCCTTTATCAATTTAAAAGGGTGTGCCATTGAGCTGGCGCAGCGTAATTCACAAGCCAGCGTACCGTTCATGGTATCGAGTTTAGGTTATGGATTTTTATGGAATAATCCTGCGATTGGTGACGCTATATTTGCGAATAACGAAACCCGCTGGCATGCGCAAGCCGCGGCGCGTATTGACTACTGGATTACGGCTGGCGATACGCCGGGAGAGATTGTTCGTCAGTATGCCGCCGTCACAGGGAAACCGCCGTTAATGCCCGAGTTTGCACTAGGCTTATGGCAATCAAAACTGCGCTATCGGACGCAGGAAGAGTTGCTGACCGTCGCCCGACGGTACCGGGACGAAGGGATCCCATTAGCGGTGATTGTCGCCGACTTCTTCCATTGGCCGGTTCAAGGTGACTGGCGATTTGATGAGCGTGAATGGCCCGACCCGGCGGCAATGACCGCCGAGCTCCGCGAGATGGGAACCGAGCTGATGGTATCCGTTTGGCCAACGGTTGATGTACGCAGTGAAAATTATGCGCAGATGAATGAACGCGGATTTTTAGTCAACACCCGTAAAGGGCTCAATATTAACTTTGATTTTCTCGGCAATACGCGCTTCTTAGACCCAACGCATCCTGATGCGCGAAAATTTGTCTGGCAGGTATGTAAGAAAAACTATTTCGATCGAGGTGTTAATCTTTTCTGGCTTGATGAAGCTGAGCCTGAGTACGGTGTTTATGACTTTGATAACTATCGCTACCACATTGGCTCCACTCTGGAAGTGGGGAATATCTACCCGCTCAACTATACCCAGACGTTTTATGAAGGATTACGCGACTCCGGTCAGCAAAATCCGGTGAATCTTGTTCGTTGTGCCTGGGCGGGAAGCCAACGCTATGGTGCACTCGTTTGGTCTGGCGACATCCACTCTTCGTTTGAATCTATGCGCAACCAGATTTGCGCCGGACTCAGTATGGGGATGGCCGGCATTCCCTGGTGGACAACGGATATCGGTGGATTCCACGGCGGGAATGTTAACGATCCCGGGTTCCATGAGCTGCTGATTCGCTGGTTTCAGTGGGCGGTGTTCAGCCCGGTGCTTAGGATGCACGGTCATCGCGATCCTATTATTGAGCCAGAAATTCCGTATCGTGACGGTATTGCGCAGTGTAATAGTGGTGCCGGGAATGAGCTGTGGAGTTTCGGGGAGCCAACGTTCGAGATCCTTAAACAATATACTGCCTTACGCGAAGCTCTACGTCCGTACCTGCGCCAACTGATGCGCCAGGCCCACGAAAGCGGTGAACCGCTGATGAGACCGATGTTTTATCATTATCCGCAGCAGCAGAATAGTTGGGCCGCCACCGATCAGTATCTGTTTGGCGCAGATGTGCTGGTGGCTCCCATCGTCAATGCCGGGCAGAATTCCCGCTCGGTGTGGCTGCCGGAAAATGAGTATTGGGTCGATGCGAACAGCGGGGAACGTTATCGCGGTGGAGTTAACGTCACCGTGGCTGCACCGCTCTCCGTACTGCCGCTATTTGTTCGGGAAGGGGCTGATGTGCTGCCGATTCTGACTTCGGATCGGAGGATGGGAAAATGAGTGATTTCCTGGATGCAGGACCTTCAGATGTCCCTCCGACGGAGCTGGCCCGCTTAACCGTCGCTGAAAAAATAAGCTATGGCTTAGGCGACGCTGGCGGAACGATCGTTACTGGGCTTATTTCCAATTTTTTGACTTTTTTCTATACAGATATTTTCGGATTGACGCCAGCGATAGTCGGCACCTTATTTGTGGTGCTACGTATTATTGATGCTATCTCCGACCCGTTGATTGGTATTGTTGCCGACCGCACGTCGACAAAAATGGGGCAATTTCGCCCCTTTATCCTGTGGACTGCGATACCGCTGGGTTTGATTGCGTTTTTAACCTTCAGCGTCCCCGATTTAGCGTATCAATGGAAAATTGTTTATGCGGTACTGACCTATTTTGCGCTGTCCGTGCTTTATTCACTAAACAACGTTCCGTATTGCGCGCTGATCACCAAAATTACCGCGAATCCGCTTGAGTTAGTGTCATGTCAATCGTGGCGTTTTGCGCTCTGTGGCATTGCGGGATTTGCCGTCTCGGTCGGTTTACCTGTTATGGTGAAATACTTCGGCGGCGACAGCCAGGCGCAGGGCTATCGTTGGGGCGTGGGGATATTGGCGTTCTTTGCCGTGGTAATGTTCCTGTGCTGTTTTTATGGAGTAAAAGAGCGCGTTACCGCGCGGAGTCAGCATACTTTTAACTTAAAGGAGAGCCTTAAAAGCATCCGCCACAACGACCAGCTGCTGCTGACGTTTGTGATGTCGCTGCTTATTATTAGCATCTTTAACACCAAGGGCGGGGCGGCGATGTATTTTATCACCTATGTCCTGCATGGTGATGCGGCCTATACCTCTCTGTTTTTTGGATTGGCGACGCTGGGAGGTATTATTGGCTCAATATTGGTGCAGTATCTGACGCGAGTTTTTGAAATCCGGCGAATCTATTTTTGGGTTAACGTCGTGCTCGGCCTCGCGCATTTTGCCGTATGGTTCGTACCCGGCGATGCGACTACGCTGTGGCTAATTCTGGTTTTTCTTTGCTGTCTGGTGCTGGGCTTTATACTGCCGATGCATTTTACGCTGGTGACCTTCGCTGATGCCTATGGTGAGTGGAAATCAGGACGTCGTTCCTCGGGGATGAACTTTGCCTTTAACCTGTTTTTCGTGAAGCTTGCCTGGGCGGTGGCGGGCGTGATTATCAGCGTGACGCTGATGGCGGTGTCCTATCAGTCGGGTATGGAGAATCAGACGCCATCATCGATTGCTGGAATCACCTTGCTATCAACAATAATACCCGGCTGCCTGCATTTACTGTTGGCCACAACGGTCATTTTTTTCCGGATTGATAATCAAATGGTTGCCAGGATGGATAAAGCGGCGGGGCGTTGAGAGTTCCCGGCGTCGAGCTGAGCGACGCCGGGGAAGTTAGCGGGAATTAAACCCGGCTACCCCACAGGTCGTACTCGTCGGCATGCTCAACTTTGACCCGCAGCACGTCGCCCGGTTTCACTTTGGTTTCGCCGTTCAGATACACCGCGCCGTCGATTTCCGGGGCGTCGGCCATGCTGCGGCCAATGGCGCCTTCTTCGTCAACTTCGTCGATAAGTACCATGATTTCGCGGCCGACCTTCTCCTGCAGACGTTCGGCGGAAATCTGCTGCTGCAGCTGCATAAAGCGGTTCCAGCGCTCCTCTTTCACCTCTTCCGCAACCTGATCCGCCAGCTCGTTGGCGGTAGCGCCATCGACCGGGCTGTATTTAAAGCAGCCGACGCGGTCAAGGCGGGCTTCTTTCAGGAAGTCGAGCAGCATCTGGAAATCTTCTTCCGTTTCTCCCGGGAAGCCGACGATAAAGGTCGAACGCAGGGTCAGGTCAGGGCAGACTTCACGCCACTGCTTGATGCGCGCCAGCTGGCGATCGGCGGAGCCCGGGCGTTTCATCATCTTGAGGATCCGCGGGCTGGCGTGCTGCAGCGGGATATCGAGATACGGCAGGATTTTACCTTCCGCCATCAGCGGGATCACGTCGTCGACGTGCGGGTATGGATAAACGTAGTGCAGGCGCACCCAGATACCCAGTTTTGCCAGCTCTTCGCACAGGCTGACCATGCTGGTTTTCACCGGCATGCCGTTGTGGAAACCGGTGCGATGCTTCACATCGACGCCGTAGGCGGAGGTATCCTGAGAAATCACCAGCAGCTCTTTCACCCCGGCGTCGGCCAGGCGCTTAGCTTCAGACAGCACTTCACCAATCGGACGGCTCACAAGATCGCCGCGCATGGACGGAATGATGCAGAACGTGCAGCGGTGGTTACAGCCTTCGGAAATTTTCAGGTAAGCGTAGTGGCGCGGCGTCAGCTTGACGCCCTGTTCCGGCACCAGGCTCAGGAACGGGTTGTGCTTCGGCTTCGGCGTGTAGTGGTGTACGTGCTCGAGAACCTGCTCGTAGCTGTGCGGGCCGGTGATCTCCAGCACTTTCGGGTGAACTTCGCGGATCTGGTCGACTTTTGCGCCCAGGCAGCCGGTAACGATCACTTTGCCGTTTTCTTTTAAGGCTTCGCCAATCGCTTCCAGCGACTCCTGAACGGCGCTATCGATAAAGCCGCAGGTGTTGACGATAACCATATCGGCGTTTTCGTAGGTAGGAACCACGTCATACCCTTCGGTGCGCAGTTCGGTCAGGATGCGTTCTGAGTCTACAAGGTTTTTCGGACAGCCAAGGGAGACGAAGCCGATCTTCGGCTGGTGCGTTACATTGCTCATAGCTTAAAAAGTGTTCAATTATTGGAATGGTCAGGGCAGGGATTCTACAGAGGTTGGCGGGAAAATTGTACTGGTATCTCCGTTTTCGCCATCGGGCGAGCGATATTTATTACCACCCGTTTCCCAGGAAGTGAAGAGGGGAAAGCATAGCCGGCGAAGGGCGGCTGAAGATGCGGTATAAAAAGTGATTGAGCATCGGTTTAGACGCGCTGTGCTAGCGTTATGCTTTTCTTTTCAGGTTATCCGTTTGCCGTTTTCTGAGTTGGTCCATGTTTAAAAAACGAAGTTGTATATTAGGTATTTCAATGATGGCCGCAGGGCCAGGGTATGCCGGGGAGCTTAATTTATATTCGATAAATACCGGTTCGTATGTCTACCACCTGACGGGAAATCATGGGCAGTATAACGAGCATTTTAATAATCAGTTTCTGTCAGTAGAGCGAAAGTTTTCGCCGGATTCCAGATATAGCGCGTTAGCCGGGACGATGAAAAATAGTTTTGACGATCGCTGCCTGTCGCTGGGTATGAGAAGAGACTGGGTTGCAGGCCAAAGCGGCTGGACGTTTAAAGGCGTATACGCCTACACCGGGGAATTCTTTTTTAAAGCGTTCAGCCACTGCGGCGACTCGGGGGCCTACCGGACGGCGAAGAAGTTAACCGGGGTAGGCTTCTCCCCGTATGTTTATCATGGCCTGCAATATAACTTTACGGATTATTTTGGCGTTGAGGGCGGAATTATTATTCCGGCGATTTTCGTTATGAGTGTTCAGTGGAGTTTCCGCTAAGCAGTATTATCCCCAGTCGCATGTAATAATATTATTTCGGCTTGCGCACTGCGGCCTGTTCAGCCGTATGTCGGGTAGGTCGTCCTCTTTTTTATCTAAAGGGTAGCAGCTGCAAAGTACCAAAATACAGCAGAGCATCAGCAAAGGGCGGAGCATATATTGATCCTGAAAGTGAGCGCCGGGCGTTGATATCTGGCGTCATCCCTGTCCAGCGTAGAATATCGCCTGATAAGACGGGCATGCCCGGTAATACCGATACAACAGTTCGGGAACTTACCGGCCCTGGGCGCTGCCCGAACTGCCTTTATGCGTCGGGATTAAAGATTGCCGTACAGGCTAATCAGCACATTAATATGTACGGTGAGCGCCAGCATAATCAGCATGGCGATAAGGAACACAATCCCTAACCGCAGCACTCTGATCTTTTGCTCATTGATGCTTAAATCAGGGCAATGGCGGATTTTTTTACGCTGATACAAATACATAAGGCAGAGGGTGACGTAGATAACCGGTGACAGAATATGGAGGTAACTGTATGACCAAAGTAATAATTCACTGGTGCCCATAGCAATGAGCCAGACGAGGATAAATATCATGCTGCTTTCCGTAATAGGTAGAAGATTGGCGTGTTATTTTCTTTTGAAGAAAAAGTAAACTGAAAAAATGACATCGAAGAAAATCCACAGGCCGCTAAGAAAGAGGATGTGCTTAAATGCGCTAATCCAGAAGGTCGCGTCGCGGATAATTCTGTGATCCGCGAAGGGGGCCGCAGAGCTAAAATAGAGCACGTAGATGCTGACGGCCAGCATCAGAACGTTCATTACGATAAATAATGTAAATACGATGCTGCCAGTATGTGTTTTTTTACTATTTTTAAGTTTCATATTCTCTGTCATGGTCAGTGGATAAACAGGTTAATGGTCACCGGCTGATTTTACATTGCAGGCGATCGCAGATTATTTTATGGGCTATTTAACGGGCGCTATTTTCCCTACGCTACCGGCAGTGGTTCCGCCATTTACGGGCTGTCTTTACAGGTTTCGTGGGAAGGCGCGAGGATTTATCTCTGGCTCCTGATGCCGGTCGTTAATGCTAACGTGGGATGTATCAAAATAATAATCATGATGCGTAACAGGCTCTGAATCCAGAGGGGTTATGAAAATAAAAATGAGTGCTGACAGCACAATTATTATCATCATTATTTTCATAAGAACGCCTGGTATGGTTTATAGGGATCTATATTCTGCTGCGTTGTGCCGGGTATGTATACTGTAAAAATAGTTTTCTCTCTTCCGTTTGCTATCCATTTAGCATCTTGTCCGAATGATGGGCTAATGTTAAATAAAAATAAATCACTATTTATATAGTTGTTAGCAGCTGCGGATGTAAAATATTTACCGGCAGGCCGGGATCGCGGCCTTAATATCCTGCTGATATCCGCAGATGCTTCGCGGATATCCGGTTTATTATGCCCACGGATCTTTTCTTATTTTCCGCCGACGCGACCGGCGTCTGTTCATATTGCGTCGGGGGAGCGGCCTTTCTCTTACCTCTATATTGGCCGTTTGCTCCCTTTGCGCGCCAGGTTTTGCGCTATATCGCCGCGGTTGCGCTATCGAACCGCTGAGCGGCGCGTCAATGCTCGCCGGATGGCATCCCGGCAGGCGGCGCATTTCGACAGATTTAAACATTATCGCAACATTGTAAATGATGTTAATTAACCGGGAATTATTGACCTCGCGCATGACTTTGCGCAAAAAACGACCATATTATAATTATGGTAATGGACGACAGAGGAGGAACCATGATGACCGTTGACAGACTGTACCGTAACCTTTTGAATAAGCTGATTAATGCTAACATTGATCTCGATGCTTATCTGCAGCTACGCAAAGCTAAAGGCTATATGTCAGTCAGCGAGAACGAGCATCTGCGTGATAACCTGTTTGAGCTTTGTTGTGAAATGCGTGAACACGCGCCGCGATTGCAGCACGCTGTTACGCCGGAGGAAAGGGAAGCTCTTCGCCTTGCGGGTGAATTCGTTGCTTCCGCAGCGGTTTGCCTGATGAGCGGGCATCACGATTGTCCGTCTTATATTGCGGTTAACGTAGAGACGCTAGAACGCTGCCTGGCAGGATTGTCGCTAAACATTCATAAACTGAATGCATCAGCGCCAATAACCCGCGTCTGAATTCAGGGGGGCATGCCCCCCTGCTTAATGTTATGTAAAGCTCCCCCTGCCGATCCCCTTCGCTGGCTACCCTTATTTCATTGCTGATAAAAGGAGTGTGCCATGCGCCAGACCGTCGCCCTGATAGCCCTTACCGCTCTGCTGTTACCTGCCGCCGCCGTCGCCCAGAAGGTGCACGTTGAGGTTTTGCAAAATAAGCTCGAACATCCGTGGGCGCTGGCATTTCTCCCCGACCGGCAGGGGATACTTATCACCCTACGCGGCGGCGAGCTGAAGCTCTGGCGCCAGGGGGAGGGGCTATCGCCGGCTATTTCCGGCGTACCTCAGGTGTGGGCCAGCGGGCAGGGCGGGTTGCTGGACGTGGCGCTGGCGCCGGACTTTATCCACTCCCGGAAGGTGTGGCTGAGCTACGCGGAAGCCGGTGACGATGGCAAAGCGGGAACCGCGGCAGGATACGGCCGCCTGAGTGAGGATCGTCGGCGGCTGGAGAATTTTCGGGTGGTCTTTCGCCAGCAGCCGAAGCTCTCCACCGGCAACCACTTTGGCGGGCGTCTGGCGTTTGACGGTAAGGGGCACCTGTTTATTGGCTTAGGGGAGAATAACCAGCGGGCGACGGCCCAGGATCTGGACAAGCTGCAGGGCAAGGTGGTGCGTTTGACCGAGGCGGGAGAGGTTCCGGCAGATAATCCGTTTGTCGGCCGCGCCGATGCAAGGCCGGAGATTTGGGCCTACGGGATCCGTAACCCGCAGGGGATGGCGATCAATCCGTGGAGCGATACCCTGTGGCTCAATGAACACGGCCCGCGCGGCGGGGATGAGATTAACATCCCGCAGAGAGGTAAGAACTACGGCTGGCCGCTGGCGACGCACGGCATAAATTACAGCGGTCTGCCTATCCCGGAAGCTCAGGGAACGGCGGTGGACGGAACCGAAGCGCCGCTGTTTGTCTGGAAAACGTCGCCCGCGGTGAGCGGCATGGCCTTCTACGATTCCGCAACCTTCCCCCAGTGGCGGCACAAGCTGTTTATCGGCGCGCTGAAGGACCAGTCGTTGATTGTCCTCGACGTAAAGGGCAATAGCGTCAGCGAAGAGGCGCGAATTCTGCGCGATCGCGGCCAGCGTATCCGCGATGTTCGCGTCGGACCCGATGGCTATCTGTACGTCCTGACCGACGAATCCAACGGCGAACTGCTGAAGGTCAGCCCGCAGAGTTAGCCTCAGGTGACCGGGATCGCCACGACGCTGCGCCAGGCCGGGCGTTCGTTAATCTGCTGATACCAGCGCTGCAGGTTCGGGCGCGGTTGCCAGGTCGTTACGATGGTCATCAGGTTGTAGACGAACGGCGCAACGGCAATATCGCCGAGGCCAAACGACTCGCCGGACAGCCACGGGAATACCGCCAGCTCGGCGTCGAGGATGGCGAAGAGCGCTTCACAGGCGGCGATACCGGCGGCAATCGCCGCAGGGTCGCGTTTTTCCTCCGGCGTTCTCACCAGCCCCATCAATACCGGGCGGTGGGCGGGCGAGAGCGAGCCGTTGGCCCAGTCCATCCATTTGTCGCCCTGCGCCCGCTGGACCGGATCGTCAACCCACAGGCGGTTTTGCCCGTACTGCGCCGCCAGATAGCGAATAATGGCGTTCGACTCCCACAGCACGAGGCCATCGTCCTTCAGCAGCGGCACCAGACCGTTCGGGTTCATCGCCAGATACTCCGCGTCGTGATTCACACCAAACTCCAGCCCCGCCATAATCTGCTGATAGGGAAGGTCCAGCTCTTCCAGCACCCAGCGTACTTTTTTCACGTTAGTTGAATTGTTTCTACCCCATAGCGTAATCATATCGGTTCCCGTCAGTTATTGAGCCGTCGTTGCAGCAAGGTGAGTCATCATGTTGGAATAAAGTTAATATATAGGCAATCGCGATCAAAAAAATTGCTCTGTTTTCAGCAAGACGCGAGGTTATTGAGTAAACTTTAAAAACTTTACCAACTCGCTGTTTCTTTAAGGTCATTTGTACGCTTTACTCACCGGCTGCTGCTGCGCCGATAGAGTGCTGCGGCATATTTTGTTTGGAAAGGATACTTGGGTGGCTCTTATGACGCATGATGCTTTTTCCCTTCGCGGCCTCGCGGCAGGCTGCGCTCTTCTCGTTCTCGTTGCGCCTGCGGTTCAGGCTGCAGAACAACTCCCCGACGCCCCATCGATTGATGCGCGAGCCTGGGTCCTGATGGACTACGCCAGCGGCAAGGTGCTCAGCGAAGGCAATGCCGATGAAAAACTCGATCCGGCAAGTCTGACCAAAATTATGACCAGCTATGTCGTTGGGCAGGCGCTGAAAGCGGGCAAGATTAAATCTACCGATATGGTGACCGTGGGTCGCGATGCCTGGGCAACCGGCAACCCGGCGCTGCGCGGCTCATCGGTGATGTTCCTCAAACCGGGTATGCAGGTGTCGGTTGAGGATCTCAATAAGGGCGTCATCATTCAGTCCGGCAACGATGCCAGCATTGCGATTGCCGACTATGTCGCAGGAAGCCAGGATGCGTTTGTTAGCCTGATGAACGGCTATGCGCAGAAAATGGGCCTGGCGAATACCACCTTTATGACCGTGCACGGCCTTGATGCGCCGGGTCAGTTCAGTACCGCCCGCGATATGGCGCTGCTGACCAAAGCGATGATCCACGACGTCCCTGAAGAGTACGCTATCCATAAAGAAAAAGAGTTTACCTTCAATAAGATCCGTCAGCCTAACCGTAACCGCCTGCTGTGGAGCTCCAACCTCAACGCCGATGGCGTGAAAACGGGGACCACAACCGGAGCGGGCTATAACCTGGTCTCCTCGGCAACGCAGGGCGACATGCGCCTGATTGCCGTAGTGCTGGGCACCAAAACCGACCGTATTCGCTTTAACGAGTCAGAAAAGCTGCTGACCTGGGGCTTCCGCTTCTATGAAACCGTGACGCCCATTAAGCCGGACGCCACCTTTATCACCCAGCGCGTGTGGTTTGGCGATAGCAGCGAAGCGAAGCTAGGCGCAGGTGAAGCCGGCTCGATTACCATTCCGCGCGGTCAGATGAAGAACCTGAAAGCCAGCTACGCCCTGAAGGATACGCAGCTGACGGCACCGCTGACCAAAGGGCAGGTGGTGGGGACCATCGACTTTAAACTCAATGATAAAACCATTGAGCAGCGTCCGCTTATCGTGATGGAAGCGGTAAACGAAGGCGGCTTCTTTAGCCGAATGATGGACTTCGTGCTGATGAAACTGCACGGCTGGTTCGGCGGCTGGTTCTCATAATCTGCCGGTCGCGCCCTGCGGGGCGCGATCAGTACAGCAGTGAAATCTGTTTTTCCTTCGCCAGCGCCAGCAGATCGTCATCCGGGCAGACGTCGCTGGCAATCACGTCAAAACGCGATAAATCGCCCATTCTCGCCGGCCTGACCTTACCGAATTTACTGTGATCCACCACCAGCACGTGGTAGCGCGCGCTGCTCATCGCCCAGTGCTTAACCGGCAGTTCCTCAAGGTTGTAGCAGGTCGCCCCCTGCTCGCAGTCAATTCCCGCCGCCGAGTAGAAGGCGATGTCCGGGCACAGATGGCTCAGGGTATCCTGCAGGCTCAGCGGTTTAAAAATCGCGTTGCTGGCGTGAAACTCGCCGCCGCAGAGGATGGCCCGACAGTGGGGCTTTTCCTGCAGCGCAAGAAAGGTATTCAGCGAATAGCAGACGCCGGTAAACGGCAGGGCGTTATCAATCGCGTCGATGATCCACGGCGTGGTGGTCCCGCAGTCAAAAAAGGCCATCTGGTGGGCTTCAAGCAGGCCGGCAGCGTGGCGGGCGGCGCGGCGTTTTTCATCCACGAGGCGAGTTTTCTGGTCGCTAAGCAGGTAGTGCGTGGCGCTGCGCGGCTCCAGGACGATGTAGCCGCCCAGCAGGACAACGGGTCCATTATGGCCGTTCAGGTCGCGACGGATGGTCATTTCAGAAACGCCCAGCAGCGCTGCGGCTTCTTTAAGATGAAGCTTATCGCTGCGCTTGAGGGCCTGAATAAGCTGGCTGATGCGTTCATCACGACGTGTTTCCATAATCCCTCTAAGCTGAAATCGCCCTGCATTGGCAGGGCGTCAGTAGGCAATTTTACCTGCCTGAAGGGGGTTAGTCACGCGTCTGAAGTGCGCGCCGGGTGAGGGGCCAGGCGGCGCGGGCTATTCGCGGACCCAGCCTTTGCGGATCGGCAGGGAGAAAAAGAGGCGGTACAGCCGCTGCAGGGATTGATAGAGCGGACGACCGCCGCTGTGCCATAGCAGCTGCGCGGCCAGGCAGCCGCACATGGCGGTCAGCAGGCCGCCGAGCATGTCCAGCGGCCAGTGAACGCCGAGATAGACCCGAGACCAGGCGATAGCCATCGCTGCGGCCATCAGCGCGATCCCGGCGCCCAGGCGATGCCAGAATAAGAAGGCTAGCGCGAAGGTAAAGCTGATGGTGCCGTGGTTGCTTGGGAACGAGTTATTCGGCGAGTGGTGCAGGAACTGATAGCCGACGTCGGCGGCGAAGGGGCGCTGATGCGGGAAGAGAAGGCCGAAGATCCACGACAGCGTCAGGCTTATTGCCAGGGCCAGCAGCACCTTAAATACCAGCTGGCGCTGATTCGGTCGCCACAGCCACAGCGCGGCCGTCAGTAAAGGAACAATCAAAATCAAATCTTTGGCGAGCAGGGTGGCCAGCGCAATAGCCCACGACGGTGAGGCGGGGGTGGCGTTGATCGATGCGAACAGCGCGTAGTTGATATTTTCCAGCATACTTTCAGGCTCTTAGGGTCCGATAACAATAAGCCGCCCACCTTAAGAGACGGTGGCGATGAAATAAAGCAGTATTGTCTTAATTATCAGCTTGTTATGATGCATTTTTGGCTGGCGTCTTCGTTTGCGCGCCGGCTGGAATGAGTATAAGGCCTGTAACCTAATTGAAATATAAACGAAATATAGACAGGGATAATAAAAATGGCGCCGGGCGGGGGAAACGTTGTGCTATTTTTAATTGTCACTCACAATTCACTATCTCCCCGGCAAGACTTTCATTAAACTTTGCGCGATTTTTTCTAAATAAGAGCTTTCATGCAGAATTATTCGCTTTCAGGCAAACGCCTCGGACGGCAGGCGCTGCTTTTTCCGCTGTGCCTGGTTTTATACGAATTCTCCACTTATATCGCCAACGATATGATCCAACCGGGCATGCTCTCGGTGGTCGCCGAGTTTCAGGTCGGTAATGAGTGGGTTCCGACTTCCATGACCGCCTACCTTGCGGGCGGGATGTTTTTACAGTGGCTGCTTGGCCCGCTGTCGGACCGTATTGGTCGCCGCCCGGTGATGCTGACCGGGGTGGTGTGGTTTATCGTCACCTGCCTGGCGACGCTGCTGGCCCAATCCATCGAACAGTTCACGCTGCTGCGTTTTTTGCAGGGCATCAGCCTGTGCTTTATCGGGGCGGTTGGCTACGCGGCGATTCAGGAGTCATTCGATGAGGCGATGTGTATCAAAATCACCGCCCTGATGGCTAACGTCGCGCTGATTGCGCCGCTGCTCGGGCCGCTGGTCGGCGCGGCCCGGGTCCACATCCTGCCGTGGGAAATGATGTTCGTGCTGTTTGCCGTGCTGGCGGCCGTCGCCTTCTTCGGGCTGCAGCGGGCGATGCCGGAGACCGCCACCCGCATGGGCGAGAAGCTGTCGATGAAAGAGCTGGGCCGTGATTATGGCCTGGTGCTGAAAAATCTGCGCTTTGTCGCCGGGGCGCTGGCTACCGGTTTTGTTAGCCTGCCGCTGCTGGCGTGGATTGCCCAGTCGCCGGTCATTATTATCAGCGGTGAGCAGGCGACCAGCTATGAGTACGGTCTGCTGCAGGTGCCGGTGTTTGGCGCGCTGATTGCCGGTAATCTGGTGCTGGCGCGGCTGACCTCCCGACGCACGGTGCGCTCGCTGATTATCCTCGGCGGCTGGCCGATTATGCTTGGTCTGCTGCTCTCCGCGGTGGCGACGGTGGTATCGACCCACGCCTATCTGTGGATGACCGCCGGCCTGAGCGTCTATGCCTTCGGAATTGGCCTGGCTAACGCCGGTCTGGTTCGCCTGACGCTGTTTGCCAGCGACATGAGCAAAGGGACGGTGTCGGCGGCGATGGGGATGCTGCAAATGCTGATCTTCACCGTCGGGATTGAAGTCAGCAAACACGCTTATGAGCTGGGGGGCAGCGGGATGTTCAGCCTGTTTAACCTGCTAAGCGGCGTGCTGTGGCTGGCGATGATTATCTATTTTCTGCACGATAAAAGCGTCGGTAGCGGCAACGATCCGCAGTAAATCATGCTGGTAATCCCGGGTGCGGCGCCTCACCCGGGAAAGCGTCAGGCGAACGGCGCTTCGCGATTCAGCACCTTATCGATAATATGCAGCACCCCTTCCTCATTGTTATGCGGCGCGTTGTAACCGGCGACGGCTTTTACCGGCGCGGCGGCGTTGGCCATGGCATAACCGAATCCGGCGTGTTGCAGCATTTCAATATCATTCCCGCTGTCGCCAAAAGCGACGACCTGATGATTTTCAATCCCCCAGCGTTCCTGCAGAATGCGCAGGCCGTTGGCCTTGTGCACGCCGGGCATAATCAGGTCGATGCTGCCGTAGCCGGTGGCGACGGCGTTGACCATCCCGCCTAGCGCCGCATGCAGCTTTGGCTGCATCTCGGGGATCAGATTATCGGGCACGTTAAGGCCAAATTTCAGGATCGCATCGTCGAGGTTATTGAAGTCATCCACCAGTTCAAGGCGATGATAATACTTCGCCGCGACCGCTTTTAGCTCATCGTTGTATCGATTGAGCGTATAGGCGCTGCGCTTGCCGCAGGCGATAATTTCAATTTCCGGCTGCGTTTGCAGAAAGTCGATGACCGCGTGAAAGTGATCTTTCGGCATCTGGCAGTTAAATACGTCATCTCCGGCGTTGACCACCCAGCCGCCGTTTTCGGCGACGAAGGCAATCTCATTGGCCACTTCCGGGAAAAACGAAATCAGCTGGTAGTACTGGTTGCCGCTGGCGACGACAAAGCGGATATCCTGCTCGCGCATCCGCCGATACTGGCTGAGAAAACGCTGGCGATTATAGGTTTTGGCATCGCTTAAAAAGGTACCGTCCATATCTACCGCAATTAGTTTGATGCTCATTAACTGTTCTCCATTACAGGTTCAGGCTGCGGCCTGGCCACCGCCCGAGCGACCAGAGCCGCCACCATGACCAGCCCCAGCACCACCATCATGGCGCTGCGCAGGCCGAAATGTTCGCCGAGGAAGCCCAGCAGCGGCGGCCCGACGAGGAAGGCGAGGTAGCCGGTTATCGCCACCACGCTGACGCGCTTCGGCGCATCCGGCCCGGTGTCGCTGGCGGCCGAAATGGTCAGCGGGAAACCGAGCGACGCGCCGAGCCCCCAGAGCAGCACGGAGATCCCGGCGACCCACGGATTATCAACAAAAATAATCAGACCAATGCCCAGCGCGCCCATTACCGCGCTGGCGCGAACCACCGTCACCCGGCTGTAGCGGTCAATGAACCAGCCGCCGGTAAAGCGGCCAACGGTCATCCCGAGGGTGAATCCGGCGTAAATTAAGGAGCCTGAGGTTGGGCTAAAGCCGTGACCATCCACCATCAGCAGCGGCAGCCAGTCGTTGGCGGAGCCTTCGGCGAACGCCATTGCCAGCACCACGACGCCAATCAGCAGCAGCTGAACGTCGCGCCAGACCGGCAGGCCTTTTTCCCCCTGCTGAGCGGCCTCGGCAGCATTTTTCCCGGTGCCATCAGGGATGGCGCGAATGGCGATCGCAATTGGCGCGATGGCCACCAGCGCGGCCAGCAGAATGTGCGGCGCGGCGGGCAGGCCAAAGCCGGTGACCGCCATACCTATACCGGCGCCGATCAGGGTGCCGAAGCTGTAGAAGCCGTGCATCATCGGCAGCACGGTTTTATTCATTTCGCGTTCGACGGCGGCGCCTTCAACGTTAATCGCTACTTCTGCCGAACCGAAGCTGGCGCCGAAAATCGCCAGCCCGATGGCAAACAGGGTCGCCGAAGTGAACCACAGCGCCACGCTCAGCACCGCCATGCCCACCACCGCGCAGGACATGGTGGTACGAATAACCTTGCGGGTGCCGAAACGTTTAACCAGCCACGCCGAGCAGAGAATGCCGCTCATCGAGCCAATCGACAGGCCAAACAGGACGATGCCCATTTCCGCCGTCGATAGCGCCAGCAGATCGCGGATTGCCGGCGTGCGCGTGGCCCACGAGGCCATTAGTAATCCGGGGATAAAGAAGAACATAAATAGCGCCCATAGCCGAAGCTGGAGGGCTCTGCGGGAGTTTTGCGCTGTCATCCGTAAACGCCAGTGAATGAGAAGATGCAGACAACACTAGCAAGTTTGTGTACATTTGTACATACACCGGATAGCCTTCAGGTTAGCGAATTGTTGGCTATCGTTATTCCCATCATGACCTGTGAATGGGGCGCAATGAAAAGAGATGAATATGGCCCGTCGACCGAACGATCCCCAGCGTCGGGAGCGCATTTTGAACGCGACCCTGGACACGATTGCCGCCCACGGTATTCATGCGGTCACGCATCGTAAGATTGCCTGCTGCGCCGAAGTCCCGCTGGGTTCGCTGACCTACTATTTCAGCGGTATAGATGCGCTGATTGAGGAGGCGTTTTGCATTTTTACCGCCGAGATGTCCGCTCAGTATCAGCAGTTTTTCGCCGGAGTGAGCAATCGCGATGAGGCCTGTGACGCCATCGCCGATCTGATTTTTAGCGCCCAGGTGACCACCGCGCGGAACATGGAGCTGATGTATCAGCTGTATGCCTTCTGCAGCAGCCAGCCGGCGCTAAAGGCGGTGATGCAAAGCTGGATGCAGCGCAGCCAGCAGACGCTGGAGCAGTGGTTTGAACCGCAAACCGCCCGCGGGCTGGATGCGTTTATTGAAGGCATGACGCTGCATTTCGTTACCGACAGCGCGCCGCTCTCAAAAGAGGCCATTCGCCTGATGGTCGGCCGCCTGGCCGGGGAAGCGTAGCGCCGCCGAAGATCTGTCTTTAGATAAGACAGCTTCTGCCCCGTTAGCGCAAAACTATGGGTAATAAACGTCATGATGCAAACCGCCGTCGGCGCTGTAAACGGACGATTGAGGGCGGAGTGATTCAGGATGGGGAATTTCAGGCAACAAAAAACCCATCAACCTTGAACCTAAGTGGCGGGGTTGATGGGCTCCACAAAATGGGGACATCAAAGAAAAGCAGTGGCACTACTTATGACTGATGCCCGTGAGAAAAGTTCTGCCAATGCGCATTTTTTTCGCAAAAATTTACTGAAGCCCCGGCCAGATGATGACAATCAGCGTCCCGGCGAGGGTCAGCAGCACGTTGGCTATCGCATAGGTCCCCGCATATCCCAGCGCCGGAATGTTGCTGCGCGCTGTGTCGCTGATAATCTCCATCGCCGGCGCGCAGGTTCTGGCCCCCATCATCGCGCCAAACAGCATTGCGCGGTTCATGCGCAGGACGTAGGCGCCGAACAGGAAGCAGATCACTACCGGCACCAGGCTGACGATCAGGCCCGCCGCCAGCATCTGTCCGCCGACGGCGCCGAGGCCGTGGCCAATCCCGGCGCCGGCGCTCAGGCCGACCCCGGCCATAAAGACCATCAGGCCGAACTCTTTCACCATATTCAGCGCCCCCTGCGGGATATAGCCGAAAGTCGGGTGGTTGGCCCGCAGGAAGCCGAGCATGATCCCGGCAAACAGCAGCCCTGCGGCGTTGCCGATGCCGAAGCTGAACGAGCTGAACTGGAAGGTGATCATGCCGATCATCAGGCCGACGATGAAAAAGGCGCAGAAGGCGAGCAGGTCGGTGACCTGGCTGTGGATGGAGATAAAGCCGATGCGGTCCGCCACGGTTTTTACCCGGCGCGCGTCGCCGCTGACCTGCAGAACGTCGCCTTTGTTGAGCACCACGTTATCGTCGATAGGCATTTCAATCTGGCTGCGGATCACGCGGTTTAAGAAACAGCCGTGATCGGTCAGCTTCAGCTGGGCGAGACGGCGGCCCACCGCATTGTGGTTTTTGACCACAATCTCTTCGGTGACGATGCGCATATCCAGCAGGTCGCGGTCGAAGACCTCCTTGCCGTTACGGAAGCTAGGGTCAAGGCGGGCGTGGGCATCCGGGTAGCCTACCAGCGCGATATCATCCCCTTTTTGCAGCACCGCATCGCCGTCCGGATTAGCCAGAATACCGTTACGCCGAATACGTTCGATATAGCAACCGGTCTGGCGGTAGATCCCCAGCTCGCGCAGATTTTTGCCGTCCGCCCAGGCCACCAACTCCGGGCCAACGCGGTAGGCGCGGATCACCGGCAGATAGACCTTACGCTTAGAGTCGGTATCCAGCCCGCGCTCACGGGCAATCTGCTGGGCGCTGGTTTGCAGATCCTGATGCTGCAGCTTGGGCATATAGCGCGCGCCGACGATCAGGCTGACCAGGCCAACT
>OLIJ01000138.1_pt1 | contig 42230 bp, 39 predicted proteins | sample 1609731 | NCBI WGS metagenome assembly OLIJ01 (sample SAMEA4350159, study PRJEB24818) | metagenome | biome: human; feature: gut; material: faeces | place: Denmark | collected 2013-09
TCCCGCGGGGGTTGTATAATTTCCGGAGGGGGGCCTTCCCCCGCCTCAGCCGGGGGCGGTGATGTTGGGGGAGGAAATCGGGGGGACGATCCCGGCTTCCCGCCATTCTGGAGTGAGTATGTTGGCTATTTTACGTCTTGTATTCGCCGCGCAGCTGGCGCTCAGCGGCGCGGCTTTTGCCGTGACGGTCGAGGATCAGCAGGGGCGATTTACCCTCGATACCCCCCCGCAGCGGATCGTCGTGCTGGAGCTCTCCTTCGCCGATGCGCTGGCGGCGGTTGACGTCAGCCCCGTCGGCATCGCCGACGATAACGACCCCGCGCGCATTTTGCCCGAGGTCCGCGCGCATCTGAAACCGTGGCAGTCGGTCGGCTCCCGCGCCCAGCCCTCTCTGGAGGCGATTAGCGCCCTGCGCCCGGACCTGATCGTGGCCGATAGCAGCCGCCATCGCGGTATTTACGCCGCCCTGCGGCAAATCGCCCCGGTGCTGCTGCTGAAGTCGCGGAATGAAACCTACGCAGAAAACCTGCAGTCGGCGGCCATTATCGGCAAAGTCGTCGGCCAGGACCCGCTTATGCAGCAGCGCCTGGCGCAGCATCGCCAGCGGATGGCTGATTTCGCCGGCCAGCTGCCGGCCGGCGCCAGCGTGGTATTCGGCACCTCCCGCGAACAGCAGTTCAACCTGCATTCGCGCGATACCTATACCGGCAGCGTGCTAAGCGCGCGGGGGCTGTCGGTTCCGGCGGCCATCGCCGGCGCGCCGATGGCGACGATCGGCCTCGAACAACTGTTGGCCATCAACCCGCAGTGGCTGTTTGTTGCTCATTATCGGACGGAAAGCATCGTGCGTAAATGGCAGCAGGACCCGCTATGGCAGATGCTGCAGGCGCAGCAGAAGCAGCAGGTGGCCGCCGTTGACAGCAACAGCTGGGCGCGGATGCGCGGCATGTTTGCCGCCGAACGCATCGCCGCTGATGCGGTTAAAATTATTCACCACCAGGCGGTCGACGTGCAGCAATGAAATCATCCCGTTCCGCTTTGCTGGTCTGGGGGCTGCCGCTGGTCGGGCTGGCGGGTCTGCTGTGGGTGGGCCTGGTTTGCTATTTGGCGATCCCCGTTGCGCCGCTGGAGGCCTTGCAGGCGCTGCTGGTCCCCAAAACGCCCTCTCTGGCCCAGGCGCTGGTGCTTAATCTTCGCCTACCGCGAAGCCTGGTGGCGATCGCGCTCGGCGGCAGCCTGGCGCTCTCTGGCTCTCTGCTGCAAATCTTAACCCATAATCCGCTGGCCTCGCCGTCCCTGCTCGGCATCAACAGCGGCGCGGCGCTGGCGATGTCGCTAACCAGCGCCTTCAGCCCGGCGCCGTTGGCGGGCTATTCTCTGGCGTTGATTGCCGCCTGCGGCGGCGGCGTCAGCTGGCTGCTGGTGATGGCGGCCGGCGGCGGCTGGCGTCAGGAGCTCGACCGCAACCGCCTGATCCTCGCCGGGATCGCCCTGTCAGCGCTGTGCATGGCGCTGACCCGCGTTACGCTGCTGCTGGCCGAAGATCACGCCTACGGAATTTTATACTGGCTGGCCGGGGGCGTTTCGCACGTTCGCTGGCCGGAGTTCTGGCAGCTGTTTCCCTTTGCGGCGCTGATTATTCCCGGCGTATTTCTGCTGGCAAACTCCCTGAATTTACTCCACGTCGGCGATAGCACCGCCCACTCGCTGGGGGTGAATCTCTCCCGGCTGCGGCTGGCGATCAACGCGGCGGTGCTGCTGCTGACCGGCGCCTGCGTCAGCGTGGCGGGGGCGGGGGGCTTTTTCCGCCTGCTGGGACCCCCTCTTGCGCGCCCGTGGGTTGGCCAGGAATGCCGCGTTTTTCTGCCGATGGCGGCGCTACTGGGCGGCATATTTATGCTGCTGGCGGATATTCTCGCCCGCGCGCTGGCCTGGCCCGGAGAGCTCCCGGCGGGCGCGGTGCTGGCGCTGGTCGGAGCGCCGTGCTTTGTCTGGCTGGTCAGGAGGCGCGGATGAAAATGCGCATCGCCTGCCTGCTGCTGGCGCTGCTGGCGTTAAACGCGATCTCCCTGCTTATGGGGGCCGTTCCGCTGCCCTGGCAGGCGCTGTTCGACGGCTGGCACAAAACCAGCGAGTACCACTACGTCCTGATGCAGTATCGCCTGCCGCGGGTGGTGCTGGCGCAGATCGTCGGCGCCGCGCTGGCGGTCTCCGGGGTGCTGATTCAGGGCCTGGTCCGCAACCCGCTGGCGTCGCCGGATATTCTCGGCATCAACCATGCCGCCAGCCTGGCGTCGGTAACCGCGCTCTATTTTATCCCGTCACTGTCCGTGCTGTGGCTACCGCTGGTGGCGTTTAGCGGCGGCATGGCGGCAATGCTGGCGCTGGTTGCACTGGCCGGTTTTGCCCGTCCGATGCGCCTGGCGCTCACCGGCGTGGCGCTGTCGGCCTGCTGGGCCAGCCTTACCGACTACCTGCTGCTCTCCCGGCCCCAGGAGATCAACAACGCGCTGCTGTGGCTGACGGGCAGCCTGTGGGCGCGGGACGGCTCATTCGTCGCTATCGCCCTGCCCGTGCTGGCGATCCTGCTGCCGTTAAGCCTGCTGCTTAGCCGCAGCCTGGATTTACTGGCGCTTGGCCATGAGCGGGCCGGGACCCTCGGCGTCAATCTCCGGCTGCTCCACCGCGGCGGCCTGCTGCTGGCGGTAGCCCTGGCTTCGGTTAGCGTCGCCGTCTGCGGCCCGATCGCGTTTATTAGCCTGGTGGTGCCGCACCTCGTGCGCCGCTTTACGGGCGGCAGCCACCGCTACCTGCTGCCCGTTTCGGCGCTGACCGGCGGGCTGGTGCTGCTGTTGGCCGATCTGCTGGCCCGTACGATTCATCCCCCAATGGAGCTGCCGGCGGGCGTATTAACCGCCGTTATCGGCGCGCCATGGTTCATCTGGCTGCTGGTAAGAGTACGTTGAATGGAACTGAGAACTGAAAACCTGAGCGCCGGCTACGGCGCCAAACGCATTATCGACCGGCTGGATCTGACCCTTCCCGGCGGCCAGATCAGCGCCCTGCTCGGGCCAAACGGCTGCGGTAAATCAACCCTGCTGAAGTGCTTCTCGCGGCTGCTGACGCCGACGGCGGGTAAAATATGGCTCGGCGAGCGGGCCCTGTCAGGCTTTAGCCCGCGCCTGCTGGCCCGCCATTTGGCTTTGCTGCCGCAGCAGCACCATACCCCCGAAGGGATTAGCGTACGCGAGCTGGTCAGCTACGGCCGCAGCCCGTGGCTGCCGCTGTGGGGACGCCTCAACGCCGAGGATCGGCGGATCGTTGCCGACGCGCTTGAACGTACCGGCATGACGCCGCTCGCCGGGCAGACGCTTAGCGAGCTTTCCGGTGGGCAGAGACAGCGGGCGTTTGTGGCGCTGATCCTTGCCCAGGATACGCCGCTGGTACTGCTTGATGAGCCGACAACCTGGCTGGATATCAATCATCAGGTGGAGCTGATGAAGCTGATGCGCGAGCTGCAGATGTGCGGAAAGACGGTGGTTACCGTCCTTCACGATCTTAATCAGGCCAGCCGCTACTGCGACCATCTGGTGGTGCTGGAAAGCGGTAAAGTGCGGGCCCAGGGCCTGCCGGAGCAGGTGCTGACGCCCGCGCTGCTGCGCAACGTTTTCCAGCTGGAGGCGGAAATTCACCCCGACCCTATCTCAAAGCGCCCGATGTGCGTGATGAAATAGCGCACGCCTCCGGCTAACAGGGCGATCAGTAAGTATGGAAATAGTTCTGAATCACCTCCGGGTTACGCGTTTGCGTCAGGGCGGTCATCAGCAGAATGCGCGCTTTTGCCGGGTTCAGCGAGTCGGCCACCAGCCCAGGCTGGCTATCGTCGGCCGGGACCACGCCGCTGCCGGTACGAGAGGCGCGCACCACCACGATGCCGGCTTTTTGCGCTTTTTCGATCCCTGCGGCGCTGCGCACGGATACCGAACCGGCGCCGGTTCCGGCATAGACAATGCCGTCAACGTGGTGAGCAATCGCCGCATCGTACATATATTCCGGGTCGTCCTGATAGCCGTAAATGATCACCACCTTCGGCAGCGTATTCAGCTGACGGACGTCAAATACCGAACGCAGGGTATGAATCTTATCGACGCGCGTTTCAAACTGCGGCTTGCCGCCGACGATAGCGCCCAGATAGCCCTCTTCCGGCGCTTTGAAGGTATCGAGGGAGTTGGCGTTGGTTTTGGTCACAAAGCGCGCGGCGCCGATGCGATCGTTCAGCACCACCATCACTCCCCGCCCCTTCGCCTCGGGATCGGCGGCGACGGTGACCGCCTCCAGCAGGTTCATCGGGCCATCGGCGCTTATCGCCGTTGCCGGCCGCATCGCCGCCGTCAGGACGACCGGCTTATTGCTTTTCACCGTCAGGTTGAGGAAGTAAGGCGTTTCATCCAGCGTATCCGTACCGTGGGTGATCACCACTCCGTCAACATCGTCTCTGGCCAGCAGTTCATTCACCCGCTTAGAGAGTTTGAGGATAATATCGCTGGTCATATTTTCACTGCCGATATTCGCCACCTGCTCGCCGTCCACCCGCGCAACCTTGCTCATTTCAGGCACCGCGTTAATCAGGGTCTGGACGCCAATTGCGCCGGCTTTATAGCCGGTAGTTTGGGTATTGCTGGCCGCCGACCCGGCAATGGTCCCGCCGGTGGCGAGGATCACGATATGCGGCAGGCGCGTTTCACTGGCAGCCAACGAACTCATTGTCAGTAACGCAATCGCAAGTAATGCTCTAAAATTCATATTCACTCATCCCCAAAATAGATATTAATCAAACTGGCGGAGAGTTAATGCAAACGGCTTGCCACTATTTATTTTCTTTTTACAGGCAAAATGGTTAACTATCGGGCAGTAAAGGCTTTTTCATTCATTTCTCGCGCAGATTTGGTGCAGCGATGCTCCAGGATGGGCATGTTTTGACAATGAAATCGCCGCCGGACTAAGCGTTTATTATTTTCGTCGTCCCGCTTCAGACGCGTTGCCATTAAATTATCACGACAGTAACGGCCATGATCGACCTATTTTATGTGGATATCGCGAAGAGGGAAAAACGATGCGTCTCGCCTTAAAATCAGCATTGATGCTTACCACTCGTGTCATACAGATAATCAATCCCGAACTCCATCTGCATATGCAGCGAACGGCCCTCATCGCCCTTGAGCTTTCGCTGGCGTTACGGCTGCCGCGTCAGCAGCAGCAGACCATCTTTTGCGCCGCGCTGCTGCACGATATCGGCGTGCTGGGCGATAAGCGGATGATTACCTCGCTCAATGCGATAGATAACCTTGACGATCCTCACCAGCAGCGAGGGGTGGAAATGCTCAGCGGCCTCGCCACCTTCGCGCCGATCCTGCCCATTATTCGTCACCACCACTTCAGCGTGGACTATAAAGGTAGCCTCGACGAGCATATCGTCTGTTTTGCCGACTCCTTCGAACGTCTGCTCTCCGCAGACGAGACGGCGACCGCGTATCAGACTGATATTATTATTGATAAATTCCGCACCCTGCATCAGGAGCTGGACCCGCAGCTGTGCCGTACCCTGTGTCAGCTGGCGAAAAAGGAGCACTTCTGGCTGCATCTTAATCCCGGCCATATCCAGCGGATGCTGGAAATTATCGGCCCGATTAACGATCTGTATATCGATATCGACGGCCTGAAGGATATTTGCTTATTGATTGCCAAAATCGTTGATACCTACAGCAGCTTCACCGCCAGCCACAGTATTATGGTCGGCGAAATATCCTGGCAGCTGGCACGCTACATGGATCTGCCGGTAGAAGAGTGTAAGAAAATCGAGGCCGCCGGCTACCTGCACGATATTGGCAAGATCTTTATCCCGCTAAATATTCTGGAAAAACAGGGAGAGCTGGCCCCGGAGGAGCGGCTGCAGGTGCGCGAACACAGCTATATGACCGGCGAGCTTCTCAGCGCCTTTAGCGAACTTGGCGAGATTATTAACTGGGCCGCCAACCATCATGAAAAGCTCGACGGCAGCGGGTATCCGCTGCATCTGAGCGCGGATTATCTGCATCTGCCGGACAGAATCATCGCCGTCGCCGACATTTTTACCGCGCTGACCGAAAATCGCCCCTATCGCCAGGCGATGAGCTATCAGCAGGCATTACGGCTGATTGAAAACGATGTTATAAATGGCGCGCTGGATGCGAATGTTTTTGCCGTTTTACGCCAGCATGCCGCAACGCTCCATCGCGAAATTATCGGCAAAAAACGCGACCAGTCGCCACCGTGACCTGCCGGCAGCCGGCGGACAGGACGGGGTTCTATAATAAAAAATGACATTATAAATTCATCTGCACGCAAGGAAAACACGGGTGAGAATCGCCACCATGACCAACTGGGCCTACGGCATCACCGTCGCCCTGACCCTCGCCTCAGGCATTGCGATGCTGATGGCCTCAAACGCGGATACTGCCGAACGCCAGGCGGTGCAACAGCGCCAGATTTTCGACCAGCTCACCGAAGAAGTTGAAACGGACGCCTGGGCGCTTTCGGACCTCGCGCGAACCTATGTCATCAATAAAAGCCCTGAGGTCCTGGAGGAGTATCGCCAGCAGGCTCAGGTGATGACCGCCATCGAGCAGCGGCTAGGAAAGCTTAAAGATAACGGCGCGACCGCCGAGGAGCTGGGGCTGCTGCGCGAGGGGTTGCGGATTGCCGACGAGCTGCAGGACGAGCAGCAGGCGGCGCTGGCTAATATCGCCCGCGGTGAGGATAAAGACGCGGTCGGCCTGCTGTACGGTAAGCCTTATGAGCAGGAGCTGGAGCGGGTTCAGACGCAGATCGACCACTTCCGGCTGCTGCTGGAAGGCCGGGCCAACAGCGCTATTGCGCAAGCCACCGAAAAGTCCCATACCTGGCGCAGCCTGTCAGAGCTGATGGTTGGACTGACGGCGCTGATGTTCCTGTTTGTACTTGGTTTTATTCTGCAACGCCGGGTGCTGTACCCGGTTGTGCGCCTGAGCGATGTCGTGCAAAGGCTCGCCTCGCAGGATTATGCGGTCGAAGCGCCTAATTTCACCCAGATTGATGAGATTGGCGATATGGCGCAGGCGATCCGCATTTTCCGCGAGAACGGCCTGGCGCGCCAGCGCCTTGAACAGGAGCGCGACGCCGACTGGGCGATCCGCGAGCTGCTGGCGCGGATGACCCAGCGCCTGCAGGGATGCGAATCTTTCGAGGATGTGATTAAAGTGGCCGAGCTTTTCGCGCCCAATATCGCGCCGGAGATCCCCGGGCGGCTGTATATTCTCGACCTCGACCCCTGGCAGATGCGCTGCGTCGCCCGCTGGCTCTCACCGCCGGATGAACCGGAGGTCTTTCATCCCGAGAACTGCTGGGCCGTGCGGCGCGGTCTGAGCCATCCTCCGGTTAACGGCGAGCCGGATATTGCCTGCTACCACCTGCCGGAGTCGAGCGCGGAGTGGTCGCTTTGCGTCCCGCTGATTGCCCAGGGGGAAGCCATCGGCCTGCTCTCCTTCAGAAACGTCACGCCGGCCACGGCCCCTTCACGCGCCTATCTTGAGCTGATGGCCGAAGCGCTGGGCCTGGCGCTGGCGAACCAGCGCCTGCGCAACGCGCTGCTGGAAAAGGCGCTTTTCGACTCGCTGACCGGGCTGCGCAACCGCCACCACCTTGAAGACGCCCTGCATACCCAAATGAATCTGGCGGTACGCAACGGCACGCCGCTGAGCTGCCTGATGATCGATATCGACCACTTCAAAGCGATTAACGACAGGTATGGTCACGAAGCGGGTGATTTGGTGATTAAAAACGTGGCGTCCATCGTGCAGCGCGCGGTGCGCGACATCGGCATGGCTTTCCGCTACGGCGGCGAAGAGTTTTTAGTCCTGCTCGCCGGCACCAACGAAGAGTCAGCGCTGGCGTGCGCCGAGGATATTTACAACAACGTCCGCAACATGACGCTGCGCTACGGCCTGAGCGAGATGGGTCAGATAGATGTCTCTATCGGGATTGCCAGCTTCCCGCAGCATACGCAAAGCGACAGCCTGCTGCGCGCCGCCGACGCCGCGCTGTATCGGGCAAAAGAGCTCGGCCGCTCGCGGATCGTCAGCTTCGGGATGCTCAAGACCGACTGACGGCGAGTCGCCTATCCCCGCTCAGCAACGTTCGCCAACCTCGCTTGCCGATCCGGCTTTTCAGCGGCAGGTTCGGAGCAGTATCCAGCTCGGGCGTTCAGAGACCGGCAAACGATGTACCGCGAGGGTCGAGGGACCTATGCATTGCTATCCCGCTGACGTTGTTCAATCCGCTGATAATGGCCTCGGTGAGCATCCGGGCCTTCAGCGGGATAAATCGCCTGGCGGGATAGAGCGCATACAGCGCAAGCGGCTGCCAGCGGTAATCCGGCAGCACCTGGATCAGCGTTCCCTGTGCCAGCTGGCTGGCCACCAGCGGCTGCTGAATGCCGCCGATCCCGCCTCCCGCTTCCAGCGCGGCAATGAGCGAAAAGCTATTGTTGGCGCGGAAAACGGCGTTCAGGCGCACGGTCTCTTTTCCGCCCGGCCCATCCAGCGTCAGTTCATCCCCGGCGGCCAGGCCGCTGTAGCGAAGCGTCCGGTGCTGCGCCAGCTCTGACAGCCGCGACGGCGTCCCTGCCTGCTGCAGATAATGCGGCGCGGCCACCAGCACGCGCTGAACTTTAGCCAGCCGTCTGACGACCTGGCTGAGCCCGGTGGGTTCTCCCAGGCGGATGGCAAGATCGATCCCTTCGCTCACCACATCAGCAAGCCGGTCCTCCAGCATCAGCTCGACGCTTAGCTGCGGATTACGCTGCTGAAAGGCGATAACGATCGGCGTCAGAAGATGCTGGCCGATCCCGGTGGGCGCCTGTACGCGTAGCGTTCCGCTGAGTTTTTGCTGCTGGCTGAGCAAGGTCTCCTCGGTCTCGGTCAGCGCATCGAGGATCGGGCGAATCTGCTGATAGTAGCGCTCGCCCGGCTCGGTGAGGGTAACCGAGCGGGTGGTGCGCAGCAGTAACGCCACGCCGAGGCTCTGTTCGAGGGCCATGACCTGCTGGCTGACCGCCGGCTGGGTCAGCCCCAGGCTACGGGCTGCGACCGAGAGATTGCCGGTTTCAGCCACCCGGATAAAAATTTCCATCGCTTTGAGCTTGTTCATCATCTTCACTTCAAAGGTTTTGTTATTAATCTTATTACATATGCCTATCTTCTGCCTTCATCGCTAATGAATCATGCTCTGGCTTCACTTTCGACCTGAAAAGAGGTGCTTAGCATGAAGACTCAACAACATCAGCGTTTGGCCGTGGTTGCCGGCGCCAACGGCGTCGCCGGAAACAAGCTTATCGATGAGCTGGAGCAGTCCGGCTGGCAGGTCATTGGGCTGTCGCGGCGGGGAGGCATCTCGCGTCCCGGCGTGCGCTACCTGGCGGTAGACCTGCATGACCGACAGGCGACGATGGCGGCGCTGGAGCATCTGGAGGTCAGCCATCTGTTTTATGCCGCCTATCAGCATGCCGATAGCTGGGCCGGGCTGGTGGAGCCGAATCTCAATATGCTGGATAACGCGCTCAGCGCCGCCGAGCAGTCGCCCCGGCTGGCGCACGTCAGCCTGATGCAGGGCTATAAGGTCTATGGTGCGCATCTTGGCCCGTTTAAGACCCCGGCGCGCGAAAGCGACGCGGGGCATATGCCGCCGGAGTTCAACGTTGCCCAGCAGAGGCTGCTGGAGGAGCGTCAGCGAGGGAAAAGCTGGCACTGGACGGCGTTACGTCCCTCCGTAGTGGGCGGGCTATCCACCGGCAACCCGATGAATCTTGCCCTGTCGCTGGCGGTATATGCGGCTATTTGCAAGGAGTTAAACATTCCGCTGCGCTTCCCCGGCAGGCCGGGCGCCTGGCAGAGCCTGATTGAGATGACCGACTCCGGCCTGCTGGCCAAAGCGACGCTGTGGGCGGCCACCAGCGAGGCGGCTGAGAACCAGGCCTTCAACATCAATAACGGCGATCTGTTCCGCTGGCAGGAGATGTGGCCCCGCATTGCGGCCTGGTTCGAACTGCCGGTCGCCCCGCCCCTGCCGATGTCGCTGCGGGAGGTGATGGCGGATAAAGCGGCCATCTGGCAAAAAATGGCGGCAAAATATCGGCTCAGGGAGAGCGATATCGGCCAAATTACCGGCTGGGAATTCGTCGATTTTGTTTTTAGCTGGGACTACGACATGTTCGCCGATGGCAGCAAGATCCGCCGCGCCGGCTTCCATGATTACCGTGAAACCGAGCAGATGTTCTATCAGCTGTTTACCCGGTTTCGCCAGATGAGGCTCATTCCCTGAACGACGTATGCGCTCGTCAACCCGTGCTCAATGAGCCAGGCCGCGGCTGATTCGCCGTTAGCCGGCCGCCGCCTGCTCGCATACCTGAAATTTATCATCCAGACTTAAAGCAAAGACGTAGTCTGCGCAGGCATTGTGCTTTACACTGCGCGCTGCAAAAACTCAGTAGATAAACGATTAAGTAGGCGGTAATGGCGATGAACGGAACAATCACAACCTGGTTTAAAGATAAAGGTTTTGGATTTATCAAAGATGAAAACGGCGATAACCGTTATTTTCATGTGATTAAGGTCGCCAATCCGGAGCTGATTAAGAAAGATGCGGCGGTGACTTTCGAACCCACGACCAATAACAAGGGCCTGTCGGCCTATGCGGTGAAGGTCGTCCCGGAAAGCAAATATATCTATATCGCCGGCGAGCGCATTAAGCTCACGTCGATCAAGTCTTACCTGGTCTACAGCGAAGAAGTGCCTGCCGATATCCGTATCGATAAAGAAAATGCGGTGCTCTCGGTGGGGGCGCTGATGGGGAGTATCCGGCCGAAGTCAGCCGCCGAGCCGGGTGAAATGCGCGCGCTGAAAAAACTGGCGATCACCACCTTCCAGGGAACGACGCTAATCTTCTCGGAAGATGAGATAGACGTCGATGCCACGGTGAAAATGCTCAAGGTCTGAGATCGCGCGGAGCGGCCCCGTGCCGAAGGGCCAGGGCCACGTTCGCCAAAAGCTCTCCGCCCGCAAAACTGAATGAAAAGTCCTGCAGGACTTTTCATCTGCAAGCCGCGGCAAAAGCCGGCTTACCACATCAAATCATCAGGCACTTTAAAGTCGGCGTACGGATCGTCTTCATCCTGCTCTTCCTGACTCAGCGCGCTGTTTAAGACAATACTGTTCGCATCGCGCTGCGCAATTTTATCGGCGACGACGGCGGGGATAATCGCGTATTCACTCTCGCCGCTGCCCTCAGCAATCAGGCGCGCAATAGCGAGGCGGCCGTTAATCAGCTGGGCGTGGGTCGGCTTATCGACCACGATTTTTTTAATTAAATTGTTATCGGTGAAGTTAAAATCGATATTGCCTCTTGAGACGCTGATTCGGTTCATTTCAATCAGCTGCTTCACCTGAGCCTTATACTCTTTCGATAAGGCGGCCTGTTTTTGTTGTTCGCTTAGCTGCTTATCGCGCTCAAGCTGCGCCTTTTTGTTTTCTTCCACCGCCTCTCTCGCCTCACGCGCCTGAACGCGTGATTTTTTGGCCGTTCTTTGGACTTTAGCCATTTTTTTGCTGGTCACCAGACCCGCTTTTAGCATCTGCTCTTGTAAGGTAAGTTTTGTCATTTCCGCTTCTGAACCCGTTGAATAATGCGTGGGATTATACCTGTAATTTTTGCCGATGTACCAGGCTGCTGGCGCCGGTCGGGTGAAGAAAGCGACGCCCGCGTTTATCGACTCCTTTAATCCCGGACCGACGTCCTGGATGCCTGGCGTAGCGCTTGCGTCCTTAACTCTCATTATATATTTTAATCTTCGGCCCGTGCTGCCTGCCGCTCGCTTCCTTCGGGAAAGGGTGAAAGCACGTCATTATCCCACGTTGCTTAGCTCACATCTTGTGACGATCGGGGTTTGGTAATGCGAGCGCCAAAATACCCTGACGACAGGAGAAAAGATGTTTTCGATCGAGCAGGCAAAACTTATGGCGACAAAACTGCGCAACTCGCTTGAGTCGCGCAATGTCAAAATAACCCACTCTTCCGCGCTTGAAATCGTGGCGCAGCAGCTGGGCTATAAGGACTGGAATACGGCATCGGCACGGTTAGATCCCCCGGCGGCACCCGCGGCCGTGTCTTTTGAAAAAAGCATTCCCATTTTACGCATGTTTGACGAGCGCAAGGCGCGGGAATTCTATGTGGATTTCCTCGCCTTCAGCGTTGAATTTGAACATCGTTTTGCGGCTGACCTCCCCCTTTATATGGGCATCGGCCGAAACGGCCTGCAGCTGCACCTCTCAGAACATCACGGCGACGCCAGCCCGGGTGCGACAATTTTTATACCGATGCGCAACATTGAATTATTCAGGGATGAGTTAAGGCACAAAAATTACGGCTACGGACGGCCAGAAATCGCGCACCAGGATTGGGGAAAAACCCTTGAGGTTCACGATCCCTTTGGCAACAGGCTGCGTTTCTGCCAAAGCTAATCCCCGCTAACGCCTCCGCGCAGCGCCCTTCCCCCGTCGGTTGACGGGGGAAATCCTCCACTCCAGGGTCGTGCGCGGCGCCGACGCATTCAGCCCGATCCCGGATCATGAAGATAGCTCATGTTGTAATGAAATTAAGTCGCTTTCACTCATCCAACGCCTCTGGCATAAAATACACAATATTAACTTATTGACAACATGAAGAGTGGTGGCTGAGCAAACCAACCGCTGCTGAAAAACCACCGAAGAAATTCAGTTTTCATGTCAGAACCTGGGATACAAGATCGCGATGAATAAAGACTTTACGTTTACGGTTAAGAGCACTGTTTTCGATGAAAACTATAACCCTTCTGAAAATACGCGTATTACCACCAACTTCGCGAATTTAGCCCGTGGCAAAGAGCGTCAGCAGAATTTGCGCAATACCCTGGTGATGATTGACAATCGTTTTAATACGCTGGCGCATTGGGATAACCCTAAAGGCGATCGCTATGCCGTCGAACTTGAAATTATTTCTGTTGAAATGAAGCTCGAAGCCAACGGCGAAACCTTCCCGGCGATCGAAATTTTAAAACCCTATATTATTGATAAAAAGACCCAGCAACGCCTTGACGGTATTGCGGGGAATAATTTCTCGTCCTACGTGAGAGATTATGACTTTAGCGTCGTGCTGTTAGAGCACAATAAGAACCAGGCGCAGTTTCGCATCCCGGACAACTTTGGCGTCCTGCACGGCAATATATTTAAACATTTTGTCAATTCCAGCGAGTATAAAGCGAACTTTAAAAAGCCGCCGGTCATCTGTTTAAGCATTTCAAGTAAGGATACCTATCAGCGGACCGGCAATCAGCATCCGGTATTAGGCATCGAATACCAGCAAAATGGTTCATCTTTGACCGAAGAGTATTTTGGCAAAATGGGCTTAGCGGTTCGCTATTTCATGCCTAAAAATAGCGCCGCGCCTTTGGCCTTTTATTTCACCGGGGATTTGCTGAGTGACTACACCGATCTTGAGCTGATCGCCACCATCAGCACAATGGAGACCTTCCAAAAGATTTACCGCCCGGAGATTTACAATGCCAACTCGGCGGCAGGACAATACTATCAGCCCAACCTGAATCACCAGGATCATTCATTGACCAAAATCGTTTATGACCGGGAAGAGCGTAGCCGGCTGGCTATTGAACAGGGAAAATTTACCGAAGAGCATTTCATCAAACCATACCAGAATATTCTTGCGCAATGGTCTGCTAGCTGCCCTCGTTGATTAATCGAAAATAAAAGGTCATCCATTATGAAAACATTATTACCCACTTCAACCGCCGGCAGCTTACCTAAACCTTCCTGGCTTGCGCAGCCTGAGACCCTGTGGTCGCCGTGGAAATTGCACAATGAGGAGCTCGTCGAGGGGAAACAGGATGCTCTGCGCTTGTCCCTGGAAGACCAGCTGCGTGCGGGCATCGACATCGTCAGCGACGGCGAGCAAACGCGGCAGCACTTTGTCACCACGTTTATTGAGCACCTCAGCGGAGTTGATTTTGAGAAACGCGAGGTCGTTAAAATTCGTAATCGCTATGATGCGAGCGTGCCGACGGTGGTTGGCGCCGTGGCTCGGCAAAAGCCCGTTTTTGTCGAAGATGCCCGATTTTTACGTCAGCTGACCACTCAACCGATTAAATGGGCCCTGCCTGGCCCCATGACGATGATCGATACGCTGTACGATAACCACTACAAAAGCCGCGAAAAACTCGCCTGGGAATTCGCAAAAATTCTCAATCAGGAAGCGAAAGAGCTGGAAGCGGCCGGGGTCGATATTATTCAGTTCGATGAGCCCGCCTTTAACGTCTTTTTTGATGAGGTGAATGACTGGGGGATCGCCGCTTTAGAAAGAGCCGTTGAAGGGCTGAAATGCGAAACAGCGGTACATATCTGCTATGGATATGGCATCAAGGCCAACACCGACTGGAAAAAGACCTTAGGCTCAGAGTGGCGCCAATATGAAGAAGCGTTTCCTAAACTGCAAACCTCTAATATTGATATCATCTCCCTGGAGTGCCATAACTCGCGCGTTCCCATGGATCTGCTTGAGCTGATCCGCGGTAAAAAAGTGATGGTCGGGGCCATCGACGTGGCGACCAACACCATCGAGACGGCAGAAGAGGTCGCCGGTACCCTGCGTAAGGCACTGCAGTTTGTCGATGCCGACAAGCTCTATCCTTCTACCAACTGCGGCATGGCTCCCCTCTCCCGCCGGGTAGCCACGGGTAAACTCCATGCCTTAAGCGCAGGCGCAGAGATCGTTCGCCGGGAACTTGCAAACAAGTAACATCGCCAGATTATTCGCCATTAAGGGATGATGGCGATACTCGCGGACAGGCCGGCGACGAGCTCGATCCCCGCCGGTAGCGTGTCTATATGGATACGTACAGGCACTCGCTGCGCAAGCCGCACCCAGCTAAAGGTCGGGTTTACCTCCGGTAGACCCAGCCCACCCGTCTCGTCATTGCTGTCGCCTATCCCGCGTCCGATACTCTCAACGTGGCCGGTTATGGCCGGTTCAAATCCCATCAGCGCGATCTGCGCGGTATCGCCCACGCGAATATGACGCAGCTTCGTCTCCTCAAAATAGCCCACAATCCAGAAGCTCTGCGCATCGATAACGGCAACGGTGGTCACTCCGGCGGTGGCGTAATCACCGGGACGCAGCCTGAGATGCGTGACGTAGCCCGCGACCGGCGCCCGAACCGTGGCGTGGGATAAGTTAAGCTGCGCCAGCTCCAGCGACGCCAGCGCGCCATGATAGTTCGCCGCCGCGACGTTCGCCGCGCTGTCCGTTTGCTGGAGATCCTCTTTTGAAATCACGCTTCTGAGCTGCGCGCGTCTACGGGCGGCATCCTGGCGCATGGACATCTCATGGCGCCTGGCTTCAACTTCGGCCTGGGCGCTTACCACCGCCAACTTCAGCCAGTGCGGATCGATCGTATAGAGAATATCGCCCTGATTGACCCACTGATTATCCCTCACTGCCACGCCGTTTACGGGCCCGGAAACATCCGGCGCAATCCGCACCACATCCGCACGAACCCGACCATCCCGGGTCCAGGGTTTCTCGGCATAATGCTGCCACATCGTGAAAGCCAGAATGGACGCCGCCGCGACCGCGCTTAGCGTCAGCGCGTAGCGGCTCAACAGAGATAGAAATGACTTCATGCTAATAACCCCAGCGCGTTAAGTTCCTGCATAAGCAGGAAAAAGGTAAAAATATAAGTTGCGAACCCGATCAGCGGGCGAGCGGGCAAACTGCGGTACAGTCTGCTGAAAGTGAAAAGCGGCACCAGCAGCAGCGTACACGCTAAGGCCACCAGAGCGACCACCAGCAGACCGGGGACGAAGACTCCGCCAAAATTAACGTCGCTCATCATCGGATGGCTCCCTGTTTTGTTCTCTCAAGGCACAGTGCAGATCAACCAGCCCGTCTGTCAGCCGGCGCGATGGCTCATCCGTCGTCGGAGAATAACGCTCAGCTATGGCTTCGATTCGCTGGCGTAACGCCGCGGTGTTTTCCCTGCGGGCCAGCCGGGAAAGCAGCTCGTCAATCTCCGTTACCGCTTCACTCCCCATCTGAAGGCGTAAACGGCGTAACCGCATAACGCAGAGCCCCACGCGCAGATGGTGCAGCATTTGGTTGAGCGCCTGCCCCGACGATTGCCGGCTTCGCTGCAGGCGCGGCAGCAGGAGCGCCATTCGGTCGATCATCAAATTCGTCCACCGCGCCTCATCCGGCGCAAAAGTCCCCTTCAGGCTGCGCCTGACGTCGCGCCGGCAAATGCGCAGCAGGCGATTGATGGCGGAGTCTGCCTGCACCGTTTGCAGCGCGCTCATGCTCACCACGGCAAAACCGGTCGCGGCAAATAGGGCGATGGCCGTATTGACCGCCACGGCGAAGTCTCCGCTGTAGTGGGCGCCTAGCTCGCACAAAATGGGCAGCGTCAGCGTAATCCCCATAGCCATAAACGTGGTGGGCGGCCGCGCCTGCAGCGATCCGGCCAGTAAATAGACCGGAGCAAGCGCCGCAACCAGCACGTTGAAATCGGTAATCTGAGGAAGGAGGACGAAGCTGTAGATCAGGCTCGCCGTCACGCCATAGGCTGAGCCGACGATATACTTCACGATATTGGGTGCCGGAGTATCGAAACTGCCAAACAGCGTGCAGCAGACCCCGAGAATGGAAACCGCCGTGCCGCCATCGGGCCAGGCAGAGTAAATCCATACCAGGCAGCCGCTCAGTATTATCGTGAAAGCCCCCAGCGCGGTACGCGCAGCCGCGAGGCCGTCACGGTGGAAAACGTAGCCCTTTACCGCCCTGCTTTCGGTCGGTATTTGCGCGGGTTGCGCATGGCGGATGGCGTCAGCGAGTCGTTCGCACTGCAGCAGCAGGCTGATTGCCTGCCGGAGATGACGGGCCAGGCTCACCTGCAGCTCTTGTGCGAACGTCTGCGCATCCGAAGCGAGCCGCGCCGTTAGCCGGGCGCTGCGTTCTTCCAGCGCTTCTCCCGCTATTTTTCGCTCTCCCGCCTCCTCGCAGGCCAGCCATTTTATGACATCGCCCAGCAGCCGCTGCAGGTCGCCAGGTACGGCATCGATCGTCTGCAGGCGATCGCGCAATTCGCCGCTGACCACCAGCAGCTGCGCCAGCCGGTCATGGATGGCTTTTCTCCCCTTCAGGGCGGAACCCGGGAGCGCAAAGTCATAGGGGAGATGGTGATTGACCCCCTGCAGGAACTGCAGCGCCAGCGCCAGCCGCAGGCTCTCTGAGGCCTCATCGGGTTTACCCGTTAGCGCGCGGGCGATCGTCTGGCGTACAGAACCCAGCGTTTCCGCTACCTTGCCGTTAAACAGTCCTGATAGCCGTTTTGGCAAAACGTACCTGTGGACAAGGGCGGCGCAAAGGATGCCGATCGCGATCTCCTGCACCCGGGTGATGGCGACATCAAAAATTGTGCCGGGAGCGAGTACCGCGGGAAAGCCAATCAGGCTGGCGGTGTAACCGGCCAATACATAGGCATAAGCGCGGGGCGTGCGTTCAAGCAGCGACAGGAAAAGACAGAAGGTAATCCAGCCGGTGAGCACCACGCTGCAAACTATCGGCGTATTGACAAAAACCGGCACGATTAAAACGGTTGCCCCGGCGCCCGCCAGCGTCCCTGTCAGACGATAGACGCATCTGCTCAGCGACGCGCCAACCGACGTTTGCGACACAATATAGACGGTAATGATGGCCCAGGAGGGCCTTTCCAGGCCAATAGATAAGGCGATGTAATAAGCCAGCATCGCGGCCGCAAAGCTCCTGGCGGAGTACAGCAAGGCATTGGCATCGCTCAGGAAGGCGGGCGAGGCCAGTATCGCTCCCGCACGACGGAAGACCACGCTTTTAGCCCGCAGCAGGCGGGGAGGACGAACGTATATTTTGCTCATGCCGGCAATTATTACCGGCTTGTACATCTCATTAAATACTATATTCTGTCAAAAAATCACTAAATACTGCCAATACGATGCAACCTCAATACGCCACCACCTTCTTTGATCCTGACGCCGCCGGGTGCCCGGCGGTCGCCCGGCATCTTGATTTCGTTGACTACGCCGCGGAAGTGCCGGTCCACACCCACCGTAAGGGGCAGCTGATCATCGCGCTTTACGGCGCCGTTATCTGTCGCGCGGAAAATAACCTGTGGATCGTCCCCCCCGACTGTGCCGTGTGGATCCCCGGCGGCATCCCCCATAGCGCTAAAGCCACCTGGAATGCGCACCTCAACTATTTATTTATTGAACCCGGGGCCGCGGCGCTCCCGGATAGCTGCTGTACCCTCGAGGTTTCTCCGCTGATCAAAGAGCTGGTCGAGCGGTTAACCCGCGAGGACGTCGGGTATCCAGCGGATAGCCATGCGGCCAGGCTGACCCGGGTGACGCTCGATGAGTTAGCCGCTATGCCGCAGCAGAACTTCAGCCTGCCGGTCTCAGCCAATGCCAAAATACGCGCTATGGCCGATGCGCTGGTGAGCCATCCGGAAGATCGCAGCACGCAGCAAGAGTGGGCGAAGCGGCTGGCGCTCAGCGAGCGCTCGTTGGCGCGGTTGATGCAGCGGGAGACGGGACTGACCTTCGGGCGCTGGCGCCAGCAGCTGCATTTGATTATTGCGCTACAGGAGCTGGCCAGCGGCACGTCCGTGCAAAACGTCGCGACGCAATTAGGCTATGAGTCCGTTAATGCCTTCATAACCATGTTCAGAAAAATGATGGGCAGCACGCCGGCGCACTATTTTGCCGAACGCAAAAAGGCGGCTTCCTGACCCTCGCGCGTGGATGAACCGCGGTTAAGCATATTCGCCCGTTTCCTTGCGGCATTCCTGCAAGTTCGCGGCCCTGCTAACACTGAAGATATTTTTTCTGGCATATTTATGTGCTATGGGTATTTCGCCGCACCAACAACGAAGATAGCCATCGGCAACCCCGTTTATCTTATTGATTTGAGGAGTATCATGAACAATGTCATTCTCAGCATCATCGCGAAAATCTCTTCTATGGACGCGGAGAGCAAACAGCTTGCGGCTCAGGTTGAAGCACAGTCTTTACTGATCAGCGCCTTAATGCTTGCCATCGGCAAAGAAGGCGGCGTATCAGAACTGGTAGGCAGCGTCTCTAAGGCGATAAATTCGGTTCTTGAATCTTCCGAAGACCTCCTGAAAACGGACGCTGAGCTTCTTTTGACAAAATTCCATGAGCAAATCGCGCTAACGCAGCTGATCAGCACGCATGGCGATGAGATAAACCAGGAAGCGGCGGATAGCTCCTCCCCTTCATCCGATCAGCGCCCTGATTGAGCTCACGCGCCAATAGCTGGCCGATAAAACAAAAGCCACCCAGGCAAATCATCGTTGACGCGAAAACAGGCTCAGTAGCGGCCAGTTTGGTTAGCAGGGCTGAGGGGAATTTTTGCGCGGCATAAGAAACGGGAGCCATCGCCAGGAACGCTATCGCGCATTATCGGTCGGACCGTAAATAATAGTGGGGGCAGCCCTCAGGCCGCCCACCATTAATTAAAACGACATGGTTACGCCGGCGTAATAAGCGCGACCCGGTTCGTTATACGTCGAAGCCCCTGCGTTCTCACGGTAGATCTGTTTATCAAACAGGTTGTTGATACCCGCATTGGCGCGCAGATTTTTGGTGATATCGTAGTTAACGTTCAGGCCAACGATGGAATAAGGACTAATTTCACGTTGTGAAAGACCGTTATTGTTTTCAAGGGACGTTTCCGCATACTGGCGTGGTTTCTGGCGGCCATATTGCGTCCAGTTAACGTTCGCGCTCAGATCTTCAGTGGCCTGCCATTCCAGCTGGGAGTTGATGGTAAATTCCGGGATCACCGACAGCGGATTGCCGGTCTTCTTGCTTTCAGAACGGAACATGTAGGTGGCGTTAGAGCGCCACTCCAGCGTATCGGCAATCAGAGGAATGGTCAGGTTGCCTTCCAGCCCTTCAACGATGGCTTTACCGCCGTTCTCCCACTGCAGCACGTTATAGGTGCCGTTGGTGTAAATGGCCGAGGTGCCGGACACGATTTTATTTTTGTAGTCATTGCGGAAGTAGGTAATGCCAGCGGCGTAGCCGGCATGACTGAATTCAATCCCCACCTCTTTGTTCACACTAATTTCAGGATCGAGATTATCGTTACCCAGTAAATAACATTGACTGAGGCCAATCGGGCAACCGTTGCCGCGCGTAGAAAGCAGGTAGCCCGGCGTTGACTGATACAGATTTGGCGCCTTGAACGAGCGTGCAATACCGGCTTTCATGGTGAAATATTCCCCCAGTCCCTGCGAAATATTCAGGCCTGGACTCCAGTTAGCGCCGAAATTATCGTGATAGTCAAAGCGCAGCCCCGGAATAATCTCGGTGCTGTCGGTCGCGGCAATATTATCCTCGAAATAGAGCGAGCTAATCGTTGCGGAATTTTTACTGCTGCGTTGAGAAGGATCGCCTGAGCTACCCGGTAAATAGAAGTTAGTGCTTGACGACTGCATAGAGGCCGGATCGTTGAGCTCATCGCGGTTCCACTCCGCGCCCAGGGTCACCGTTTGATCAACCAGCAGCTGCAGCGGGAAGTTGATTTCTCCGCCCGCGCGATAGCTTTCCAGACGGCTGGTCGAATAGACATCGCTGTTGATCATCCCTTCAACGCTGCCGGCAGTACCTTCTTTTAAACGCGTGTTATTGGTCTTTTCATAGTTAAAATTAAGTCTGGACGTTCCCCAATCCCAAATACCGTTGTGGGTGATGCCATAGTTTTGGCGATATAAACGGTTGGTTTCATTGCCATACAGCGACTCAACTAAACCGCCAGCGCTGCTATTACCATTGCTGTTTTGCGTATCACCCGCATAAATATTGCCCTGACGGCTATAGCTATAGGAGAAATCAACGATCTGGGCTGGCGTCATTTTCCAGGACAGCACGCCGCTGATATCTTTATTACGCACGCCTTCGCGACCGGCAGCATAGGAGCCGTTTTGTGCGGTATTGATGTCATAGGCATCGGCATCGGTGCGGTTGATATTGCCATACAGACGCATCGTTAGCGCGTCACCCGCCAGCGGGCCGCTGAGGTTGAAGTTCGCGCGGCGGGTGTCACCTTCTTTGCTGTTTTCCGGCTGATTGGTGAAAAGTGACAGCGAGCCGTGCCAGTCATTGGTGGGGCGTTTAGTAATAATATTTACCACGCCACCCGCAGCGCCAGATCCATAGCGGGCCGCTGCCGGGCCGCGGATCACCTCAATACGTTCCACCATTTCCGCTGGCACCCAGTTGGTATCGCCGCGAGAATCGCGTTCGCCGCGCCAGCTGTAGCGCACGGAGTTACGAGAACTCACCGGCACGCCATCAACCAGCACCAGGGTATTTTCCGGCCCCATGCCACGGATATCGATTTGACGGTTATTACCGCGGCTGCCGCTGGCGCCATTGCCGGTCAGGTTCACGCCGGGCATTTTGCGGATGATGTCGGAGAGATCGTTCACGGGAGGGCTTTTTTGAATGTCTTCTTCAGTTATGATCGAGACGCCGGGCTGCTGTTTCAGGCCCTGCTCAGCGGTGACGAGCATCGTTTCATCGTCAGCCAGTTTCTCCGTGGGTTCTTCCGCAAAAGCCGGTGAGGTGAGGAAGCCAGCCAAAAACAGCGCAATCGGGCGCTTCTTACATAAAGTTACATTCACTTAGATAATCCCCAGAAGAGTTAATATTTGTAAGTAAATGCTTATGATAATGAGAATGATTATCACTGTACACACAGTGAAATAGCTCCTCCTTTTTTTCTACATTATTTGATGGCTTTGCGCTTTATATGTAAATAAACGTAAGTCCGCTAATAAGTAAAATCGCAAAACGACACCTATAATAAGCAGGCAAAAAAAAGTCACTAATATGCTTATAAATCATAGCAATGGGAATAGTAATAACGTATTGAAATTATCGGTCTTTTCATTTAACTTCGGCGTTACGCCTGAAACAGCGGCCCTGGGTGAGGGTAAATTGAGGAGAAACTGTGCTCAGGATCATACAAACCTTTACATTGATCGTCATTATTTCGCTGATGCGTTCCCTCATCAACAATAGTGCACGGGTTACCGCCTGATAACGCCGTAATACCGGTCGGGTGAACCAGTTAAATCTGAGGTTGTGACCTGGCCTCGCTCATAATCAGGAATTTCCGGTCAGGGCCCAGGGTCAAATAGCCTTTTCACTATCGTGGATATAGTGAGCCAACTTAATTTTGAATAAAGCGCAAACTGAGCAGAGATGCCTGACCGGGTTAATAGAGGAAGCATGCGAAATTGTTTTACGCTTTTACCCGCGAGGTAAGTCGCTTTAAGATGATTTTAAGTAAGAAAAAAACCGGATAATTGAAACTAATAAAAGTCAAAAATGAACAGCATATAATAAAAAACGGGAGCTCATTGGCTCCCGTTTTTGTCTAACCCAGAGGCTGGATTACATGTTCGCGATAATCGCGTCGCCAAACTCGCTACATTTCAGCAGTTTAGCGCCTTCCATCAGACGTTCAAAGTCATAGGTCACGGTCTTAGCGGCGATAGCGCCTTCGGTGCCTTTAACGATCAGGTCTGCGGCTTCGAACCACTGCAGGTGGCGCAGCATCATCTCAGCGGACAGGATAATGGAACCTGGGTTCACTTTATCCTGGCCGGCATATTTCGGTGCAGTACCGTGAGTCGCTTCGAACAGCGCGCACTCGTCACCGATGTTAGCGCCCGGAGCAATACCGATGCCGCCGACCTGCGCCGCCAGGGCGTCGGAGATGTAGTCGCCGTTCAGGTTCATACAGGCAATAACGTCATACTCGGCCGGACGCAGCAGGATCTGCTGCAGGAAGGCGTCAGCGATAACGTCTTTGATGATGATCTCTTTACCGGTGTTCGGGTTTTTGACCTTCTGCCACGGGCCGCCGTCAATCAGTTCGCCGCCGAATTCTTCGCGAATCAGCTCGTAGCCCCAGTCTTTAAAGGCGCCTTCGGTGAACTTCATGATGTTGCCTTTGTGTACCAGCGTCAGCGAATCACGGTCATTGGTAATGACATATTCGATAGCAGCACGAACCAGGCGTTTGGTGCCTTCTTCGGAGCACGGCTTAATGCCGATGCCGCAATGTTCCGGGAAGCGAATTTTCTTCACGCCCATCTCATCACGCAGGAATTTGATAACTTTCTCGGCTTCAGCGGAGTCAGCTTTCCATTCGATGCCCGCATAGATATCTTCTGAGTTTTCACGGAAGATAACCATATCGGTCAGCTCAGGATGTTTAACCGGGCTCGGTGTACCCTGGTAGTAGCGCACCGGACGCAGGCAGACGTAAAGATCCAGCTCCTGGCGCAGGGCAACGTTCAGAGAACGAATACCGCCGCCAACTGGCGTCGTCAGAGGGCCTTTGATAGCAACACGATAATCACGAATCAGATCAAGAGTTTCGGCAGGCAGCCAGACGTCCTGGCCATAAACCTGGGTCGATTTTTCGCCGGTGTAAACTTCCATCCAGGAAATTTTACGCTCGCCTTTATAGGCTTTCTCAACGGCGGCATCCACCACTTTCAGCATCGCTGGGGTCACGTCAACACCGATACCATCACCCTCGATAAACGGGATAATCGGGTTATTAGGGACGTTCAGCTTGCCATCTTGCAGGGTGATTTTTTGACCTTCCGCCGGAACTACTACTTTGCTTTCCATTAACCTCTCCTTCGAGCGCTTCTGGTTCTGCTCTTCCTTTTCACACTAACCGAGCGTTGGCTTTATCCGCCCACTCCGCTACCGGGTGATCCCGCTAACCGGAGATCCGCGTCCGTGCCGCCTTCTGGTAGCGCGAATCAGTTTGAGCAATATTTTTGTTAAAAAATTGTGATGAGCCTGTCGATACTACCTGAATGTTTGCGTCCATGAAAGGCATTCGTAATTAGGCTATAATGCGGCAATTGACGGGGCCTGAAAATACCATGCAGAAAACTTCATTTAGAAAACATCGCGTTGAGCGATTCAGCTCACAACAAGTCACCAGACAACGCAAAGAACGCCAACCAACCCGCGTGATCTTGTTCAATAAACCCTACGATGTGTTGCCACAGTTTACCGACGAAGCCGGGCGCAGCACGCTAAAAGATTTTATTCCGCAGTCCGATGTCTACGCCGCGGGCCGGCTTGACCGCGATAGCGAAGGGCTGCTGGTGTTAACTAACGACGGCGCGCTCCAGGCGCGGCTCACGCAGCCGGGCAAACGCACCGGTAAAATTTACTACGTTCAGGTTGAAGGCGAGCCGACTTCGGAGGCGCTGGAGGCGCTGCGCAACGGCATTACGCTCAACGACGGCCCCACCCTGCCTGCAGAAATTGAACGGGTCGCGGAACCTGAGTGGCTGTGGCCGCGCACTCCCCCGATCCGTGAACGCAAGGCGATCCCCACCAGCTGGCTGAAAATCACCCTCTATGAAGGCCGCAACCGCCAGGTACGCCGCATGACCGCGCACGTGGGCTATCCTACGCTGCGCCTGATTCGCTACGCTATGGGCGGCTATACTCTCGACGGCCTGAGCAACGGCCAGTGGCGCCAGGTCGAATAATCATCCCAGGAGTGGAATATGTTTAAACCGCACGTCACCGTAGCCTGCATCGTGCACGCTAAAGACAAATTTCTGCTGGTCGAAGAGACCATCAACGGCAAGGCGCTGTGGAACCAGCCGGCCGGTCATCTTGAAGCAGATGAAACCCTGGTGCAGGCGGCCGAGCGCGAGCTGTGGGAAGAGACCGGGATCCGCGCCACTCCGCAGCACTTTATCCGCATGCATCAGTGGATCGCGCCGGACAGCACGCCGTTTTTGCGCTTTCTGTTCGCCATCGAACTTGACGATACGTGCGCTACCGAGCCGCACGATAGCGATATCGACCGCTGCCTGTGGCTCAGCGCCGAGGAAATTCTCAATGCGCCCAACCTGCGCTCGCAGCTGGTAGCGGAAAGTATCCGCAGCTATCAGCACGATCAGCGCCACCCGCTGTCGCTGATCGGGGCCTTTAACTGGCCGTTTTAACACGCAAAACAGGGGCCGGCGCTCCCGGGACGCAGCGGCGCATTTGTCGCGCACGCGCGCTACCCCTGCGGAGATAAGGCCGGTCAGCGCAGCGGCACGCAAACTATGCCCCCTTGAGGGGGTGCCTGAGGCGCGACTGCGTGCTAGAATATGCCGCCTTGAAGTTCAATGTGGTGAGTATTCCAATGTCAGAAAATCCAAAAAAAGTGATCGTCGGCATGTCCGGCGGCGTCGACTCCTCGGTTTCCGCCTGGCTGCTGATCCAGCAAGGCTACAAGGTCGAAGGCCTGTTCATGAAGAACTGGGAAGAAGACGATGGTGAGGAATACTGCACAGCCGCCGCCGACCTCGCCGACGCTCAGGCCGTCTGCGATAAGCTCGGAATTGAGCTTCATACCGTAAACTTTGCCGCCGAATACTGGGACAACGTGTTTGAACTGTTCCTGGCTGAATATAAAGCCGGACGCACGCCGAACCCGGATATTCTGTGCAATAAAGAGATCAAATTTAAAGCCTTCCTCGAGTTCGCGGCGGAAGATCTTGGGGCCGACTATATCGCCACCGGCCACTACGTGCGCCGCGCCGACGTTAACGGTAAAAGCCAGCTGCTGCGCGGGCTCGACGGTAACAAAGACCAGAGCTACTTCCTCTACACCCTCGGCCACGAACAGATTGCCCAGAGCCTGTTCCCGGTGGGCGAACTGGAAAAGCCGCAGGTACGCAAAATCGCCGAAGAGCTGGACCTCATCACCGCGAAGAAAAAAGACTCGACCGGCATCTGCTTTATCGGCGAACGCAAGTTCCGCGAATTCCTTGGCCGCTACCTGCCCGCCCAGCCGGGTAAAATCCTCACCGTGGACGGCGAAGAGATCGGCGAGCATCAGGGGCTGATGTACCATACCCTCGGTCAGCGCAAGGGCCTCGGCATCGGCGGGACCAAAGAGGGCAGCGAAGATCCGTGGTACGTCGTCGATAAAGACGTCGAAAAAAATATTCTGGTGGTCGCTCAGGGTCACGATCACCCGCGCCTGATGTCGGTGGGGCTGATTGCCCAGCAGCTGCACTGGGTCGATCGCGAGCCGGTGAAAGGCACGCTGCGCTGTACGGTGAAAACCCGCTATCGCCAGACCGATATCCCCTGCACCGTCAAGGAGCTGGACGACGACCGCATCGAAGTCATCTTTGATGAGCCGGTTGCGGCGGTAACGCCGGGCCAGTCGGCGGTCTTCTACAGCGGCGAAGTGTGCCTCGGCGGCGGCATTATCGGACAGCGCCCGCCGCTGCAGGCCTGACAGACAGTTTTTACCGCCGATAGCTGAACCGGCTACCGGCGGCTTACAAGGAGTACGTGTGGCGAAGAATTACTATGACATCACGCTGGCGCTGGCTGGCGTTTGCCAGGCAGCCCGTCTGGTTCAGCAGCTGGCGCACCAGGGGCATTGCGATAGCGATGCCCTGCACGTATCGCTGAACAGCATCATCGACCTCAACCCGGATTCAACGCTGGCGGTGTTCGGTGGCAGTGAAGCCAATCTTCGCCTCGGGCTTGAAACCCTGCTCGGCGTACTCAACACCGGCAGCCGTCAGGGGCTGAACGCCGAACTGACCCGTTACACCTTAAGCATGATGGTGCTTGAACGTAAGCTTGCGGCAGGCAAAGGCGCGATGGATACCCTCGGCAACCGCATCGCCGGCCTGCACCGCCAGCTGGAACATTTCGATCTGCAGTCCGAAACCCTGCTTAGCGCGATGGCGGGCATCTACGTTGACGTCATCAGCCCGCTGGGGCCGCGCATCCAGGTCACCGGTTCTCCCGCCGTGCTGCAAAGCCCGCAGGTGCAGGCGAAAGTTCGCGCCTCGCTGCTGGCCGGCATCCGCGCGGCGGTGCTGTGGAACCAGGTTGGCGGCGGACGTCTGCAGCTCATGTTTTCTCGTAATCGTCTGGTTAACCAGGCAAAACAAATTCTTGCTCATTTAACCCCGGAGTTGTGATCTATGGAATTATCCTCACTGACCGCCGTTTCCCCTGTCGATGGACGCTACGGCGATAAAGTCAGCGCGCTGCGCGGTATCTTCAGCGAATTCGGTTTGCTGAAGTTCCGTGTTCAGGTAGAAGTACGCTGGCTGCAAAAACTAGCCGCGCACGCAGCGATCAAGGAAGTTCCTGCTTTTGCTGCCGACGCAATCGGTTTCCTTGATAAAATCGTCGCCGATTTCAGCGTAGAAGACGCGCAGCGTATCAAAATCATCGAGCGCACCACTAACCACGACGTGAAAGCGGTAGAGTATTTCCTCAAGGAAAAAGTGGCCGACGTTGCCGAGCTGCACGCGGTTTCCGAATTCATTCACTTCGCCTGCACCTCCGAGGACATCAACAACCTGTCCCACGCGCTGATGCTGAAAACCGCCCGTGACGAAGTGGTCCTGCCCTACTGGCGCCAGATGATTGACGCGGTAAAAAACCTCGCAACGCAGTACCGCGACGTGCCGCTGCTCTCCCGTACTCACGGCCAGCCGGCGACGCCGTCCACCATGGGTAAAGAGATGGCTAACGTCGCTTACCGCATGGAGCGTCAGTATCGTCAGCTGAACCAGGTCGAGATCCTCGGCAAAATTAACGGCGCGGTCGGCAACTACAATGCCCATATCGTCGCCTATCCGGAAGTTGACTGGCACCAGTTCAGCGAAGAGTTTGTCACCTCCCTGGGTATTCAGTGGAACCCGTACACCACGCAGATCGAGCCGCACGACTATATTGCCGAGCTGTTCGACTGCATGGCGCGCTTCAACACCATCCTGATCGATTTCGATCGCGACGTGTGGGGCTATATCGCGCTCAACCACTTCAAGCAGAAAACCATCGCCGGCGAAATCGGCTCTTCCACCATGCCGCATAAAGTGAACCCTATCGACTTCGAAAACTCCGAAGGCAACCTGGGGCTGGCTAACGCCATGATGCAGCATCTGGCGAGCAAGCTGCCGGTCTCCCGCTGGCAGCGCGACCTGACCGACTCCACCGTCCTGCGTAACCTCGGGGTGGGTATCGGCTATTCTCTGATCGCCTACCAGTCCACCCTGAAAGGCATCAGCAAGCTGGAGCTCAACGGCGATCGCCTGCTCGATGAGCTGGATCACAACTGGGAAGTGCTGGCCGAGCCGATTCAAACCGTGATGCGCCGCTACGGAATCGAAAAGCCGTACGAAAAGCTGAAAGAGCTGACCCGCGGCAAGCGCGTGGACGCCGAAGGCATGCAGCAGTTCATCGACAGCCTGCCGCTGCCGGAAGATGAAAAAGTGCGCCTGAAGGCCATGACGCCGGCCAACTACATCGGCCGCGCGGCCACTATGGTTGATGAGCTGAAGTAAGCCCCGCTACCCTCTTTCCGCAAGGGAAGAGGGTTTTCCGACCTCGCGCGCCAGCGCCAGAAAAGCGGCCAGCCCGGCAGACGGATTGCGCCTTCCGGGATAGTAAAGACACAGCCCCGGAAACGGCGGCGTCCAGTCCGATAGCAGCCGAACCAGCCGCCCGGCGGCAATATCGTCAATCACGTTTTGCTCAAGAAAAAAACCGATCCCGACGTTTTCAAGGACCGCAGCGCGGGCCAGCGAAGCTTCATCCAGCGTCAGCGGGCCATCGACCTCCGGATGGACCACCTCCCCCTGCTTTTCCAGATGCCAGCGATAGAGAGAGCCGTCGGGCAGCCGCACCCGAATGCACGGATGATTTTGCAGATCCGCAGGCTCGCGCGGCGCCTCGCGGTTCATCAGATAGCCCGGAGATGCGACCACCGCATAGCGCTGCGGCTGCCCGAGGGAGAGCGCGATCATGTCATTGGGGATCAAATGCGCGACGCGAACGCCGATATCAAACCCCTCGGCGACGATATCAATCAGCCGACCTTCCGTCACCAGATCAACGTGCATCTCCGGATAGCGCCGCAGGAACTCCAGCACCAGCGGCGTCAGAATCGCGCGCCCGGCAAACGGCGGCGCGTTTATCCGCAGCACGCCCGAAGGGGTCTCCCGCCGCGAACGAACCTCTTCAAGCGCGTCGTGAACGCCCTGCAGCGAGGGGCCCATTCGCGCAATAAACAGCTGCCCGGCGTCGGTCAACGCCACGCTGCGCGAGGTCCGATTAAATAACCGCACGCCGAGGCTGGCCTCAAATTTGGCGACGGCATGGCTCAGCGCGGTGGTTGACACCCCGAGCTCAATGGCCGCCGCCCGAAACGTTCCGCGGCGGGCAATCGCCATAACAGCATCTAAATCCGTAAGCGCAATACGCGACATTATCCCGATTCCTTCATTGTGGCATCCCGGTTGGGCCCAATTGTTTAAATTATAAAGACTTCTTACAGTAAGCAGGTCATTTAATTACCGGAGTTTATCGATGGATATGCCAACAGCTGTACAGGTTTTTTTCACCGCCGACGATGCGGATTCGATTGCCGAAGCCTTCACCGCTGACGCCGTCGTACGCGATGAAGGTCATACCTACCGCGGACGTCAGGCCATTCGGGCATGGCGGGTCGCGGCCAGAGAGCAATACCAGTTCGTTGCCGAACCCTTTGAAGCGCTGAGCCGTGACGATACCGTTACGGTGCGCGCTAAGGTGAGCGGTAATTTCCCCGGCAGCCCGGTGGTGCTCGATTACCGCTTCCAGCTGACGGATGCGCGCATCGCCCGTCTGGAGATCAAATAATGGCTGATTTTCTGACCTTCAGCGGCAAACGCGTCCTGATCACCTCCGGCACCAAAGGCGCGGGCGCGGCCACCGTCGCGCTGTTCAGCCAGCTCGGCGCGCGGGTGCTAACCTGCGCCCGCCATCCGCCCGCCGGCCCCGCCGAGGCGCTTTTTGTCACCGCCGATCTGAGCGAGGAAGCGGGCTGCGCCCTGCTGGCAAAGCGCGTACAGGAGCAGCTGGGGGGCGTTGATATTATCGTGCATATGCTTGGGGGCTCTTCCGCGCCGGCGGGCGGGTTTGCCGCGCTGGACGACGCGCAGTGGCAGCGGGAGCTGGCGCTTAATCTGTTTCCGGCGGTGCGCCTGGATCGGCTGCTGCTGCCGGCGATGGTCGAAAGGAAGTCCGGGGTGATCATCCACGTCTCGTCCATTCAGCGGACGCTGCCGCTGCCGGAAGCAACCACCGCCTACGCCGCTGCCAAAGCCGCGCTATCGGTGTACAGCAAAAGCCTATCAAAAGAGGTCTCGCCGGCAGGCGTGCGCGTGCTTAGCATATCCCCCGGCTGGAATGAAACTGAAGCCGCCGTCGGCCTGGCCAACCGGCTGGCGGCGCAGGCGGGTACCGACTATGCCGGCGGACAAAAGATCATTATGGACGCCCTCGGCGGCATTCCGCTCGGCCGGCCGTGTCGGCCAGATGAGATAGCCAGTCTGATCGCCTTTCTGGCCTCCGACCGCGCCAGCGCCATAACCGGCGCCGAGTACGTTATTGACGGCGGCACCATCCCAACCGTATAAGCGCGCGCGGGGAATGGATTTTATTTGCCGGACGCCACGCGGCGGGTCGCAAACCAGAAAATGAGCGCCAGCAGGCTGACGGCGGCCCCCAGCATGCACACTCCTTGCCATCCGGCGACGGCGTAAACCGCTGTCGTACCGGCGGCCCCCAGGCCGCTGCCAACCGCATAAAACAGCATATAGAGACCCACCAGCCGGCCGTGGGCCTCGGGCCGGGTACGAAAAATCATACTCTGGTTAGTCACATGCAGCGCCTGGCCCCCCAGATCCAGCAGCACGATCCCGATAAGCAGCGCTACCGGCGACCACGCCATCAGCGATAGCGGCCACCAGGCGAGCAGCAGTATCACCAGCGCCGCGGCGCTGGTACGCTGCCCGTAGCCCCTGTCGGCCCACTTTCCGGCATGCCCGGCGGCCAGCGCCCCGATAACCCCCACCAGCCCCAAAGCGCCGATCGAGGTATGGGAAAAGCCGTAGGGCGGCGCGCTCAGCGGCAGCACCAGAGCGCACCAGAAAATATTGAAGGCGGCGAACATCAGCAGCGCCAGCACGCCGCGAACCTGCAGTATTTTCTCCTGACGCAGCAGAGTCAGCATCGATGCCAGCAGTTGGGGATAGCTCAGCGTACTCTTTGCCGCCGCCAGCGCTGGCAGCCGTCGCCAAAGCGGAAGGGCAATACCCAGCATCAGCAGCGCGGCGAACAGATAGACCCCGCGCCAGCCGAAGAGGTCGCTAATGCCGCCGGAGAATACCCGAGCCAGCAGCAGCCCGATAAATACGCCGCTCTGCGCGGCTCCGACCACCCGCCCCTGCTCGTGCGGCCTGGCCGCGCTGGCGGCATAGGCGATCAGGCCCTGCGTCATCGCGGTGCCCAGCAGGCCCACCGCCAGCATGCCGCCCAGCAGCATAAGCGCAGAAGATGCCGCGCTGACCGCAATCAGCGCGGCGATCAGCAGGATCAGCTGCGCGCCCATCAGCCGCCGGCGATTTAGCCGATCGCCAAGCGGCACCAGCAGAAGCAGAGCCAGCGCGCAGCCGATCTGGGTCGCCGTTACCACGCCTCCGACGGCGGCGTCGCTGATCGCAAACTCCCGCGCCAGCGCATCGAGCAACGGCTGGGCGTAATAGACGTTTGCGACGCTCAGGCCGCTGGCGATAGCGAACAGCCATACCAGGCTGGCGGGCATAGCCGCCGCCGGGTCGGAGGGTGATAGCGATACGACGGATGTCTTCATGATTCTCGGCCTCGGCAATCTGGTTTCAAAATAAAACCACTTGAAGGCTAGAACATGTAGTTTTAAAATGCAACCAGATTACATGACGCCGAGGAGCGCGCATCGTGCCGCGTAAAATGATGAAAAACGAAACCTGTCCCGTCGCCCGCAGCGTGGATATTATCGGCGATCGCTGGTCGCTGCTGATCGTGCGCGACGCCTTTGATGGCATGAGTCGGTTTAGCGACTTTCAGCGCAGCCTGGGAATGGCGCGCAATATTCTCTCTGACCGCCTGCATAAGCTGGTTGATGCCGGTATTCTCAGGACCCAGGCCGCCTCGGATGGCACCGCGTATCAGGAGTACGTCCTGACCGCAAAAGGAGAAAGCCTGTTTCCCCTGGTGGTCGCGCTGCGTCAGTGGGGAGAGCACTATCTTTTCGCCAGCGGCGAGCCTCATTCCGTCCTGATCGATAAGCGCACGCGGCAGGCGGTTCCGCCAATGGCGCCGGCTGCCGAAGACGGCACCCCGCTGGCGCCTTCGGCGACCGAAGTCCGCAAAGTGCAGTCGGACGGATAACGGCCGGCGCCGCGCGTTTCAATATTCCGCCCGCTTATCAATGACCTGGTACAAAAATGGCGGCTCAGCGGGAAAACTCGCGAAAAATCAATTGAAATTCGTTATTTAACAGCCGTTTATATTCAACGTGTATAATTAGCGCTAAACTATTCAAATCAAATAATGAATATGGAGAACCGGCATGCGCGTACTCGTGGTTGAAGATAACGCTTTACTGCGCCATCACCTGAAAGTTCAGCTCCAGGAGTTAGGCCACCAGGTCGATGCGGCGGAAGATGCAAAAGAAGCCGATTACTATCTCGGCGAACACGTGCCGGATATCGCGATTGTCGACCTCGGCCTGCCGGATGAAGACGGCCTGTCGCTGATCCGCCGCTGGCGCAGCCACGAGGTGTCGGTGCCGGTGCTGGTGCTCACCGCCCGCGAAGGCTGGCAGGATAAGGTCGAGGTGCTGAGCGCCGGGGCGGACGACTACGTCACCAAACCCTTCCATATCGAAGAGGTCGCCGCCCGCATGCAGGCCCTGCTGCGCCGCAACAGCGGCCTGGCGTCGCAGGTTATTTCCCTGCCGCCTTTCCAGGTCGACCTGTCGCGGCGCGAGCTGTCGGTCAACGAGCAGCCGATTAAGCTGACGGCGTTTGAGTACACCATTATGGAAACGCTGATCCGCAACCGCGGCAAAGTGGTCAGCAAAGATTCGCTGATGCTGCAGCTCTATCCTGACGCCGAGCTGCGCGAAAGCCACACCATCGACGTGCTGATGGGCCGTCTGCGCAAAAAAATCCAGGCCCAGCATCCGCACGACGTGATTACCACGGTGCGCGGCCAGGGCTATTTATTTGAACTGCGCGGATGAAAGGTCCGCTACGGCATATTTTGCCGCTTTCCCTGCGCGTCCGCTTTCTGCTGGCGACGGCTGCCGTGGTGCTGGTGCTCTCGCTGGCCTACGGCATGGTCGCGCTGGTCGGCTATAGCGTCAGCTTCGACAAAACCACCTTCCGCCTGCTGCGCGGCGAAAGTAATTTGTTCTATATGCTGGCGAAGTGGGAGAACAACCGTATTGACGTTGATATCCCCGAAAACCTCAATATGCAGAGCCCGACGGTCACGCTGATCTACGACGCCAGCGGCAAGCTGCTGTGGACCCAGCACGACGTACCTTGGCTGACAAAACGCATTCAGCCGGAATGGCTGAAAAGCAACGGCTTTCACGAAATTGAATCCGACGTCGACAGCACCAGCATGCTGCTGCGCAATAACCACGAAGTGCAGGAGGAGCTGGACGCATTGCGCCAGCAGGACGATGGTTCCGAAATGACCCACTCGGTGGCCATCAATATCTATCCGGCAACCGACAAGATGCCGCAGCTGAGCATCGTGGTGGTCGACACCATCCCGGTGGAGCTCAAACGCTCCTATATGGTGTGGAGCTGGTTTATCTACGTGCTGGTCGCCAACCTGCTGCTGGTGATTCCGCTGCTGTGGGTCGCCGCATGGTGGAGCCTGCGGCCCATCGAATCGCTGGCGAAAGAGGTCCGCGAGCTGGAAGAGCACCATCGCGAAATGCTCAACCCGAATACCACCCGGGAGCTGACGCGGCTGGTCAGCAACCTGAACCGCCTGCTGAAAAGCGAGCGCGAGCGCTACGATAAATACCGCACGACGCTGACCGATCTGACCCACAGCCTGAAAACGCCGCTGGCGGTCATGCAAAGCACCCTGCGCTCGCTGCGTAGCGAAAAGATTGACGTCAACGCGGCGGAGCCGGTGATGCTGGAACAGATCAGCCGCATCTCGCAGCAGATTGGCTACTACCTGCATCGCGCCAGCATGCGCAGCGGCGGAACCCTGCTCAGCCGCGAGCTGCATCCCATTGCCCCGCTGCTCGATAGCCTCACCTCAGCGCTGAATAAGGTCTATCAGCGCAAAGGGGTCAACATCACCCTCGATATCTCTCCCGAAATTAGCTTTGTCGGCGAACAGAACGACTTTATGGAGGTGATGGGCAACGTGCTGGATAATGCCTGTAAATATTGTCTGGAGTTTGTTGAAGTCTCCGTACGCCAGACCAACGATAATTACCTGCATATTCTGGTGGAGGACGATGGCCCGGGGATCCCGCACAGCCAGCGAAGCGTGGTGTTCGATCGCGGACAGCGTGCCGATACGCTGCGTCCCGGCCAGGGCGTGGGCCTCGCCGTCGCTCGCGATATTGTCGAGCAGTATGACGGCGATATTCTTACCGGCGACAGCCTGCTCGGCGGCGCCTGTATGGAGGTGGTTTTCGGCCGCCAGCTGCCCGACGAGACCGAAGGCTAACCGCCTTTCTCTCCCAGTGACGCCTGCGTCCCGCGGGCGTCGCGGATCTCTGTGACCCGACGAACAAACGCTGCCAACAAAGAGGCAGTTTGAGGGATGGCGTGTATAATCCCAAACAGACACCTGCTGTGGAATATAAAAATGGATTATCAATTAACGCTTAACTGGCCTGACTTTATCGAACGCTACTGGCAAAAACGCCCGGTGGTATTAAAGCGGGGCTTTGCCAATTTCGTCGATCCCATTAGCCCGGATGAGCTGGCCGGGCTGGCGATGGAAAACGAAGTCGATAGCCGCCTGGTCAGCCATCAGGACGGAAAATGGCAGGTCAGCCACGGCCCGTTCGAAAGCTACGATCACCTGAGCGAGAACAACTGGTCGCTGCTGGTGCAGGCGGTCAACAACTGGCACGAGCCGACTGCGGCGCTGATGCACCCCTTCCGCGCCCTGCCGGACTGGCGCATCGACGATCTGATGATCTCCTTCTCCGTTCCCGGCGGCGGCGTAGGCCCGCATCTCGATCAGTACGACGTGTTTATTATTCAGGGAACCGGCCGCCGCCGCTGGCGCGTGGGCGACAAGGTGCCGATGAAACAGCACTGCCCGCATCCGGATCTGCTGCAGGTTGACCCGTTCGAAGCGATTATCGATGAAGAGATGGAGCCCGGCGATATCCTCTATATTCCGCCAGGATTCCCGCACGAAGGCTATTCGCTGGAAAACTCGCTTAACTACTCCGTGGGCTACCGCGCGCCGAACGCCCGCGAGCTGTTCAGCGGTTTCGCCGACTATATTCTGCAGCGCGAGCTCGGCAGCCAGCGCTATGCCGATCCCGACGTGCCGTCGCGCGACCATCCGGCGGATATTTTACCGGTCGAGCTGGATCGCCTGCGCGATATGATGCTGGGCCTGATTAATCAGCCAGAGCATTTCAAACAGTGGTTTGGCGAGTTTATTACCCAGTCCCGTCACGAGCTGGACGTGGCCCCTGCGGAGCCGCCCTATCAGCCGGATGAAATTTACGACGCGCTGCAGCAGGGCGATAAGCTGGTGAGGCTTGGCGGGCTGCGCGTGGTGCGCATTGACGGCGAAGTGTTCGTCAACGGCGAGCAGATTAACTCTCCGCATCGTCCGGCGCTGGACGCGCTGGCTACGCACCTGGCGCTCAACGCGGCGCACTTCGGCGATGCGCTGGAAGATCCGTCCTTCCTCGCGATGCTGGCGGCGCTGGTCAACAGCGGCTACTGGTTCTTCGAAGACTAAGGCACCATTCCCCGGCCTGCGGCGCCCAGCGCCCTGGCCGGACTACGGGCTCCCTGCGCGTTGCCGGTAGCCCGGTTCAGCATGGCGCTATCGCGCGCCCCGCTTCGCCGTCAGCTCGGCTATCCGCACGATAACCTGTACCGCCTTCTCCATCCCTTCCAGCGTCACAAACTCATGCTTGCCGTGGTAGTTGTAGCCGCCGGTAAACAGGTTCGGGCAGGGTAATCCCATAAAAGAGAGCTGCGCCCCGTCGGTGCCGCCGCGAATGGGCTTCATTTCCGGTTCGATGTGGCAATCGACCATCGCCTGGCGGGCGATCTCCACGACATGCGGATGCGCCATCACTTTTTCATGCATATTGTAGTAGCTGTCTTCAATCACCAGCTCGATATAGCAGTCCGGATGCAGCCCTTTGCCGACCTTTTTGGCGATCTCCATCATCCTGCGCTTACGGGCTTCAAACTGCTTGCGGTCAAAATCGCGAATAATGTAGTGCATCTCGGCGCGATCGACGGTGCCTTTGATATTCGACAGATGGTAAAAGCCTTCATAGCCTTCGGTGGTTTCCGGCGCCTCATCGGCCGGGACTTCGGCATGAATTCTTGCCGCCAGCGACAGGGCGTTGACCATCACGCCTTTGGCGGTGCCGGGGTGAACGTTATTGCCGACGATCTTAATGGTCACCGAGGCGGCATTGAAGTTTTCAAACTCCAGCTCGCCCACGCCGCCGCCGTCAACGGTGTAGGCCCAGCGCGCGTCGAAGGCGGCAACGTCGAAGTGCTTCGCCCCTTTCCCCACCTCTTCGTCCGGAGTAAACGCCACGCGGATATCACCGTGGGCAATATTTTTTGCCTTCAGCGTAGCCAGCGCGGTCATGATCTCGGCAATACCGGCCTTATCGTCCGCGCCGAGCAGCGTTTTACCATCGGTGGTAATCAGCGTTTGCCCCAGCAGCTGATGCAGCACCGGGAACATCACCGGCGAGAGCACCTCGTCGCCGATGCCGAGCGCAATATCGCCGCCGCGGTAGTTTTCTACTATTTGCGGGTTGACGTGCTTACCGCTGAAGTCAGGAGCCGTATCGACGTGGGAGATAAAGCCAATGGGGGGAATATCACCCGCCACGTTCGCTGCCAGGGTCCCCATTACCGTCCCTTTCTCACTTAGCGTCACGTTAACCAGCCCCATTTCTTCCAGCTGTGCCTGCAGCAGGCGCAACAACTTCCACTGCCCTTCCGTGCTCGGAACCTGGCGCACGCCAGCCTTCGACTGCGTATCTAAAGAAACGTACTGTAAAAAACGCTCAAGCAATTTATCCATGTGGCCACCCTCATCTTTTGTGACAACATTATTCATAAGCCAGAAAAGACAAATATTGCGTCAGGTCATTTTTAGCCCGGCAAACAGGAATTTAATACATTAACTCGCGTAATGTTGTAAAGGTAAGGTATCTGCAGGCGACAAGGATTGGCGATCGGTAGCGTTTGCCGTAGAATGCTTGCCCTTATTAATTATGTGCAGCCCCAAAGGTGGTTAACCACAAACCCCGCATCGGTAAGCCTTCCGCTGCGTCTACATGGGACAGAGTCAAAAATTGAATATACAACCGCGTTCACGTTCGCCGCTGGTTCAACTGGCGGGAATTGGCAAAAGCTTTGATGGCAAAACGGTGATCTCCGACCTGAATCTGACCATCAATAACGGTGAGTTTCTCACTCTGCTTGGCCCTTCTGGCTGCGGTAAAACAACCGTTCTCCGTCTTATTGCCGGGCTGGAAAATGTCGATAGCGGACACATTCATCTCGAAGACCACGACATCACTCACGTTCCGGCGGAAAACCGCCACGTCAATACCGTCTTTCAAAGCTACGCCCTGTTCCCGCATATGACGGTGTTCGAAAACGTCGCCTTCGGCCTGCGGATGCAAAAAACGCCGGCGGCGCAGATAGCGCCTCGCGTCGTCGATGCCCTGCGCATGGTGCAGCTGGAAGAGTTTGCCCAGCGCAAACCGCACCAGCTCTCCGGCGGCCAGCAGCAGCGCGTGGCCATTGCCAGAGCGGTGGTCAACAAGCCGCGCCTGCTGCTGCTCGATGAATCCCTCTCCGCGCTGGATTATAAGCTACGTAAGCAGATGCAGAACGAGCTGAAAGCGCTCCAGCGCAAGCTCGGCATTACCTTCGTCTTCGTCACCCACGATCAGGAAGAGGCGCTGACGATGTCCGATCGCATCGTGGTGATGCGCGACGGCAAAATTGAGCAGGACGGCACCCCGCGCGAAATTTACGAAGAGCCGAAGAACCTGTTCGTTGCCAGCTTTATCGGCGAGATCAATATCTTTAACGCGACGGTGATTGAGCGCCTCGACGAGCAGCGCGTCCGCGCCCGCGTTGAAGGGCGCGAATGCAATATCTACGTTAATTTTGCCGTTGAGAAGGGGCAGTCGCTGAACGTCATGCTGCGCCCTGAGGACCTGCGCGTCGATGAGGTCCACGACGCCAGCGAAGCCGATGGCCTGATCGGTTACATCCGTGAACGCAATTACAAAGGCATGACCCTGGAATCGGTGGTCGAACTGGAAAACGGCAAAATGGTGCTGGTCAGCGAATTCTTCAACGAGGACGATCCTGATTTTGACCACCCGCTTGACCAGAAAATGGCCATTAACTGGGTAGAGAGCTGGGAGGTTGTACTGGCTGATGAAGAACACCAGTAAATTCCAAAATGTGGTGATTGCCACCATCGTCGGCTGGCTGGTGCTGTTTGTTTTCCTGCCCAACCTGATGATTATCGGCACCAGCTTTTTGACCCGCGACGACGCTAACTTCGTCAAAATGGTCTTTACGCTGGATAACTATGCGCGCCTGCTGGACCCGCTCTACTACGCCGTGCTGCTGCACTCGCTGAATATGGCGCTGCTGGCGACGCTCGCCTGCCTGCTGCTCGGCTACCCCTTTGCCTGGTTTCTGGCCAGGCTGCCGGAGAAGGTCCGTCCGCTGCTGCTGTTTCTGCTGATCGTCCCGTTCTGGACCAACTCGCTGATCCGTATCTACGGGCTGAAAATCTTCCTCAGCACCAAAGGCTACCTCAACGAGTTTCTGCTGTGGCTGGGGGTCATTGAAACGCCTCTGCGCATCATGTACACCCCGTCGGCGGTGATTATCGGCCTGGTCTACATTCTGCTGCCGTTTATGGTGATGCCGCTCTACTCCAGCATTGAGAAGCTGGATCGCCCGCTGCTGGAAGCGGCGAAAGACCTCGGCGCCAGCCGGCTGCAAACCTTTATCCGCATTATTATTCCGCTGACCATGCCGGGGATTATCGCCGGCTGCCTGCTGGTGATGCTGCCGGCGATGGGGCTGTTCTACGTCTCCGACCTGATGGGCGGCGCGAAGAACCTGCTGATCGGCAACGTCATTAAGAGCCAGTTCCTCAATATTCGCGACTGGCCGTTTGGCGCGGCCACCAGCATTACGTTAACCCTCGTGATGGGCCTGATGCTGCTGATTTACTGGCGCGCGGCAAGACTGCTCAACAATAAGGTGGATCTGGAATGACCGGTCGACTGCTGCGCGGCGGCTTTATGGCCGCCATTTACGCGTATCTCTACATTCCCATTATTATTCTGATCGTTAACTCGTTTAACAGTTCGCGTTTTGGCATTAGCTGGCAGGGGTTTACCACCAGCTGGTATAGCCTGCTGATGAACAACGACAGCCTGCTGCAGGCCGCGCAGCATTCGCTCACTATGGCGGTGCTGTCGGCGACCTTTGCCACCCTGATCGGTTCGCTGACCGCCGTCGCGCTGTACCGCTACCGCTTTCGCGGTAAGCCGTTCGTCAGCGGAATGCTGTTTGTGGTGATGATGTCGCCGGACATTGTGATGGCGATTTCTCTGCTGGTGCTGTTTATGCTGATTGGCATCCAGCTGGGCTTCTGGTCGCTGCTGTTCTCGCATATTACCTTCTGCCTGCCCTTCGTGGTGGTCACGGTATTTTCGCGGCTCAAGGGTTTCGACGTGCGGATGCTGGAAGCCGCGAAGGATCTCGGCGCCAGCGAGTTAACCATTTTGCGTAAGATTATCCTGCCGCTGGCGCTGCCCGCGGTGGCGGCGGGATGGCTGCTGAGCTTTACGCTGTCGATGGATGACGTCGTGGTGTCATCGTTCGTCACCGGACCGGGCTACGAAATATTGCCGCTGAAGATCTACTCGATGGTCAAGGTGGGCGTGTCGCCGGAAGTGAACGCGCTGGCAACCATCCTGTTGATTCTGTCGCTGGTGATGGTTATCGCCAGCCAGCTCATTGCCCGCGACGGCACCAAAAGCTCGCCCAAACGGGCCTGATAACTGCAGCCGGTTCGGGCCCTCGTCCCGGGCCGGCAACTACCACAGCCTGTGGAACAGGCTTAAACCAGGGGACGTTAAATGAAAAAATGGTCACGCCACCTGCTCGCGGCGGGTGCTCTGGCAGTCGGGATGAGCGCCGCGCACGCGGACGATAGCAAAACGCTCTATTTCTATAACTGGACCGAATACGTACCGCCGGGCCTGCTGGAACAGTTCACCAAAGAGACCGGGATCAAGGTTATCTATTCGACCTACGAATCGAATGAAACCATGTACGCCAAGCTCAAAACCTACAAAGACGGCGCCTACGACCTGGTGGTGCCGTCGACCTACTTCGTCGATAAGATGCGCAAAGAGGGCATGCTGCAGAAGATCGATAAGAGCAAGCTGACTAATTTCAGCAACCTCGATCCGCAGATGCTGAATAAGCCGTTCGACCCGAACAACGACTACTCCATTCCGTACATCTGGGGCGCAACGGCTATTGGCGTCAACAGCGAGGCCATCGACCCTAAAACCGTGACCAGCTGGGCCGACCTGTGGAAGCCTGAGTACAAAAGCAGCCTGCTGTTGACCGACGATGCCCGGGAAGTGTTCCAGATTGCGCTGCGTAAGCTGGGCTATTCCGGCAACACCACCGATCCCAAAGAGATTGCCGCCGCGTATAGCGAGTTGAAAAAGCTGATGCCAAACGTCGCGGCGTTCAACTCGGATAACCCGGCGAACCCCTATATGGAAGGTGAAGTGAATCTCGGTATGGTATGGAACGGTTCGGCGTTCGTCGCTCGCCAGGCCGGGACGCCGCTGGAGGTGGTGTGGCCGAAAGAAGGCGGGATCTTCTGGATGGATAGCCTGTCGATTCCGTCCAACGCCAAAAACGTCGACGGCGCGCTGAAGCTGATTAACTTCCTGCTGCGTCCGGAAGTAGCCAAACAGGTTGCCGAAACCATCGGCTATCCGACGCCGAACCTCGCCGCGCGCCGGATGCTCAGCCCGAGCGTTGCCAACGATAAATCGCTCTACCCGGACGCGGAAACCATCCAGCAGGGCGAATGGCAGAACGATGTCGGCAGCGCCAGCACCCTGTACGAAGAGTATTATCAAAAGCTCAAGGCCGGTCGTTAATCCCGCCGGGATCGCGCCCCTCGCCCATCAGTATCTGGCCGAATTCGGCCCGCAGCTGATTCTTCAAAACCTTGCCGGTGGCGCTCACCGGCAGGGTGTCAATGAAAACGACGCGGTCCGGTACCTGCCATTTCGGCACCCGCTGCTGGTACCACGCCAGCAGCGCCTGCTCCTCGATTTCAGCCCCTTCCGCCCTGACGCACAGCAGCACCGGACGCTCATCCCAGCGCGGATGCCGGGCGGCAATCGCCGCCGCGCTGCGAATGGCCGGGTGGGCAAGCGCAATATTTTCCAGCTCGACCGTTGAGATCCACTCCCCGCCGGACTTGATGATATCCTTAGCCCGATCCTGAATGATCAGATAGCCATTCTCATCGACGGTGCCGATATCGCCGGTATCAAACCAGCCGTCGTCGGTGAGCGCCGTTTCGCTGCGGCCAAAGTAGTTCGCCACCACCCAGTGACCGCGTACCTGCAGATACCCCTGGCTTTCACCATCGCTGGGCAGCGGCGCTCCGTCGACGTCCACCACCCGCAGATCGATCCCGAAGATGGCCCTTCCCTGCCCCTCGGCCACCCGCTGTCGCTGCTCCTCCGCCAGCGCCTGATGTTTAGCCAGCAGCGTATTGATGGTGCCGATGGGCGACGTTTCGGTCATCCCCCAGGCGTGGATC
>OLIJ01000144.1_pt1 | contig 36624 bp, 45 predicted proteins | sample 1609731 | NCBI WGS metagenome assembly OLIJ01 (sample SAMEA4350159, study PRJEB24818) | metagenome | biome: human; feature: gut; material: faeces | place: Denmark | collected 2013-09
GGCGGGGATATCAGCAAGGACTACTGGATTGACCGGCTCAAGAATTACAAAGAATCATTTATTCCTCAGTTAACTAGGGAAATTAACGGATTATCTGCTAAATAAAACACGAAGTAACTCCCTACCCCCACCAATCCCCAGAGTAAATAACTGACAACTGTCGGTGTTTTGCTGTGGGCTAAACACAAGGAAATGAGCATGGCAGACGAAAACACCGGCTTGGTGGTAATCGACATTAAGCCTGAATCCTACCCGACACTGTACGTCACGAATGGCCTTGATAAATACCTTGACCAGATTCGGCAGGGAGTTAATGAAGTTCCTGATGTATCGACTGCAAAGGGTCGCGCACGGATAGCGTCACTTGCAGCCGGTGCATCACGCAGTAAGACAGCAATCGAAAAGCCGGGCCGTGAGTATCTTCGCCACCTGAAAGAGCAACCGAAAATCATTGAGGCCGAACTTCGCCGATTTGTCATTGAATGCGATGAAATACGTGACGAAACGCGCCGACCGCTGACTGAGTGGGAGGCTGAACAAGAACGGCTAAAGCAGGAAGCTGAAGCTAAGAAGAAGGCCGAAGAATTAGCAGCAGAAATCGAAGTAGCCCACGAAATGGCCCTGCTGATGAATGACGCTTTTGACCGTGACACCAAAGCGAAAGCTGATGAAGTTGAACGCCTGCGGAAAGCCCATGAAGAATTCATTGCTCAACAGGCAGCAGAGAAAGCGAAACGCGAAGTTGAAGAGAAAGCCAAACGTGACATTGAAGCAGCGGAACAACGTGAACGTGATGCAAAACTGGCTCAGGAACGAGCTGAACAGACCGCCAAGGATGCCGCAGCCAAAGCCGAACGTGACGCCAAGGAATTAGCTGAACGTGTCGAGCGCGAGAAGCAGGAAGCTATCGCAGCCGAGAAACTTAAAGCACAGCAGGAAGCTGAGCGAGTTCAACGTGAAGCCAAGCAGAAAGAAGATGCTCGGCTGGCAGAAGAGAAGCGTGTTGCTGATGAAGCGGCGGCGCGAGCAGCTAACGAAGCACATCGCAAAACTGTTGGCACCGCCGTGGTAAATGGACTGATTGAACACGCCGGGCTAACCCGCGAACAAGCCATTGCCACTCTCTGCGCGATTAAAGACAGCAAAATTCCTCACACAAATATCCACTACTAATTAAACCGGAGTATCCCATGCATACCTTTTGTATAGCAGGGTGGCCTTGCGTGGGCTGCTCTGAGACTTTGCTCGACCGCATTTGCCGCAACGTTAAAAACGGTGCGCGTCGTCTTATCGAAATACTTAACCAGCGAGGTGAGCCTTAATGGATATCGTAAAAGCACTCCAGCTACTCGCGGTTGATGCTCGCCGCGTTGGTAACAATGACCTGTTTCAGGTTGCCAATTGCTTATTTTATCGGGGGTTAAAATGAACGTATCTCAAATTATGGCTCTCGATAAAATCACAAAGGGATTTGATTATCGCGATGAGAAAGCGCTGGAAGCGCGAACCGCCGAGCTGAATACCGAAATAAAGATTAAGCACATTGAGGCGCTGTTTAAGCAGGTCGGCTTCTGTGACTTAAACCAAAAGGCGCTTCACCTAATGCTTAATAACTCTGACTTCCAAGAAATGGCATCTCAATTTTTATGGGACTCAATGCTTATTGCTGCGAAGTACGAGCGAGCAATGATGATTGACGGGCATGAGGAGGCGGCGTGATGGCAAATGAAATGATGCTTTCCCCCCAGAACTTTGAACAGGCACAGCGCTTCGCAGAAGCGATAGCTGGCAGCCAGTTTGCACCATCAAATTATAGAGGAAAGCCAAACGATGTTCTGATCGCAATGCAAATGGGGGCGGAGCTTGGATTTCAGCCCATGCAGTCAGTGCAAGGGATTGCAGTAATTAATGGCAGGCCAAGCGTATGGGGTGACGCGCTGAGGGCATTAATCCTATCAGCGAGCGACTTGGCAGGATTTGAGGAGTATTACGATGAGGCAACACAAACGGCCCACTGCAAAATAAGCAGAAAACTCCAAACAGGCGCTATTGCTGTTTTCACCGGGTCATTCAGCGTTGTAGACGCTCAAACTGCTGGGCTATGGAATAAAACTGGGCCATGGAAATCATACCCAAAACGAATGCAGCAGTGGCGGGCATTAGGCTTCTCAGCGCGTGACGCATACGCGGACAGACTGAAGGGAATTCAGTTGGCTGAAGAGGTTCGGGATTATGAACCAGAGGAAAAGGTTGTTACCCAGCATAATGAATCGCCAGCACTGGAAAGCAAAATCACGGAAGAACAAAACAACCGAATTAATGAAATCCTCATTGGCGTTGACTCAACGTTCGAGGACTTAAAGAAAGCCTGTAAAACCCTGACCGGCAGAGATATAGAAAATCAGTTAGAACTAACCAGCGTAGAAGCAGGAAAGCTAATTTCAAGCATGGAGCGCAAGTTAGCCAATAACAAGGAGGCCGCAAATGCTTAGCGACGCAATAGCATCACAGCGGCTTGGCTTTGATATTTCCGCTATCGAGCAAGGAAGCGACGAGTGGAAAATGTGCCGGTTAGCATGCATTACAGCTTCAAGAGTTGGCGATATATTGACAGAACCAAAGTCAAAAAAGGACAAGGATGCAGGCGTTCTATCTGGCATGGCTGAAACATACATGATGGATTTGATTGCTGAAGTCTGTACGGGAAGGATCCCCGACGAAATACCCGCCCGCCCCCTACTTTGGGGGAAGAAACACGAAGAGGCTGCAAGGTTTCTTTTTGAGTTTGAAAATGACCTGACAACCACCCAGCCGCCTATTTATTACAAGGATGAATCAATGCGCTGTGCATGCTCACCTGATGGCATGTGCAGCGATGGGCGAGGACTTGAGCTGAAGTCACCTTACACATCATCTCAGTACGTTAAGTTTCGCCTTGGCGGTATTGATGCGGTTAAAAAGGAGTACATGGCTCAGGTTCAATACTCCATGTGGGTCGCAGGATGTGACCAGTGGTGGTTTAGCAATTATGACCCGCGCATGCGCCGCGAGAACATGCACTCAATCATCATCGACAAAGACAACGAATTCCAGGATGCCTTTGAGTTGAAGATACCCCAATTCATTAAGACCATGGATGAGGCTCTTGACGTTTTAGGCTTCAAATTTGGTGACCAGTGGGGGAGCCTATGACTCACTCTCAAGACAACATCACTGTTGGTTGCATAACTCTCGTTTATTCAGGCAAGCACCACGGATGGATTACCCCTTACAACGAAGTCATTAAAAACCCATTTAAAGCGCAATGGACTGCTGAGCGGATTAACTCAAATCTGAAATTGTCACTTGCTGCCAACGGACTGGCAGCCTAATCCCCCACCCCATTACAGCAATCTGCTGAGGAATAGTTATGTCTGAGATAAAGCAATATGACACCGAAGTAAGACTTGAGGCCGTGATGGGAACGAACCATTACGGTGTACATATTCATGCAATGACCACGGAAGATTTACACAGCAAGTCAGGCATTGCAGTAGAGCTTGCATGGCGTGATTTGCGGATAGAACAGCTGATAGCCCAACTGGAAGCGGCGCAGAAAGAGCGTGATGCACTACGTGAGGTGCATATCGGAGCGGGTAGCAATACCCGCGCAGCCGCTGATATCTATTTCCAGCTTGTTGAGGAACTTGAAGTTCCTGCGGGCGGCTCGTTGGTTGGGGTAATCGATAATTTAAAAGCCGAGTTATCAGCGGCAAACGATAAGCTGAGTAAGCCTGTTGTTCTTCCGGAGGTGGTTGTCGTTAATATTTCTGGCAAATATCCTATTGAAGTCATGTACGCCTCTAAAGTTAAAACATTCATCAAAGCAGCCGGTTTCACGGTAGAGGGGGAGTAATGGACTATTACGAGATATTTAAGTCAGAAGAGTGGCGAACCAATACATTTAATTTCAATATTGGTGATACCGTCAAAGCCACTACCGAGCGCAGATATCAATACCCGAATGGCAACTTAGAGCCGGGTTCCACTGCAAAAATAGTTCAACTTAAAATGGGGAGTATTGGCGTAATGGGTGCGCTTCTTGAGGGTTACGGCGATAGATGGCACTCGTTAGCTAATCTGGACTTGGTAGAGGGGAATGCAGATGCTGAGTGAAGAGCAAAAATCACAGATAAAAATGTCGATGAATGACAAGTGGCATTTAGTCAAACTAACTCACGTTTGGCCCGATGGTCACTTAATCAATCAAATGGCCCATGCTCTGATTGAGCGAAATGCTGAGCTGCTATCACTGCGTGAGCAACTTGCAGAGTTGAAAGCGTTGGAGCCTGTTGGGTATGTTGGAAACAGTGACTTGTACGCATTGTCAACGGGCACCCTAGGATGCATTGCACCGTATAACGCATTTGAGGGCATCCCGCTATTCACAGCAGCCAAACCAGCGGAGGACTAATGCTAATCGGCTTTGTTCTTCTCGTCAGCTCCTGCTTTAACGATAGTTGCGACGCCCTACCTGTTACCGAAGATATCTACCCTACTCAATCCGAATGCCAACAAATATCAACGCTGATTAAAGAGCGCAGGCCCAACGTTGTGCTCATGTGCAGCGAAGTATATCGGTAACTCGATTTAACCCCACCACGGAACGACAGAAACGGATTTCACTAAATCTGGAGATTCCCTATGGCTATTTCAATGCTCCCCGTTGAGCGTAAATTCCCGCGGCCCGCTGAATTGACGGGCCGAATCAATGACCTTATTCAGGAATATGCCGGTGAAATAGGCGTCTGTGAGGTGCTTGGCGTGCTGGAAATCGTCAAGTTTGGATTGCTGAACCAACAAACAAATGAGGTGGCGTAATGTGCGACGAAATCGACCAGGCTCAAAAACTTGAATTACTCAACATTGAAATCGGAATAGCTAATCGCAAGCCAACAATGACATTTACCGGCCTGTGCCACTCCTCATAGTGTCGCCAGCCGATTGCTCGCGGCCTGTTCTGTGATGCTGGGTGTCGTGATGATTATGAGATTGATGAGCGCAGAAAGGGGATGGCGGCATGAATGAGATTAAGCACCCAGCAATACGTTACCACGGCGGCAAATTCAGATTAGCCCCTTGGGTTATTAGTCATTTTCCGGCCCACACGCATTATGTAGAACCTTTCGGCGGCGCGGCGTCTGTATTGCTCAGAAAAGAGCGAAGCTATGCCGAGGTCTATAACGATTTAGATGGTGATGTGGTTAATCTCTTTTTCGTTCTGCGTGATATGACACTGCGTGAATGCCTTATCGAATCATTGATTCTAACCCCCTACTCTCGTGATGAATTTACCGATGCATACGGAGAAGCGGGAACGATGGTCGAGAAAGCACGGAAATTAGTCATTAGGGCAACAATGGGATTTGGTTCTGCTGGCGCAACAAAAGGAACAACCGGTTTTCGATTGGATACCAAACGCAGTTCGGCAACCGCTCAGCACCTTTGGGCAAGGATGCCAGAAAACTTAGCAGCAGTTGGCCAGAGATTCGAAGGTGTCCTGGTAGAGAATCGTGATGCAGTCCAATGCATGTTAGACCATGACACAACTTCAACGCTTCATTTTGTTGACCCGCCATACGTCCATGACACCCGCGTTATCTCATCGCGATATTACCGCCATGAAATGGACAATAACGCTCATTTAAACCTACTCGATACCGTCAATAAACTTGAGGGGATGGTCGTGCTTAGCGGCTACAACACTGATATGTACAACGACATTCTCACCGGCTGGCAGAAGCAGGAAAAACAATCCTCGGCAGCCGGACGGAAAGGCTCAGTTAAGCGCCTTGAGTGCCTATGGCTGAGTCCTAATGTTCTTTCTGGGAGTAAAGCAGCATGAAGAGAAAAATATCAGACGGTACCTGGTTCTTTATCGTCATCATCGCGTGGGCGGTGCTGGCAACAATTTATACAATTGAGACTGAGGCTGTTAGGGGGATGTTCGGATGATGGCTATGAAAATTGATTTCGCTAAGTGGAAAGTTGAAGAGTTACCGCCAGGGGTTACGTGCTCATTCTGCCAAAAGCCTGAAAGCGAGGTTCGTGTCATCACTGGCCCCGCGGTAAACATCTGTAATGAGTGCGTTAGCTTGTGCAATCAGATTCTTGACGAGGAGGAAGCAGAGCGAAGGAAGACTGCTATTGATGACCTGTTATCTATCTATTTTGCTGGCAGCGGAGATGTTGGGAACGATTTAGACCGGAAAGCAATGGCTGATATCTACGATGCTGGGTACCGGAAACCAAAGGAGTGATACGTGACTCCTGAAGAGAGACAGAACGCGCTCCAATCCACCGCCAGAATGTGTAACAACGAAATTAAAACCACCCTCGCCGCTCTGCCGGCCAACACAAACAAAGACTCCATCACCCGCCCTATCATCCTGCGCCATTACGAGAAGATAAAGCCACTTGGCTACAAGCTGGCTTGGCTTCTTTTCGCCATCGGCGTGCTGAATGGTCAGTTTAAGTGGAATAGGTGATGGGATTGATAAAGAGATAAGAGGCCAGATATGACCAATGTTATTCAGCTTGTACCCGCCGAATGGGTTTCTGAGTCGGTACTTATGGCCGTCACCGGACTAAAAAAGAACACAATTAAACACGCAAGAAATACCTCGTGGATGGAAGGCCGAGAGTATCGCCATGTTTCTGGCAATGGCGAGCCGCATGAAACCGCCCCATGTTTTTACAAACTAAAACTAATTGAAGAGTGGATAGGAAGAATGCCGAAAGCAGTACGCCGAGAGAAAAAGTCTGCTTAAATAGCAATCCCTTTTCATTCAGGAAGGAGTTGATGATGAAGAAGCAATACCCAACCGGAACGGAGTCCCACGGAGGGATGCTCCGTATCTGGTTTATGTACAACGGGGAAAGGTGCAGGGAGTCACTTGGCGTTCCAGACACGCCGAAAAACAGGAAGATTGCCGGGGAGCTTCGCCAGTCAGTGATGTATGCGATCAGGACGGGAAGCTTTGATTACGCTGATAGCTTCCCTAAATCTTCAAAGGTGGTTAAGCCTGAGCCAGGGATGACGGTAGCCAGGTTGTTCAATATCTGGTTGGAAATCAAGCGTTATGAAATATCTGATAACTCGCTGATCCGCTATAAAAGCTGTATAGCTTCAATTGTTAGAGCAATTGGGCCAGACAGGAAGATAGCGGATATTAAAGCTCGTGATTTATCAGTAATGAGAAATGAGCTTATTGATGGCAATCACTTCTCAAAGCTCGATAAAAAAGGCAGGAGCGTAGTTACAGTAAATGGATATGTCTCAAGAGCAATGACTGTCTTTAGGTTTGCTAAAGAGAATGGTTATATGGATACGGATATAACCGCCTCGGTAAAGCTACTCAAGACAGCCAGGCAACGGCCTGACCCGCTATCTATTGATGAGTTCGATAGGTTGATATCTGCCTGCCATTGCCGACAGACTACGAATCTATGGACGCTGGCGGTATATACGGGGCTGAGACATGGGGAAATATGCTCTCTTGCATGGGAGGATATTGATTTAGTCGCCGGGACTTTATGTGTAAGGCGTAATGTCACCACGGCAAAACAATTTACCCTACCGAAAACTGAGTCAGGCACTAACCGGTTAGTTCAGCTAAACGTAAATGCTATCCACGCGCTGAAAGACCAGCTTGAGTTAACTAGGATGGGAAAGAAACATCAAATTACAGTGCTAACCAGGCAGCGTGGAAAGACTAAAGAGGAAGAATGCACGTTTGTATTCAATCCAGCACTGACGACAATATCCGGCAGGATCGGTATTTGCTACTCGGCGGCCTCACTCGGGGGAACATGGAACACCGCACTGAGAAAATCAGGTATTAGGCATAGGAACCCATACCAATCACGACACACGTTTGCATGCTGGATGTTGTCTGCCGGAGCAAACCCTTATTTCATTGCAGCACAAATGGGACACAGTAGTCCGCAGATGTTATATCAGGTTTACGGTGACTGGATGCCAAGCAATAACGTTGAACAGGTGGAGCTGATCAACGCTAAAATTAAGCAAAATGTCCCACCCATGCCCCACAAAGCAGCATCCTTTCGGTAATATCCTTATTCTTCATTGATTTAAACCATCCTGCTAGCATAGTGTTATATTGACAGCAACATACAGCGCCAGGAGTATTCACCTGCCATGAGCACTTTATCTTTTATTCCAGACAGTAAATTACCCGCACAGGGCACCACAATCTTTACGCAAATGAGTGCATTGGCGCAAAAACATCAAGCAATTAACCTGTCGCAAGGCTTCCCTGATTTTGATGGCCCAGATTATTTAAAACAACGATTAGCCTATCATGTTAGTCAGGGCGCAAACCAATATGCTCCCATGACCGGCGTCGCACCGCTACGCACCGCCATCGCCGAGAAAACAGCTAAAATCTATGGCTGGAAACCCGATGCCGATAGCGAAGTCACTGTCACCACCGGTGCCAGCGAAGCTCTCTTTGCCGCCATTACCGCGTTGGTGCGCCCAGGCGACGAAGTTATTTGCTTCGATCCCAGCTATGACAGTTATGCCCCAGTAGTTAAATTGGCCGGAGGAATACTCAAACGCATTGCGCTTAAACCTCCCGCATTCAACACCGACTGGGCTGAGTTTGCTGATTTGATATCTGAACGCACCCGATTGGTGATTGTGAATACGCCACATAACCCCTCGGCAACAGTGTGGCGCGCAGCAGATTTTGAACAATTGTGGCAAGTGATTGCTGAGCGCAATATTTATGTTCTCAGTGATGAAGTATACGAACATATCTGCTTCAGCGCGGCAGGCCATGCCAGTGTGTTGGCCCATCCACAATTGCGCCAGCGGGCTATTGCAGTCTCCTCTTTCGGCAAAACTTTTCATATGACCGGCTGGAAAGCGGGTTATTGCATCGCCCCCGCGGCGATCAGTGCCGAAGTCCGCAAAATTCACCAATATTTGACATTTTCGGTGTGCACTCCAGTCCAGTTTGCACTGGCTGACATGCTTAATAGCGAACCGGAACATTGGCAACAATTGCCGGAATTCTACCGCGCGCGCCGCGATCGATTCGTCAATGCGCTGTCAGCCAGCCGATTCAACATTCTGCCCAGTGAAGGAACCTACTTCTTGTTGGCCGACTACAGCGCTATTTCTGATCTCGACGATGTTGAGTTCTGCAAATGGCTCACCGAACACGTAGGTGTCGCCGCGATACCTTTATCGGTATTCTGCGCAGGCCCATTCCCCCATAAACTGATCCGATTGTGCTTCGCCAAACAGGATGCCACGCTGGATGCTGCTGCGGAGCGATTGTGTCAACTTTAAAACTAACTCTGCTGCAACAACCGCTGGTGTGGCTGGATGCTCAGGCGAATCTACGCCACTTTGACATGTTGCTGGAATCCATACAGCAGCGTGATGTGATTGTATTGCCGGAAATGTTTACCACCGGTTTTGTGATGAATGCCGCTGAAAATGCATTGCCAGAAACTGAGGTTATTGATTGGTTACGCCACTGGTCGGCGCGCACCGATGCCCTGATTGGCGGCAGCGTAGCTCTGAATACCCCTGACGGCGCGGTTAACCGTTTTCTGTTGCTGCAGCCAGATGGGACAATCCATCACTATGACAAACGCCACTTATTCCGTATGGCTGGTGAGCACCATCACTACCTGGCGGGTAAAGAGCGTAAAGTTGTTGAGTGGCGCGGCTGGCGAATTCTGCCGCAAGTCTGTTATGACCTGCGCTTTCCGGTGTGGTCGCGCAATCAGCAAGATTATGATTTAGCTCTTTATGTCGCTAACTGGCCTGCCGCCCGCGCTAAACATTGGCAAACGCTACTGGCGGCACGAGCAATAGAAAATCAGGCTTATGTCGCTGGCTGTAATCGGGTTGGTCATGATGATAATGGCCATCATTATCAGGGTGATAGTGTGATTTTGGATGCTCAGGGCGAGATTCTGGCCCAGGCAGAACTGGGGCAAGCGGCGCGACTGGATGCAGAGTTGTCTTTAGAAACCTTACAAGCCTATCGGGAAAGGTTTCCGGCTTTCCACGATACCGATAAGTTTTTATTGTTGTAAGTGCTGGACGATGGGGAGCAGGCGATAAGAAGTGCTCCCCAAGTACGTTTAACTTACCGTCCACCGCGTCTCTGATGCCGCACACGACAACACCGTTTCCAGATAAGCCTGAATCCCCATTGCCACATCACTGCAAGTCACCGATTCATCAGGATGATGACTGACTCCGCCTTTGCAGCGCACAAATAACATCCCTACCGGCCAACACTCCGCCACCGCAATGGCGTCATGACCTGCGCCGCTGGGCAGCGCTAATGAGCGCCCCTGCACCTGACTAACACTGGCACTAATGTGTTGCTGCAAATTATCATCACAGCCGGTTGCATTGATGTGGTAAAACTCTTGCGCTGCAAAAGTCAGGCCACGGCGCGCCGCTATCACCTCAGCTTGCGCCAATAAATGAGCCAATAACTTGCTGACGCTACTGTCTTGCGGGCCGCGGATATCCAGAGTCAGCTTCACCTCCCCCACGATCACATTCACCGCACCGGGCAAGCAGGCCAGAGTCCCCACCGTCGCCACCAAATGCTCGCCATAGCTCTCGGCTAACCGCTCAACGGAACAAATCCATTCCGCTGCACCCGCTAATGCATCCTGCCGCAGCCCCATGGGCACGGTACCGGCATGACCCGCCAGCCCGGTAAAGTGGCAATTCAGACGACGAGCACCATTAATTGCGCTCACCACACCCAATGCCAAACCGGCCTGTTCCAAACTCGGCCCTTGCTCAATATGCAATTCAAGATAGGCACAGAAATCACGGGTTGCCCGCTGCGCTTGAGCAACCGCCATCGGATCGAGGCCGACATTCGCCATCGCCTGCGCCACACTGACCCCCTCGGCATCTGTTTTACCCAACCAATCTGCGGGCCAACGGCCGGTAATTCCTTTACTGCCGAGCAACGTGATGCCAAACCGTGTCCCTTCTTCGTCGGCAAAACCAATCACCTCAATGGCAACCGGTAAGCGCCGCTGTTGGCGGTGTAAGTAGCCCACCACCTCCAATGCGCCTAATACCCCCAGCATGCCATCATAACGGCCGGCATTGCGCACTGTATCAAGATGAGAACCCAGTAATATGGCTGGTGCATCAGATTGCAAACCTTCATAACGGCCACAGATATTTCCGACCGGATCCTGCCAAACCTGCATGCCAACCGCCCGCATCCATTCCCCCACTTGCTGATTTGCCCGCAAATGCTCAGGAGACAAATACACTCGCGTCAGCATATCGGGGGACTCACTGATTGCCGCCAGCACATCACAACGGGCTAATACCCGTAATGCGGCTTGCTCTGCCTCGGCATCAGGCAGGGTAACGGCCATCAGTTTTGTTCAACCTGATAGACACCCCACGCCGCTTGCAGCCCAGCGCCCTGAACAGTGACAAACCCTAACCGGTTCAACACCGCTTCAAGAGCTACCAGTGTTTGCATCACACAATCTTTACGGGCGTTATACCCCATCGTGCCTATACGCCAAATTTTGCCATTCAGCGGCCCAAACGAAGTACCTATCTCAATACCAAAATCATTCAACATCAATTGCCTAACTTGTTCACCGTGGATCCCCGCCGGAATGACCACGCCCAACACATTGTTCATGCGATGCTTCAGGTCACCGAAAACGGCAAGCCCCATGCCTTGAATCCCCGCGAGCAATGCCGCGCCGTGCAAGGCATGACGCGCAATGCCGTTATCCAAACCTTCCTCCAGCATCACCCGCGCACATTCTCGGGCGGCGAACAACATGCTGGTCGCCTCAGTATGATGATTCAGGCGCTCCGGCCCCCAATAATCCATGATCATGCCCAGATCAAAGTAATTGGAATAGATCATCTCTTCATCGCCATCAGCATGATCCGCCGTGCGGATCCCCTGTTCAATACAGTTGCGACGCCGAATTTGTTCAGCAAATCGTGGATTCAGCGTCACCGGAGAACTGCCCGATGGCCCACCGAGGCACTTTTGTAGCCCAGCCGAGACTGCATCCAGTCCCCATGCATCTGTTTCCAATACGTTTCCACCTAATGATGCAGTGGCATCGGTATAAAATAGCACTTGATGACGGCGGCAAATTTCGCCCAGTTCGGCCAGCGGTTGCAACATGGTGGTTGATGTGTCGCCCTGTACCGTCAACAACAGGCGCGGGCGCACTTTCTTGATGGCATCCTCAATCATATCCGGTGTGAATACTTCGCCCCACGGCACTTCAATGATATGGACCTCGGCGCGGCAACGGCGGGCAATTTCACATAACAAATGGCCGAAACGACCAAAAACCGGCACCAGCACTTTATCGCCCGGTCGAATAGACGACAGCAAAATAGCCTCAATACCGGCGCGGGAAGTGCCATCAACCAACATCGTCCACTGATTTTCAGTACGGAAAACACCGCGATACAGCGCCATCACCTGATTCATATAATCCGTCATCGCCGGATCATATTGCCCGATCAACTGGCTGGCCATCGCGCGCAGCACCCGTGGATCGGCATTGATCGGCCCCGGCCCCATCAGCAACCGTGCCGGTGGATTAATCTGACTAAACAACGGGTTATGGTTAACTGCCGCCATAGAAAATCTCCATTCTTATATGAATCAGTAAAATGTTTCCTACAAACCACGCACTGAGGATATAAATTGTTTTAATTCAGCTGTTTGTGGCTGAGCAAATAACGCACGACTTTCGCCCTGCTCCCACACCCGCCCCTGATGCATAAACACCACACGGTCACCGACTTCACGCGCAAAATTCATCTCATGGGTTACCAGAATCAAGGTCATGCCTTCAGCAGCTAGCTGCTCAAGAACTTTTAGCACTTCTCCCACCAGCTCAGGATCCAGTGCAGAGGTAATTTCATCACACAACAAGACCTTAGGTTGCATCGCCAACGCGCGGGCAATGGCCACTCGTTGCTGCTGGCCGCCAGAAAGATTGGCAGGGTAATAATCCATCCGATCCGCCAGCCCGACTTTGGTCAACATCTCTGCTGCCAGGTCACGACACTCGGCAGCGCTCTTTTTCAAGACTCGGCGCGGTGCCAGCATCACATTCTCAAGTGCAGTCATATGCGGGAACAAATTGAAGTTCTGAAATACCATCCCCACTGAGCGGCTAATTTCACGCGCTTGCGAATCGCGGTTGGTCACCGTCATCCCGCCGAGTTTGATACTGCCGTCCTGATAGCCTTCCAGCCCATTCATGCAGCGCAGCAATGTGCTTTTACCTGAACCGCTGCGGCCAATGATCGAAATGACTTCGCCGATCTCGATATCCAGATCCACCCCTTTCAGCACATGATTCTGGCCATAGTATTTTTGAACCTGATTAATGGTGATCAGCGGCATGGAATTTCTTCTCCAGATAATGGCTGTAACGCGACAAGGGATAACACATCAGGAAATAGCCCAGCGCCACCAAGCCAAACACTTTAAATGGCTGATAAGTGACATTATTTAACATAGTTCCGGCTTTGGTCAGCTCAACAAAACCGATGATGGATGCCAGCGCCGTCCCTTTGATGACTTGCACTGAAAACCCCACCGTAGGTGCAATCGCAATACGCGTCGCTTGTGGCGCAATCACCCGAAATAAGGTTTGGCTGAAACTCAGGCCCAAACAGCGGGAGGCTTCCCACTGACCTTTCGGTAAAGCATCAATACTGCCACACCAGATATCCACCAGAAAGGCACTGGTGAACAGCGTCAATGCCATCGCCGCCGCCGCCCACGGACTGACATCAATGCCCAACAGTGCCAACCCGAAGAAAGCCAAAAACAGCTGCATCAATAGCGGTGTGCCCTGAAATAGCTCGGTGTAACCGCGGACAAAACGTGTCATCCAGCGCCAACGGCTCAAGCGCATCAGCATCAGCGGCAATGTCACCAAAGTCCCGCCGAGAAAGGCGGTCAATGACAGTAGCAGCGTCCAGCGAGCTGCCAGCAGCAGGTTGCGGGTGATATCCCAATCAGTAAACATCATGAGGCACGGCTCCCAAAGAATCGGCGTCCAGCCGCCAACAACAACTGACGCATCGCAATAGACAACAACAGGTACAGCAATGTGGTCACCAAATAGACCTCAAAACTGAGGAAGGTACGTGACTGAATCAGGTTGGCAGCAAATGTCAGTTCTTCGAATGACACCTGCGACACCACCGCAGAGCCGAGCATCACAATGATGCATTGGCTGACCAGTGCTGGATAAATGCGCTGCAATGACGGTGGTAAAATCACCCGAAAAAATGTCTGACTGCGGCTCAAACCCAGTACTCTTCCCGCTTCCCACTGACCTTTGGCACTAGCCTGAATCCCGGCGCGGATAATCTCCGTGCTGTAAGCGCCTAAATTTATTGTCATCGCCAACACCGCAGCCTGCCCGGCGCTTAATTTCAACCCCAGCGTCGGTAAACCAAAAACGATGAAAAACAACTGCACCACAAAAGGGGTATTACGCACAATTTCCACATAACCGCCCCATACTCGCCGCAAGATGACTTTATCAAGCCGAGGGTCATGACTACAGCGGATCGCCGCGCCGACAATCCCCAGTGCGATCCCCCCCAAGGTTGCGATAGCCGTCAGCTCAATAGTGATCAATAAACCCGATAACAACTCGGGCAGATAAGGCCACAGAGCAGGAAAATTCAGCTGATAGGTCATCGCTCGCTCCTGTTATGCACCGAGATCGGCTGGTAACGGGGCTTTCAGCCATTTTTCGGACAAGCCATTCAGGGTTTTATCTTGCAAAGCTTCAACAATCAGCGCATCAACCTTAGCTTTCAGTGCCGGTTCCCCCTGACGTAAACCGATATAACACGGTGAATCTTTCAGCATAAATTTCGCCACAGGTGCCTGAGCTGGATTCTGACGGGCCAAGGCACTTACCACCAAATTCCCGGTTGCCAGATAATCCACCTGCCCGGACAAATAGGCTGATAATGTGGTGTTGTTATCCTCATAACGTTTTATTTGGGCATCTTTGGGCGCTAACTCACTCAGCACCATATCTTCTACCGCCCCGCGCGTCACACCGACAGTTTTACCGGCCAGTTGCTCTGGCTGTTTCAGCGCATCCTCTTTCGCACCAAAAACACCAAGGAAAAACGGCGCATACGCACGACTAAAGGCGATCGCTTTTTCCCGCTCAGGATTTTTACCCAAGCTGGAAATCACCAAATCCACTTTATCGGTTTGCAGATAGGGAACGCGGTTAGCGCTGGTCACTGGCACCAGTTGCAACTTTAGTTTCATTTTATCGGCCAGATAATGCGCCATATCGATGTCATAGCCTTGCGGCTGAAGATCCGTTCCGACGGAACCAAATGGGGGGAAATCCTGCGGAACAGCTACTCGTAACACGCCACGCTGTTGAATTTGCTCTAATTGATCAGCTAATACAGCGGGAACCTGAACCAATATCAGTGCTGCACCCAGTAATGCCAACAACCGCTTTTTCATGTTCATAGCTTATCTCCGATAATGCAGTAATGAAACAATGGATTCTTAAAACCAAATTACTGAAACCATCGTTGCAACTACTGTGCCAATAAACCACCAAGATGAAAGTCCCATTATTAGTGACATCACGCTATGTAGGGAATAAATCGGAGGAATAAATCGGAGCAGATATTCACAAAAAAAGTGCAGAAGGATAATTTATTTGCACCATAGAGAGGCAATCAATCACAAACAATGCTAACTGAAAGGGAAGCGTGCCGTTGGGGTCGAAAGCGGCTTACGCCGCCGGAGCGCCCCTAGGTACGATAACCCTTTCAAACACTGAAGTTAACGTTGCTCCAGCTCGCCGAAAGCGTCATACAAATCAGCAATTTGATGAATGCGCTGTCGGCCCTGTGTCAACATTTCATGCAGCAACGCATTACTGAGTAAATTTGCCAAACTCATGGCCGAAGAATAACTGTCAAAGGCAGACACACTGTCGAGCGGCGTAGTTAACCGCCAGTGTGCTAATGACAGCAACGACTGGGCTTGCGGCTCACAAATCAGCAAGGTAGGCACACCTTGCACCTGCATTTGCAGCAAAATTTCGCGGATAACTTTCGGGCGGCGTCGGAATGCCACCACCACCACCACATCACGCGGCCCGGCATCGACTAACTCCTCTGACAATGTTTGCCCTGCTTGCGGGATTAACTGGACAGACTGACGAACCTGCAACAATTGCTGGCGTAGATGCAAAGCAATCGGATAACTGTTACGTAACCCCAATAACAAGATACGCGGTGCCCGCATCAAGGCATTGATAATGTCGCTAAATTGCTGGCTATCTAATTGATTTACCCAATGAGTCAGGTTTGCCATTTCCTGCTTATAATGGCGCGCCAACAAGGTATTCCCTTGCACAGCATCGCGATTATCGGTCAGCGGCATTCCGCTTTGGCGCAAGGTTCGCACCTCTTCCCGCATTTCTCGATAGCTGCTATAACCCAGCCGTTTAAACAGGCGGCTGACCGTCGCCTTAGACACGCCACCCAGCCGCGCCAACTCGGCGCTGTTGTAACTGATCAAGTCATCAAAATGACCAAAAATAAAATCGGTAACGCGCTGCTCCTGCGGGGTTAATTGCGCGTAATGCGCCCGCAAACGCTCATCAATCTGTTTCATACCCTTCTCCGGCCAATGAAACTATCGTTTCAGCATAGGCATTTTCGCGGAACATAGCACACAAGTCCCCAGCGCTAATATGAGAATTTTCATTCGTTCCATAAAATCCGGCATTGTGGAACGCCTCTTGCTTAGTTTCTGCGACCTCAGTTTTCTATTTCAATAAATGGGTGATAAGGAAAGCAGAAATGATCAACAGCAACATGGCACCGCAAGGAATGGCGGTTACCCCACATCATTTAGCCAGTGAAAGTGCCCTCGCTGTATTACGTGAAGGCGGCAACGCAATTGAAGCCATGGTCGCAGCGGCGGCCACCATAGCGGTGGTTTATCCACATATGAATGGACTGGGTGGCGATGGTTTCTGGCTGATTGTCCCGCCCAATGGCGATCCAATTGCCATCGATGCCAGTGGAGCCGCAGGTGAGCTCGCGACGCTTGAGCGCTACAGCGCATATCAACAGATCCCGCACCGTGGGCCGCAAGCCGCATTGACGGTTGCCGGAACTGTCGGCGGCTGGGAAGAAGCGCTGAATGTTGCTCGCGAACTCGGTGAAAATACCCTGCCACTGCGCCGCTTACTGGCAGATGCGATTACCTACGCTACACGCGGTATTCCGGTCACCCCGTCCCAAGAAGCAGCCACCCGAGCTAAATCCAATGAGCTGGCTGAATTCACTGATTTTACCGACGTTTTTATACCGCAAGGCAATATTCCAACAGCGGGCGAACACTTTGTTCAGCCGCAATTGGGCCAAACGCTGACAGCGCTGGCAGAGCAAGGGCTAAGTAGCTTTTATCGCGGCCCGCTAGCTGAAAAAATCATCATTGATATTACCGCCGCAAAAATGCCGATTACCGCCCAAGATCTGGCGCAATATCGGCCTAAACGCTGTACACCTCTGCGGCTACGCCACCAGCAAGGTGAAGTCTTCAACCTGACGCCACCGACGCAAGGTTTGGTATCACTGGCGATTCTCGGATTGGCTGACCGCAAATCGGTCGCCCAAATGAGTGAAGGTCAAACCATTCACACCCTCGTGGAGGCAACCAAACTCGCCTTTGGGCTGCGTGATCAGGTGATTACCGATCCGCTGTGGATGGAGCATTGTCCACAATCCCTACTGGAAAAAGAGCCGCTCGACCAACTGGCGGCTTACATCAATAGCGAGCAAGCCGCCAATTGGGGCAGTGGTCGCGGGCCAGGTGATACCGTCTGGATGGGGGTGATCGACAACAATGGGCTGGCGGTTTCCTTTATTCAGAGTATTTATCATGAATTTGGTAGTGGAGTGCTACTGCCCACGACGGGCATTATTTGGCAAAACCGTGGCGCATCTTTCAGTCTTGATCCCAAGCATCTGCTAGCGTTAGCGCCGGGAAAACAGCCATTTCACACCTTAAACCCTGCCGCTGCCCGCCTGAAGGATGGCCGAACCCTGGTGTATGGCGCGATGGGCGGAGATGGTCAGCCACAAACCCAAGCGGCGGTGTTTATCCGCCACATTGTGCAAGGCTTGCCCTTACAACAATCCATCACCGCACCACGCTGGCTATTGGGGCGCACGTGGGGGGAAAGCTCTGACTCACTGAAATTGGAGGCACGTTTCGGGGCCGAAACCCTTGATTACCTGCGCCAACGCGGGCATCAGGTTGAACTACTACCCGATTTTAGCGAGGTTGTCGGCCATGCCGGAGCTATTGTTCGCCACCGTAATGGCATGTTAGAAGGCGCATTTGACCCACGCAGTAATGGCAGCGCCGCCGGTTATTGATTTCATCCACAATTTACTTATTCAGCACAGGAATTGTCATGAAAGAAACATCAGAAAAAAATGCTATGGATTGGGCTGCTTACATTCGGCAAATGGAAATATTATTAGCATTAGAGTTGGACGACACCCGCCGCGTGGCATTGCTACAACAATTTGAACGCATTGCTACTATGGCTGGCCCCTTGATGGCGCTGCCTCTGGATGAAAAGCAAGAGATAGCCGGGGTATACCGGTTATGAAACAGATTTCAACTCTGACTATCACCGAAATTCAGCAAGCGCTCAATCAGGGTGAATTATCCGCACAAGAAATAGCCTTACACACGTTGGATACCATCAGCGCGGCCAATCCCGCGATCAATGCTTATACCCATATCACCGCAGATCGTATGCTCAGTGAAGCATATCGGCTGGATACCTTACGCGCCAAAGGGCAAGCTCTGCCCGCCTTGGCAGCCATTCCCTATGCGGTAAAAAATCTGTTTGATGTGGCGGGTGAAACCACGCTTGCCGGAGCCAGCCTGTTTTGTGAACGCGCGCCAGCGAGACAAGATACGCCGGTTATTTCACGCCTCGCTCAACAAGGGGCTATGTTGTCCGGCATGCTGAATATGGATGCTTACGCCTATGGTTTTACCACTGAAAACAGCCATTACGGTGCCACGCGTAATCCGTGCGATGTTAACCGTATTGCCGGTGGCTCCTCCGGTGGATCGGCGGCAGCGGTTGCTGCGGGGCTGGTTAATTTCGCGCTTGGCAGCGATACCAACGGCTCTATTCGGGTTCCGGCTTCGCTATGCGGTATTTTCGGGCTGAAGCCGACTTTTGGCCGATTATCACGCCGCGGCACTCACCCATTTGTCGCCAGTTTGGACAGTATCGGCCCGATGGCGCGCTGCACACAAGATTTAGCCGCCGTCTATGATGTGATGCAAGGAACGGATATTCAGGACAGTTTTCAATCGGATAAACCTGTCTCACCCTGTCTGAATTTACTCTCGCGTGGTCAGCATGGCTTGCGAAGTGCTGTTCTGGGCGGGTATTTCCAGCAATGGTGTGACGATGATGCCAAAGCTGTGGTGCAGGTCGTCGCCAAAGGGCTGGAAGCGACCACCGAAGTCGAGATGCCACAGAGTGATTTGGCCCGCACAGCCGCATTTATCATCAGTGCTACCGAAGGCGGAAATCAGTATCTCCCTGCCCTAAGAAAATCGCCACAACGTTTTGAGCCGCACTCACGGGAACGGCTATTAGCCGGAGCCATGCTACCAGCAAGTTGGTATATTCAGGCCCAACGTTTTCGCCACCATTTCCGTCAACAAATCCTGCCGTTATTTGAACATTGGGATATTTTGATTGCGCCCGCAACACCTTGCAGCGCCACTCTTATTGGTCAGGAGATGATGCGAATCAATGATACCGAGCTCCCCATTCGCGCCAGTATGGGGATGCTAACCCAGCCTATTTCGTTCCTCGGCCTGCCAGTGGTAACCGTACCATTGAGAACGGCTGGCGGCCTGCCAATCGGGGTGCAACTCATTGCCGCACCGTGGCGCGAAGACCTCTGTTTACGTGCCGCTTATGCATTAGAACAACAAGGATTAGTGAGCGCGCCGGTCAGTAGCGTTATTTAGGAAGCACCTTTCGATGGGAGCAATAAAATGAAAAATGAATTTATCGATCGCCCAGCGATCCTTGCACAGGTGAATGAAGCATTTTACCGCTATGAACAGGCGTTGATTAGCAACGATATTCCGGTATTGGATGAATTGTTTTGGCACGATAGCCGCACTGTGCGCTTTGGTGCGGGAGAGGATCTGTTTGGCATTGATGACATCAGAGCGTTTCGCCAGAGCCGACCATCAAAAGGTTTGGATCGTACTTTAGAGAATACGGTGATCACCACTTTTGGTGAGGACATGGCGGTTGCCAGTACCGAATTCTACCGTGAAGGCACTTCACGAGTCGGCCGACAGATGCAGACATGGGTTAAGCTGCCCTGCGGCTGGCGGATTGTGGCAGCGCATGTGAGTTTTATTTCGGAGTAAAGTTTGGTTTGGTTTGGTTTGGTTTGGTTTGGTTTGGTTTGGTTTGGTTTGGTTTGGTTTGGTGATCAAGTTCGGTTGTTAAAGCACCTGAGTCAACTTAACCATTGCCGCCTCAACCGCCAAAGGGGTTACAAGCGCGTAACCCCCTTGGATCCCCTGCGCTAGCGCACATATCGCTAGCCCACTGCGTGGGTACCCTCGGTTCATCATTTCGCTGACGGACCGGGCCGATTCGCCTCCATGCTCAAGCGGCCCTCGCTCGGCATCCCTGCCTCGCGTCCTACCTTCATTCTTCACTCGGCTGCTCAAATGTGCTTTTAAACATCAAAACCTAAAAACCATGGTTTTGATGTTCTCTTTTGACGTTGAGCGCAATTAAGAATATTACCGACAAAGACGATGGCCCGAGTGAGCCGCCATGGACGGCGGCGAAAAGCGCGCTGGAGCAGGAAGCGACTCGCGCTGGCTCGATAAGGCCAACGGCTGCCGGAGGGGACTGCGAAAGCAGTAAATTTCGCGCAAGCCGCAGGTGCAGGAGGGCCGGCTTGCCCTCCTGCTCGGTTGAGGCCGCGGAGGTAAAGTGATCACTGAACGAATATCAACCGAAAGATGATCCGGTCTGCTCTAACAACCGAACTAAATCACTTAATCAACCATCAACCAAACCTACCCAAAACTAAACTGAATTAAAGTGAGGTAAAATTTATCTATTGGTTTATCACCCTTATTTATCTAATACTGTCGCTCTTTTCAATTCAGAATAATTAGCTATGACACAAAAAACCGAAAACGCCGGTTTAAGCCCAGCATTGATTGTCTTGATGTCGGTCGCTACCGGACTGGCGGTTGCCAGCAACTATTATGCCCAGCCATTGCTGGAAACCATCGCACAAGCCTTTAATCTTTCGATCAATCAGGCCGGTTTCATCGTAACAGCGGCTCAGTTAGGCTACGCGGTGGGGTTAATGTTCCTGGTTCCTTTGGGGGATATGTTTGAGCGGCGCGGGTTGATTGTCGGCATGACTCTGCTGGCAGCTGGCGGCATGCTGATTACCGCGATGTCGCAAAACCTCGCAATGATGATTGTCGGCACCGCTCTCACCGGCTTGTTCTCCGTGGTAGCGCAATTGCTGGTGCCCTTAGCCGCCACACTGGCTGCACCGGAAAAACGCGGCAAAGTGGTCGGCATCATCATGAGCGGCCTATTGTTGGGTATTTTACTGGCACGAACTGTGGCAGGCGCATTGGCCTCCATCGGGGGATGGCGGACCATTTATTGGGTTGCCAGTGTATTAATGATAATCATGGCGTTGATTCTATGGCGCTATCTGCCGCGCTATAAGCAACATTCCGGCCTCAATTATGGTCAGTTGCTCGGCTCAATATTTTCTTTATTTATCCGTACCCCGGTGCTGCGCACCCGCGCCTTACTGGGTGCACTGTCATTTGCCAACTTTAGTGTCTTGTGGACGTCAATGGCTTTCCTGCTGGCTTCACCGCCTTTTGGCTATTCAGAAGCCACCATCGGGCTATTTGGTTTGGTCGGGGCGGCGGGTGCATTAATGGCCACTAAAGCGGGTCAACTGGCAGATAAAGGAAAGGCGCGGATAACCACCAGCGTGGGTTTGATATTATTGCTGTTGTCATGGATCCCAATAGCCCTGGGACAGCATTCAATCATTGCGCTGATAATCGGGATTATCGTGTTAGATCTGGCCGTTCAAGGGGTGCATGTCACCAATCAGAGCGTGATATACCGCATGATGCCAGAAGCCAGAAATCGCTTAACTGCGGGTTATATGACCACTTACTTTATTGGTGGGGCATTAGGTTCCCTGATTTCAGCCGCCGCCTATCAACATGCAGGCTGGTATGGTGTGGCGCTTGCCGGGCTGGTGCTGTGTATCTTGAACATCACCACCTGGTTGGCGGGTAAACGCTATGATCCCCCAGCTAATCAACCGGTCGAGTAACCTTGATTAGTTAGCTAACTAATAATCAATTGAGATATAAATTTGGGTTATAGGGTATTAAGACAATTACCACTCTGGTAATGTTACTTAACTTTATCCTATATCCTAAATAATTCGAGTTGCAGGAAGGCGGCAAGGGAAAGACAAATCGGTCGAAGACCGGTTTGAACAGCATTTATGCTAGCCCGAAGGGTGAGCCTCAAAGAGGCTCATTAATCCCGATGAGCTTACTGTGTTGTAAGTGATTCGGGTTATTGAGCGCGGCCAACGCACATGCGGCTTGAAGTATGACGGATATATAACTCAAATTACCGATAGCTGACCCTATGCAAAGCCAAACTACCGACTCCCCCTCGACGGCCCAGCCGACCGCCACCTTTATTGAAGGAATAACCGATAGCCTACCGATTGTTATCGGTTATCTACCCGTCGCTTTTGCCTTTGGTTTGAGTTCGGTAAAACTTGGCTTTACTCCGTGGGAAGGTATTTTCTTTTCTTGCATTATTTATGCCGGAGCCAGCCAATTCGTGATTACCGCCCTGCTCAGCGCGGGGATGTCATTGTGGGTTTCCGCCTTGACCGTGATGGCTATGGATGTCCGCCATATCTTGTACGGGCCTGCACTGAAACACCGCATTGTCACCAGGTTATCTGGCAAAAAAACGGCGCTGTGGGCCTTTGGTCTTACTGATGAAGTGTTTGCCGCCGCCACAACCAAGCTAATGAAAGATCAACGGCGCTGGAGCGAAAACTGGATGCTTGGCATCGCGTTCACCTCTTGGTTGTCTTGGGTGGCTGGCACCGCTATCGGCGCGATGTTTGGTAATGGGCCGCTGGAAAATTACCCGGCGATTGAAGCATCACTCTCCTTTATGCTCCCGGCGCTATTCCTCAGCTTCTTATTGGCCTCGTTCAAACGCCAATACAGCCTTACCGTTATTGCTTCACTGACCGGAGCCTTGCTGGGCGTGCTGCTGTTCTCTATTCCGGTGGCTATTTTGGCCGGTATTGGCGGCGGATGCCTGGCAGCCCTACTCCAACCCGTCCCCGAGGCCGTTATAGAAAATAACGAGAGTGATAAAGAGGAGCCGAAGCCATGAATATGGATGTTGTGATCATTGGTTTGGTGGTGGGAACGGTCAATTACCTGTTTCGTTATCTGCCGCTGCGCCTTGGGCCTGCCCGTAAACAAGCAGGCCTGCAACGAGGGAAAGTCTCCCTGTTGCTAGACAGCATCGGGATCGCCTCTATCTGCGCGTTGTTGGTGGTTTCCAGTACCCCGGAGATAGTGCATAACCCACAGAAATTAATTCCTACACTAATTGGTTTTTTAGTTATCTGCGGATGCTTTTATAAAACCAGCAGTATTATCTTCGCCACGTTACTGGGAGCACTCAGTTACGGCCTGACATTCAAATTACTGATGATTTTGGCATGACAATTTGCCTGAATTGTGAACTGAAACACAATATCCTTACAATTAATAATACTAATTATTCACACACAGTGACTGAATAACACGAATTGCTAAATTTTTCTCTTATTAACCCGTTTACATTATTAGTCACTACCGTTACTGTACCATTTGAAATTAATGAGGCTCCTTATAATGGAAAGTTCCTTTAGTCCCATCGAACAGATGCTTAACTCTCGTGCCAAACGTCAGAAAGATTTCCCTTACCAAGAAATTCTGCTGACGCGCTTATGTATGCATATGCACAGTAAATTGCTGGAAAACCGCAATAAAATGCTGAAAGCTCAAGGGATTAACGAGACCCTGTTTATGGCGCTAATTACGCTGGAAGCACAAGAGAGCCACAGTATTCAGCCGTCAGAACTCAGTGCCGCACTGGGGTCTTCACGCACCAATGCCACCCGTATTGCTGACGAGTTGGAAAAGAAAGGCTGGATTGAACGCCGCGAAAGCCACAATGACCGCCGTTGTTTGCATTTACATCTGACAGAGGCGGGTGTTGAGTTTTTAAATCAGCTACTTCCCCCACAACATAAGTGTCTGCATTTTCTTTGGTCAACACTGGACGCCGACGAGCAGCAACAGCTTGAAACGCTGACGCGCAAGTTGCTGACGCGTTTGGACCAAATGGAAATACCGGAACAATAATTCCACCGGTTCTATCCAGATACATAACTTTATCCAGGTAAATCACTATGTCATCCCCACATAGCTGGAGACTCGCGCCCCTGCTCGTCGTGCTGATACTGGCGGGCTGCGCCTCAAGCGATAATATTGCTCCTCAGTCTCAAATGCTGGATAACCAACAACTGCAATTGGCGCCCCCCAAAGTCAGCTCGTTGGCACTCAGTCCTCAGTGGTGGCGGGTACTGGAAGATCCCCAACTTGATGCTTTGATGTCCCAAAGCTTACAAACCTCGCCTTCGCTTAAACAAGCGGCGGCACGGGTGCGTGAAGCACAAAGCGTAGTGGGTCAGGCTGATGCAGCAAATGGCCCCAACCTGGATCTCAACGGTAGCAGTAAACGGGAAAAAGTTTCGCAAAATACACTACAACCGTTCTTGCAGTCGTATCCTGACAAGCCCTTGTATGAAACCTCCAATACACTTGGCCTGAATCTTAGCTATGAGTTTGATTGGTGGGGTAAATACCGCAATCGGGTCAATGCCGCTAATGCACAAGTTAATGCTGCCCGTGCAGAACAACAGCAGGCCGCGCTGACACTAACCAGCTCAGTGGCATCGGTTTATTACCAATTACAGAGTAATTTTGCCCTGCAAAATGTGTTGCAGCAGGAAGTTGATAATAATGATCGTCTGGCTGAACTGCGCACTAAGCAATATCAGGCGGGCATCTATGGCATTGAAATCCCACAGCAAACAAAAGCTCAGGCGGATACGGCCAAACAACAAATCATTCAACTGCAATCTCAAGGTGAGCAACTGAAACATCAGTTGGCAGCGCTGACAGGGCAAGGCCCGAATGCCACACAAAATTTGCGCCAGGTGCCATTACCCGATATCACCCGCCTGGCCCCTAAAGGCGAGCTGACCACGGATTTACTGGGCAAACGACCGGATATTACTGCTCAGCGCCAACTGGTTGAATCTTATGACCAGCGAGTTAAAGCAGCACGTAAAGAGTTTTATCCCAGCTTATCCATTACCGGATTTGCCGGGCTCTCTACCACTAACTTCCAAGGCACTAACCCTAATCTGTTGGAAGCGGCCAGTCAGGCATGGAACTTTGCTCCAGCCATCTCACTGCCCATTTTCCACGCTGGCGCGTTGCGCAGTAAGTTAGGTGAAGAGTCAGCCCTTTATGATGAAGCAGTTGAATCCTATAACCAAACCATCCTCAATGCTGTGCGGGAAACTGCGGATGCCATCACCATCCAACAAAGCAGTCAACTCCAGCTACAGCAAGCTATATCCGCATCGCAATCCATGCAGAAGGTTTATAACGTCGCCGACGCTCGATATACGGCAGGGATTATCGGGCGCGATGAACTGTTGATTAGCCAGTCGCAATACCTGCAACAGCAGCAATCAGAACTCAATGCCAGCAACAACTTATTGCAGGCCAAGATTGGTTTGATCCGTTCACTCGGTGGTGGCTATCAGGCCCCCGTCAGTGATGGTTCACAAAATAAAATAATATAAATGTGGGGAACACCATGAGTACAAACGCGGAAGCTCAAGTGCCGCAACAACCGCAGAATAAAAAGAAGCAACGTAAACGCGTGCTGCTAATACTGACGGGTATTTTTATTATTATTGGGGTGGCTTACCTTATTTATTGGTTCCTGGTGCTACGTCATCACCAAGAGACTGATAATGCCTATGTTTCGGGCAATCAGGTACAGATAATGTCACAGGTTCCTGGCAGTGTGGTCAGCGTTAATTTTGAAAATACTGATCTGGTCAAAAGTGGCGATGTGCTGTTAACACTTGACCCAACCGATGCTGAACAAGCTTATGAGCAGGCGAAAACTGCACTGGCAAATACCGTGCGCCAAACCCACCAGCTCATCATTAACAGCAAACAGTATCAGGCCAATATTGCGCTGAAGAAAACTGAACTGAGCAAAGCACAGAATGATCTGAAACGCCGTGTGGTGCTGGGTTCTGTTGATGCAATTGGTCGTGAAGAACTGCAACACGCTCGTGATGCCGTCGATGCAGCACAAGCTTCATTGGATGTGGCGATTGCACAATACAACGCCAATCAGGCGCTGGTTCTGAATACACCTTTGGAAAAACAACCGGCGGTAGAACAAGCTGCGGCCAAACTGCGTGATGCCTGGCTCGCCCTGCAACGCACCAAAGTTGTCAGCCCGATCACCGGTTTTGTTTCGCGTCGCAGCGTGCAAGTGGGCGCTGAAATTGCCAATGGTGCGCCATTGATGGCGGTCATTCCGGCTAATGAAATGTGGATTGACGCTAACTTTAAAGAAACACAATTAGCCAATATGCGCATTGGCCAACCCGCCACGGTAGTCACTGATTTCTACGGTGACGATGTCGTCTTCCAAGGGAAAGTTGTCGGTCTGGATATGGGAACAGGCAGCGCCTTCTCACTGCTACCCGCCCAAAACGCCACCGGCAACTGGATCAAAGTGGTTCAGCGCTTGCCGGTTCGTATTGAACTGGATGCCAAACAGCTGACTGAACATCCGCTACGTATCGGTTTATCAACCACCGTTAGGGTGGACACCGCCGATACCGATGGCCTGGTGTTAGCGCAAAACGTGCGCAAAGAACCGGCATTTGTCACCAATGCGCTGTCATTGGATTTAGCGCCAGTTAATCAAATGATTAGCGACATTGTTCATGCGAATGCGGGTTAATGTTGATGCAAATGCAAGTTAAGCGCGCCGGAGGCCTCTGTGGCACAAAAACCGCTTGAGGGTGCCCAACTAGCCTGGATGACGGTCGCATTATCGCTAGCGACTTTCATGCAGGTGCTGGATTCCACCATTGCAAACGTGGCTATTCCGACGATTGCCGGGGATCTTGGCTCGTCCAACTCCCAAGGCACATGGGTTATCACCTCATTCGGTGTGGCAAATGCGATTTCCATCCCGATCACCGGTTGGCTGGCAAAACGCATCGGTGAAGTCAGATTGTTTCTGTGGTCAACCGGGTTATTTGCACTGGCTTCATGGCTATGTGGCGTGTCAAACAGCCTGGGGATGCTTATTTTCTTCCGGGTCATTCAAGGGCTGGTCGCAGGCCCATTGATCCCATTGTCACAAAGCTTACTCCTGAATAACTACCCGCCCGCGAAGCGAAGTATGGCCCTGGCATTGTGGTCGATGACTATTGTTGTCGCCCCAATCTTTGGGCCGATCCTCGGCGGTTATATCAGTGACAACTATCACTGGGGCTGGATCTTCTTTATCAACATCCCGATCGGACTGGTCGTCATTTTGATGGCCGGCAGTACGCTGAAAGGGCGAGAGACCAAAACCGAAATCAAACCTATTGATACCGTGGGATTGGTATTATTGGTGGTGGGGATCGGTGCCTTACAAATCATGCTCGACCAAGGTAAGGAGCTGGACTGGTTTAACTCAACCGAGATAATCGTCCTGACGGTCATTGCCGTGATTGCCATTACCTTCCTGATAGTGTGGGAGCTAACCGACGACCATCCGGTGATTGATTTGTCATTATTCAAATCGAGAAACTTTACTATTGGTTGTTTGTGTATCAGCCTGGCCTATATGTTGTACTTTGGCGCAATTGTCTTGTTGCCGCAGCTACTACAGGAGGTGTATGGCTATACCGCCACCTGGGCCGGTCTGGCATCAGCGCCAGTGGGGATTTTGCCGGTGTTGCTGTCACCTATCATTGGGCGTTTCTCGCATCGCATTGATATGCGGCAGTTAGTCACATTCAGCTTCATTATGTATGCGGTCTGTTTCTACTGGCGAGCATATACATTCGAGCCGGGAATGGACTTTGGTGCCTCGGCATGGCCGCAGTTTGTACAAGGTTTTGCTATTGCCTGCTTCTTTATGCCACTGACAGCGATTACTTTGTCCGGCTTACCGCCGGAGCGTATGGCGGCAGCATCCAGTTTGTCTAATTTCCTGCGAACATTGGCCGGGTCGATTGGTACCTCAATCACCACCACGTTGTGGACGCAAAGAGAGTCGATGCACCATTCGCAGTTGACGGAGTTTGTTAATCCGTTCAATCCGAATGCTACACAGATGTATCAGGATTTAGAGAAGCTGGGGATGAATCAGCAGCAAGCGTCGGCTTATCTGGCGCGAGAAATTACCAATCAGGGGCTGATTATCTCTGCTAATGAGATCTTCTGGCTCTCGGCTGGAGTGTTCCTGTTGCTTCTGGCTCTGGTGTGGTTTGCCAAACCGCCATTTACCTCCGGTGGAGGCGGCGGCGGTGCCCACTAACAGACAATACTGAGCAACAAAAAGGGCGCTGACTTATCATCAGCGCCCTTTAAAGTTATCGACAAAGCTATTTTATAGTTCGGAGATTAGCGGGGCGACTGTACCGATGGGTGCTCCGACGGCTTACGCCGTTACGACCCATTCGGCACATTTCCCCGCTTATCAACTTGTTACTTTATATTTTAGCTATTGTAGCGACGAATGAATTAAGCCTGATTTTGGCGCCACCACTCCGACAGCAAAATACCTGTCGCAACTGACACATTCAAACTTTCGACTTTGCCAGTACCGCCGATAGATACACTCACATCACCCTGCTGCCAGGCGCTATCGGTTAGGCCATCACTTTCTTGCCCTAAAACTAGCACCATTTTAGCTGGCAGTTCAGCTTTTGCCAGACTGACACCTTTATGGCTTGAGGTGGTCACGATGGTGTAGCCAGCTTTACGGAAGGTATCCAACACAGAAAGGAAATCATCAGCATTGATTGCTTTGATATGCTCCGCACCGCCTTCTGCAGTACGAACTGCCGCGCCAGACTCCAGCATCGCTGGGTCTTGCAGCAACACGCCGTTGATACCAAAGTGCGCACAGGTACGCATAATGCCGCCCAGATTATGTGGGTTACCCACATCTTCCAGTGCCAGTACACAATCTTTCGCCTGAGTTTGCTGTTGCAGATAAGTTTCTGCATCCAAACCCTGACGTTTCTTAATCAGGAAACACACACCACCGTGGTGTTCAGTACCAGACGCTTTTGCCAGCTCATCTTCTTCAACCACATGATAAGCCTTGCGGTTAGCCGCCATCCATTTCAGCGCTTCGCGAAAACGTGGGGTAACTGACTGCACAAACCAGGCACGCACGATAGCATCTGGGCGGCTTTCAAACAGCGCTTTACAGGCATTTTCGCCATAAACGCGTGTTTCTTCAGCCCGCTGACGACGCAATTGCGCCGGATCCACATGGCTTTTGCCACTGATGCCGCCGTGATCAAACTCAGGTTCTTCTGATGGCGCACGAGACACGGTTTTCCACGGTGAATCGTAAGGGCCATTATTATCAGAACGCGCCGGACGGCTAGGACTCACGCGTTCATTACGGCTGGAATCGTTACGACGTGAGTCATTATTACGCGGTGAACTGCCCCGACCTGCATTATCACCCGGACGACCTTTGCCTGCCGGACGCGGGTTTTTACCCCGGTTATTGCTGTTACGGTCGTCGCTGCTGTTTTCGTCACTGCGGACGTACATCACTTTAACTTTGCCGTTTTTGCCACTAAATGAATCGTTCATTGTCTTCTCCACCAACGCGCAGGGCGCGAAGATTACCTGATGTCTGCTCGGTTAGCCATAAGCAAGCGCTAAAAGCTAGCAACTATCGTATTCATCGAATAAACCATTTTGGCAATGACTTCATTTATACCCATAATAGATAACAACAACGAAACAATTCAGCTCATATTGACTGTCTGGTTTCTCTTAATCTACTCAGATACAAAATAAAGGCTAATTTATGAATACGGTATGTACAGCTTGTATGGCGACAAATCGCCTACCTGAAGCACGTATTGATGACGGCGCTAAATGTGGGCGCTGCGGCCACTCTTTATTTGATGGCAGCGTCATTAACGCCACCGCCGAAACACTGGATAAACTGCTACAAGATGACCTGCCGGTCGTCATCGACTTTTGGGCTCCTTGGTGTGGTCCTTGCCGCAGCTTCGCGCCCATTTTTACAGAGGTTGCCGCAGAGCGCGCCGGAAAAGTTCGCTTTGTTAAAGTCAATACTGAAGCAGAACCGGCACTCAGCACGCGTTTCCGTATCCGCAGCATTCCCACCATTATGCTGTATCGAAACGGCAAAATGGTCGATATGCTTAGCGGCGCATTGCCAAAGACCGCTTTTGATAATTGGCTAAATGAGCAATTATCAGCGGAACCCGCTGCCCGCTAAGCTAGTTTAACTCATTTATCACCATTCGGGGCCGTTCAACTGCCCGATAAAGACAGGTTATAATCCAAAACAACGCCCTGGCAGTTTTCTGTTGGGGCGTTGTTTTTTCTTTTATGGTATGACTGAGCATCAGGGTTGATTAGAATAGCGCTATTTCTTCAGGAGTCCGTCGTGACTGAATCATCGACTACCGACCAGGCTTTGCCTACGGTCATAACGACGGGAAATGCAGTATTGCGGTTACGCCAGCAGCGGTTATCCGCCTCTACCCGCCCGTATCGCGCCCGTGGTTGCCGCGCTATTCGCTGCCAAGGCTGCCTGCTGACTGAGCGTTTTTGTTTGTGTGATACCATCAAACCACAACCGGCCAGCAGCCGCTTTTGCCTGATCATGTTTGATACCGAACCCCTTAAGCCCAGTAATACCGGCCGCCTGATTGCTGATATTCTGCCAAACACTCAAGCCTTCCTCTGGGCGCGAACAGAAGTTGATCCTGAGCTATTAGCCGCAATACGCGACCCTTCTCGCCAGCCTTATGTGGTGTTTCCGGAAAAATATGCCGCCCCTGACCGGCAGATACTCAATCAATTACCTGTAAGTGATAAACCACCGTTATTTATTTTACTGGATGGTACCTGGACTGAAGCTAAAAAAATGTTCCGCCGAAGCCCGTATCTTTCCGAACTACCTATGTTGTCACTGAATGTCAGCAATGCATCGGATTATTTGCTACGCGAAGCACCAAGGCCGGAACAGCATTGCACTGTCGAGGTTGCTGCCGCTCTACTGCAACAAGCCGGTGATATTCAGGCAGCGGATGGATTAACCGCACATTTCCATTATTTCCGTCAGCAATATTTAGCCGGAAAACCTCATCATCCAGTGGGCCGAGTCACAGCAAGTATCGAAGATATCGCATAAAATCAGTAAAGCAGCCTCTAACTTATGCAACTTGAAAGATGACGGGGATAATATGAGCCAACGTGGATTAGAAGCACTACTACGCCCGAAGTCTATTGCCGTTATTGGTGCCTCTGAAAAACCGGAGCGTGCAGGTTTTCTGATGATGCGTAATCTGCTGGATGGCGGGTTCAATGGCCCAATCCTCCCTGTCACCCCTACTCATAAAGCAGTTTGCGGTGTATTGGCTTACGTCAATATCGCCAGCCTGCCCATCACGCCTGACTTAGCCATTTTATGTACCCATAATCGCCGTAACCTAACGCTGCTGGAGGATTTGGGTACCCGTGGCTGTAAGGCTGTGATTATCCTGTCGGCGGCAACTGAACAATTTCCTGAGCTAAAAGCCTGCGCGCAGCGTCACCACATGCGCCTGCTTGGCCCAAACAGCTTAGGTTTGCTGGCACCCTGGCAAGGGTTAAATGCCAGCTTCTCGCCAGTCCCTATCAAAAAAGGCCGACTGGCGTTTATCTCCCAGTCAGCTGCGGTAGCTAACACCATTTTGGACTGGGCACAGCAACGGGAAGTGGGGTTCTCTTATTTTATTGCGCTGGGCGATAGCCTGGATATTGATGTCGATGACTTACTCGACTTTCTTGCCCGAGACGGTAAAACCAGCGCTATCATGTTGTATATTGAGCATATTAGTGATGCGCGTCGCTTCTTATCGGCTTCACGTAGTGCTTCACGCAATAAACCGATTCTGGTGGTAAAAAGTGGCCGCAGCCAACGCGCCCAACAGTTACTTAATGGTCAACAAGGGTTGGACGCCGCCTATGATGCCGCTATTCAACGTGCTGGCCTGTTGCGGGTTCAGGATACTCACGAGCTATTTTCGGCAGTAGAAACGCTGAGTCATATGCATCCACTGCGCGGTGAGCGGCTACTAATTGTGAGTAATGGGGCAGCCCCGGCGGCGATGGCATTAGATGAGTTAATTAGCCGTAACGGTAAGTTGGCTACACTCTCTGATAGCACCCAATCCGCGCTGAGTGCAGCGCTACCACCTTTTGTTTCCTTACGTAACCCAATAGACCTGCGAGATGATGCTAGCGCCGAGCGCTATTTAGCGGCGCTTAAACCCTTATTGGACAGTACCGATTATGACGCGCTACTGCTGATCCACTCACCGAGTGCTGCGGCACCAGGCAGTAAAACTGCTGAGTTATTGATATCGGCCATCCGCCAGCACCCACGTGGCAAGCGTATTACTTTGCTAACTAACTGGTGCGGTGAATATTCATCACAAGATGCCCGGCGTTTATTTACGGAAGCCGGTATCCCGACCTATCGCACACCAGAAGGCGCGATAACCGCGTTTATGCACATGGTGGAATACCGCCGTAACCAAAAACAGTTGAAAGAAACACCGGCGTTGCCTGTCGGCCTCACTGCCAATACTGCCCATGTACACCAGCTAATTCGCCAGGCGCTGGCAGAAGGAACAACTCAACTGGATACCCATGAAGTGCAGCCGATCCTTGAAGCCTATGGCCTGAGCATGCTACCAACCTGGATTGCCAGTGATAGTGTAGAAGCGGTACACATCGCCGAACAGCTAGGATACCCGGTGGCCATCAAGCTCCGCTCGCCAGATATTGCGCACAAGTCAGAAGTTCAGGGAGTCATGCTATACCTGCGTACCGCAATGGAAGTGCAACGAGCCGCAGACGATATCCTCGATCGCGTGAAACGGACTTATCCTCAAGCCCGCATCGACGGTTTACTGGTACAAAGTATGGCAAACCGCGCTGGAGCACAGGAGCTGCGGATTGCTGTCGAGCAAGATGCCATCTTCGGCCCACTGATTATGCTTGGGGAAGGCGGTATTGAATGGCACCATGAAACACAGGCCGCAGTTGCATTACCGCCACTGAATATGGCATTAGCCCGCTACCTGATTATTCAGGCGGTCAAAGGTGGAAAAATCCGTAACCGTGGTTCACTGCAACCTTTGGATATCCCGGGGCTAAGTCGCTTGCTGGTGCAGGTCTCTAACCTGATTCTTGATTGCCCTGAAATCTCACGTTTAGATATTCATCCCGTGCTTGCTTCTGGCAGTGAGTTCACGTTACTGGATGTATCAATGCAGTTGGCGCCTGTTACTGGTGACCCACAAGCGCGGCTGGCAATTCGCCCCTACCCACACGAGTTAGAACAAACCGTGGTGCTAAAAGATGGATCTGATTGCCTGTTTCGCCCCATCTTGCCGGAAGATGAACCGCTACTAAAATTATTTATCGATCAAGTGACTAAAGAAGATCTCTATTATCGCTACTTCAGCGAAATCAACGAATTCAGTCACGACGATTTGGCTAATATGACCCAAATTGACTATGATCGTGAGATGGCCTTTGTTGCTGTGCGCCAAACTGAGGCAGGGCCGGAAATCATTGGCGTTACGCGCGCGCTCTCCGATCCTGACAATATAGATGCAGAATTTGCGGTATTGGTGCGCTCAGATCTAAAAGGGCTGGGGCTGGGACGAGAATTGCTTGAGAAAATGATCCAGTACACCCGCAGCCACGGCTTAACACGCCTAACCGCGGTCACTATGCCCAACAACCGCGGCATGATAGGGTTGGCGAAAAAACTGGGTTTTAGTATTGATGTGCAGATGGAGGATGGGATCGTTAATCTAGAGCTGGCACTTTGATTTCAATAACATGAATCACTGTGATATAGCCCACATAGATAAGTGATTCGGTCTACGGTTGGCAAAACTTGCGCACAATCCGGAAAAGTAGTGGTATTATCGCCCGACTCTATGGATTAGTGTTTTTTTGGATATGGCGGTTCTGCCATCAAATAACAAGAGAAGAAGCGCACTGTGATGTTGTCAAAATTCAAACGTAGCAAACATCAACAACACCTTGCACAACTGCCCAAACTCCCCCAGCCAGTTGATGATGTCCAAACGCTTTATTGCCCCAAGGTTTTCCGCTCTACTCTGCTGGAATTGATAGGCCAGGCGACCAAACGTATCTATCTGGTGGCGCTGTACCTTGAGCAGGATGATGCAGGCCGTGATGTGATGAGTGCCCTCTATCAGGCCAAGCAGCGGCATCCTGAGTTAGAAATTTGTGTATTAGTAGACTGGCATCGTGCTCAGCGTGGCCGTATTGGGGCCGCCGCCGTTAATACTAATGCAGATTGGTATTGTGAGATGGCAGAGAAGCATCCGGACGTCTGTGTTCCGGTTTATGGTGTCCCGGTGAATACCCGCGAAGCCCTTGGCGTATTGCATCTGAAAGGTTTTGTCATTGATGACACCGTTATTTACAGCGGTGCCAGCATCAATGACGTCTATCTCTATCAAAATGATAAGTATCGCTATGATCGCTACCAATTAATCACAAATCCATCATTGGCCAATATTATGGTTGATTATGTGAAGCAGCGGATTCTGAGCGCAGGTGCTGTTCAACGCCTCGATCGCACCGATCGACCGACTAATCCCGAGATCAAAAATGAAACCCGGCAGTTTCGCTCATCACTGCGAGATATCGGTTATCAATTCCCAGCACAGGCTGGTAATGATGAGTTAGCAGTGACTCCGTTGGTTGGGCTAGGTAAAAAGAGCCAACTCAACAAGACAATTCATCATTTAATGGCTTCTGCTGATGAACGCCTCACTATCTGCACGCCCTACTTCAATCTGCCCGCATTGTTAGTTCGCAATATCATTTATCTGCTGCGCGAAGGTAAACAGGTTGAGATTATTGTTGGCGACAAAACAGCAAACGATTTTTATATTCCCGAAGATCAACCGTTTAAAATTATCGGTGCTCTGCCGTATTTATACGAAATCAACTTGCGCCGTTTTCTCAGCCGATTACAGCGCTTTGTGGATAATGGTCAACTGATTGTTCGTTTATGGAAAGATGGTGACAATACTTATCATCTGAAAGGAATGTGGGTAGATAATAACTGGCAGCTGATTACAGGTAATAACCTGAACCCACGTGCATGGCGTCTGGATCTGGAAAATGCCATATTGATCCACGATCCTAAGCATGAGATGCATGAGCAGCGTGCAAAAGAGCTGGAATGTATTAGAACTCATACTAAAGTTGTTTCACACTACCTTGAACTTGAGAATATTCAGCAATATCCGGTCAAGGTACGTAAGCTGATCCGCCGCTTACGCAGAATTCGTATCGACCGGCTGATTAGTCGCATTCTGTAAATCTAAAACAAAAAACCCGGGACTATCCGGGTTTTCTACCTCTTGCCAAGGGAGAGACTGCATGTGGTACTCACCTTATCTTCGCCCTTTAATTTTTGCCCCGCTACTTTTCGCCAGTTCTGCATGTACCCATACGGCCAATGACAGTTGGACAGGGAAGGATAAAGCACAACATTTCTTTGCCTCTGCCGCATTGGCTGCTGCGGGTACAGCCTATGGCGAACATCAGAATTGGTCTGATGCAAGAAGCCGTAATTTCGGTCTGTTATTTTCGATAGGTATCGGCGCGGGCAAAGAACTATATGATAGCCGCCGAGGTGGTACTGGCTGGAGTTGGAAAGACTTTGCCTGGGATGTCGCAGGCGCGGTGACTGGCTATAGCCTCTATCAGGCAGTCAATTGAAGCGTTACCCTACTTGTCGAATATCATGCTCGGGTCGTCTCAGAACCGTAAAACAAAAAAGGCCACCCGCCAAGGTAGCCTTCTCTTTTATGTGGCTTTTTACGCACAAAAATCCACGCCAAACTCCACGCAAAAAACTATTTCTATCGTTTTTTGTATTTCACACATAGCA